>Ga0194132_10004202_pt1 | contig 24702 bp, 17 predicted proteins | sample TA2KigOf80mmetaG_FD_148612 | JGI IMG/M metagenome (GOLD analysis project Ga0194132, IMG submission 148612) | Freshwater microbial communities from Lake Tanganyika, Tanzania - TA2015054 Kigoma Offshore 80m | ecosystem: Environmental > Aquatic > Freshwater > Lake | place: Tanzania: Lake... | reverse complement strand
GCTGGCAAGACCCAGACAGCCAGAATTCTGGCTCTGGAGCCCGAGTATTTTCTCGGTAATCTCCCCGATCTTCGGAGTAAGGACGCGGCCATCGTCCTCCCCGGTAGATGGACTGGACCGACGATCAAAAAATCGTCTTACTCTTTAATGGGTTGGCGGCTGCCGGGAATGCTTGTCGCCTTTACGTCTCCGAAATGCGTCGAACTTGTGATGGCTGGGCCTAATAAAAAGTAATGCCAATTTCGCCGATGGCGTCAGCATCGAATCGAAGCTGCTGGATCTCGCGCGCTATTTCCGCAAAGCGGGTGGTATGAATAGGCTTGCTCAAATCGCCAATGACATTGGCTATTGCGCTAAGCCGTCGACCCTCCTAAGAGCCGCAATTAATTGCGAGATCCCATTGGTACGTCGCCTTGGTTCCGTGCTCGAACGAGTCGGACACAGCCGCCAAGCCGCAGCGCCGCAATTGCTTTCAACGCAGGCTAACTCGGCAGGGCCACTCGACACTTCTGTGAAGGCGATGGCCGGCGTGTTCGACTTGTGTCGCGAAAAGCGTCGCAGCGGATGCTTGCCGCTATGAGACCACGGGGATCAACTCTATGACTCCCGAATCCTACATGCAATACGGCAGATAAGGACAATGAAATCATAGTCATAGAGGACTCACGGTGATCCCGGATGGTCACACAGAATCAATGAGTTAGCTTCGAATGCGTCCCAGTTTGCTAGGCAGGCCTGGTGAGCGCGAGCCCAACGACTCCGCATTGAGCGCACCCTAGCAATGTCGGCTAGGTGCCGAGCCTGTGTGAAAACGCCCCCGTTCAGGAGTAAAATCAGCTAACAATCCTGCTGTGGAGCACTGCGATGAAGCGATTTGTCGAAGGTGCGAACCGATCTCAGGGTCTACTGTTCCCCGAACGGCTTGATGAGTATATCGGCGAGGACAATCCGGTCCGCGCGATTGATGTTTTTGTCGAAGAGCTGAATTTGGCCGAGCTGGGGTTTGCAGGGATGCAGCCCGAGGCGACCGGTCGCCCGGCTTATCATCCGATCACGCTGCTCAAGATCTACATCTATGGGTACTTGAACCGCATCCAGTCGAGCAGACGCCTCGAACGAGAAGCGCAGCGCAATTTGGAACTCATTTGGCTCACGGGGCGTTTGAGCCCGGACTTCAAGACCATCGCCGACTTCCGCAAAGACAATGGACCTGCGATCCAGCGCGTCTGCAGCGAATTTGTGAATTTGTGCCGAGAACTGCAGCTGTTCTCGGAGCCGTTAGCCGCTATCGACAGCAGCAAGTTCAAAGCCGTCAACAACTCCGACCGCGCCTTTAGCAAAGGCAAGGTGCGTGGCCGACTTCAGCAGCTACAGGACAGCGTTAGCTCGTATCTGCAAGAGATGGATCGAGCCGACCGAGCGCCACAGCTCGTGAGCGAGGAGCGCGTGGCGCATGTGCAAAAGAAGCTGCAGGCGCTGCGCACGCACATCCAACGTCTGAAAGACATCGAACACCAACTGGATCAAACCGCCGACGGGCAGCTCATGCTGACCGATCCCGATGCGCGTTTGATGGCGACCAACGGCCGGCAATCGCCTATCGTGGGCTACAGCGTACAAACAGCGGTCGATGCGACGCATCACCTGATCGTCTCGCACGAAGTCACCCATCCGGGTCATGATCGTTTTGCGCTCGCGTCCATGGCGCAAAAGGCTCGTGACGCGATGGGTTGCGAGAACCTAACGGTGGTTGCTGACAAAGGTTACTTTAGTGGTGAGCAAATCCTGGCCTGCGAACAAAACGGGATTGTCGCTTGCGTCGCTCGACCCCAGACATCGAGCAATCGTGCGGCTGGAAAGTTTGGCAAGCGTGATTTTGAGTACTTGCCTGACAAAGACGAGTACCGCTGCCCAGCGGGCGAGCGTGTTCCGTATCGGTGCAGCACAGTCGACAAAAAGTCAGGTCTTACGATGCACGGGTACTGGTCGTCGGCTTGTCCGCAATGTGCTTTGAAAGCACGCTGCACGATCAGCAATAACCGACGGATCAATCGGTGGGAGCACGAACGAGTATCGGATGCGGCTCAGAGGCGAATGGACCAGAACCCGGACTTCTCGAAGATCCGTCGCCGAACGGTCGAACATCCCTACGGGACAATCAAATCCTGGATGGGATCGGCTCACTTCCTAACGAAAACGCTCCCACGAGTCAGTACCGAGATGAGTTTGCATGTTCTCGCTTACAACATGAAACGATTACTGCAAATCTTCGGAACACGCAAACTCTTGGCATTGATGGCGACGTAGTCGCCACTCCGGCTGACAGCTTAGTGCGTGAAAACCGCCTACCATCGAGCCTAAAATCCCGACGTTTTTACACAGCCTCGGCCAGGAACGGTCGTTCAATAGCGCTGCGACAACTTCCCGGAGGCGGCCATTGCTTGCGCTTGTCCCAGACCACCGGCGTGGGTTCGATTCCGCTCATCCGCTCCAATTTCCCGATCCGGCATTGCCATCAGCCTCCAGCGTGGGCGAGGCGAAATGCGTGATTGCACGGGATAAGTTCCCATTCGAACGTCCTCGCCGACTATCTGCCATGTCAGTTGGCCTTCGCACGCTATCGCTACAGAGTCACATGCAGCATCGAAATACCATTCTGCGTGTGATGCGCTACCCTCCGCACCGATGGGCATGAATCGTATGGGCCTGCTCCTTGCCTCGAGTCGCGCACTTGCGGCGTGCGCGTCCGGCAGTTCACCGCGCGGCAACCACCTGTATCTCGACCTTGTATTGAGGTGTTGCCAGCCGTGCCTCGACAGTTGCTCGAGCAGGGGTGTGGCCCTTGGGCACCCACGTGTCCCAGACGGCATTCATCTGACCGAACGAATCGATGTCGGTGAGATAGACGGTGGCGGATAGGATTGCCGTCTTGTCCGTGCCGCACTCCGCCAGCAGTCGGTCGATCGAGGCCAGTATCTGCCGTGTCTGGCCCGCGACGTCCCGATTCGGGTCCTCGGCCACCTGGCCTGCGAGATAGACGGTATCCCCATGAATGACGGCCTGCGACATGCGCGGGCCAGTATGCAAGCGTTCGATCATCACGGGCTGCTCCGAAGGATTCAGGCCGGTAGTTTCCAGCCGATTGCATTGTACGCGGCCAGCACGCTGCAGATCGTGAGGCCGGCCGCCGCGATGAGCGCTAGCGATGCGCGTATCTTCCGCGGCGTGATCGACGATCGCAGCGTCATCGCGACCGTCGCCACGGAAGCGACCAGCAGAGTGTTCGCGACGGCCACGAAGCCCTCCAGCGGTGCGGCGTGCCCGGTGTGCAGTGCGGTCATCATCGTCTGGCCATCGAACACGCTGGCCAGAGCCATGAAGGGCAGCAGCCACGCGAGGCCGGTCGTAGCCGTTGCGACCAGGACCGCGCGGCGGCCCGCGGTCCGGGCCGATCTCGCGAGCACGGCCCACGCTGCGGCAGCCAGGGCAAGCGCCGCCAGGAGCACGTACGCATGCAGTAGCGGGTGCCGGTGCCCCGCGATGCGCGTGAACGTGTAGATGCCAAGGTCCGGGATCAACACCGGCCTCCCGACACGTGGGTCGTTGCGGATGACCAGCTGCTGGCGCGTCGGAGCATCCAGCACGAAGGTGCCGTTGCCCGCTGGACGGAAGGGCCCGGCAGATCCCAAGGTCAGTGTGCCGCCGTCGTGCCCGACGCGGGCACGCAGGACGGTGTCGCCCAAGGCGAGGAGATCGGCCAAGGACTCCGCGGTACTGAAGACCCTACGGTCTGCCAGAAACCAGCCGTCGATCGATGACGGATCCACCGGCGCGGCGTTTGCGGGCATGGGGCGCCGCTCGCCGAGGAAGTGTGCCAGGAACTGGTTGGTATAGCCCGAAGCGGAAAGCGTGGCCGGTGATGGCGCCGGACGGACCCACGGCAGCAACAGACGACGCAGCGTGTCGCCGGCCCCTGGCAGTGGCGCTTCGCTCATGATCGAGATGAAGACGCCGGCATTGCGCTGCGGGATCAGTGTCATCCAGCTGTGGAAGCCTGCCCAGTTACCGCCGTGCGCCACCGTGCGGAGATCGCCCCATTCCTCGGTGAAGAACGCCATGCCGACCCCAGTGGTCTCAGGTGCATTCCCGGCGCGTCGCCCGTGCAATGCCGCAAGTGCGGCGGGGGACAGCACGAGCTGCGCGTCAGGCCCCGATGCGGGCGACTCGCGCAGTTGCGCCATCATGTAGCGGGCCATGTCCTCCCCGGTGCTGACGATCGAACCCGCGGCCGCGACGGCCGGGTTGATGGCAGTGAAAGGCGTCGGCGCAAAGCTGCCGTCCGGCAGGATGGTCGCCGGCCTGCCGAGTCCCGCAGGCTCATCGATGTCCACCAACAATCGGGTGTTGGCCATGCCGAGCGGAACGAACAGCATCTGCTGCATGGCCTCGTCGATGGCGAGCCCCGTAACGTCCTCGATCACGCGACCCAGTACGGCAATCCCGAAGTTCGAGTACACGACGCGCGTGCCGGCGGGGCGCACATAGGCCGGACGCAGGGCGTCGAAGTTGCGCGCAGGCGGCCGCGCGGGCACCGGCGCGTCGGCGCCGATTGCATAGAAGCGATCCTCGAAACCGGCGGTATGCGTCAACAGGTGATGCAGCGTGATCTCGACGCCGTCATTGGCGGGCAGGCTGTAGTCGCGCAAGTAGCGATTCACGGGATCGTCGAGCGACTCGATGCGTCCCTCATCGACCAGGCGGGCAACCAGTGATGCGGTGAACGTCTTCGTGATCGAACCGACGCGGAACAATGTGGTGGATGGATCAACCGGCGCTGGGCGCTCATGGTCAGCTCGGCCATAGCCCTTCGCGAAGATGATCGTCCCATCGTGCACGACGCTCACGACCAGGCCGGAGAACTCCTTCCTGGCAAGCGCAGCCTCGAACGTGGAGTCCGCCCATCCGGCGACGGCGACCGCCTCGATCGATGGCGAGCGCGCCGCTGTCGCGACCGGTTCATCGGCGCCGGCGAAAGTTGCTGCTGCGACCGTGGTGAGCATGGTCGCAACGATCGGGCCCGCTTTCCGTGTCAATGCACGCGCGCAGTGGCGGAGCGTGGTCATATTCGGTATTTTCCCAAAAGTGAATTTTCTCTGATCAGGAAACTACAAGTGCCTGCCGAGCCTGCCGTTGAGCCGGTGCCGAACCCGCGTACGACCGTTGGCGGCCGTATCCGCCAGCTGCGTCGTTCCCGCAGATGGACGCTCAAGCAATTGAGCGAAGCGTCCGGGATCCCGCTGTCCACGCTGTCGAAGGTCGAGACCGGCCTGGTCTCGCTGAACGTCGAGAAGCTGCTCAAGGTGTGCGCGGCGCTCGACGTGGACGTGATGCAGCTGGTCGCGCCGGCCGACGGCTCTTCCGCGGCACCCGGCAACACGGACCCGGTCGTCACCGGCCGGCGCAGCATCACTCGCGCAGGGCAGGCACGCCGCGTCGAGACCGGGCATGCCGCCTACGAGCACCATGCGACCGACTTCCTGCGCCGTCGCCTGTCGCCCGCAGTTCTCGAGCTGAAGGCCGGCGACACGCCCGACCTCATTCATCATCAGGGCGAGGAATTCATCTACGTGCTCGAGGGCGTCGTCGAGGTGCTGAGCGAGTTCTACGAGCCCACTGTTCTGCAGGCTGGGGAGAGCATCTACATCGACTCGACGATGGGTCACAACGTGCGCGCCGTCGGCAAGAAGCCGGCGCGCGTGCTCAATATCATGACCAGTTCCGGGCACGCGACGGCCGCCTCGCGTGGTGGTCAACTGAAGCGGCGCGGCGAGTAGTCGGCCGCATCCAGTTCGGGCTCGCGGCCGTCGACGAGATCCGCCAGGAGTCGCGCCGATCCATCAGCCATCGTCCAGCCGAGATGGCCGTGCCCGGCGTTCACGAACAGCCCGAGCGGCCCGACGGGGCCAATGCACGGGACCCCGTCCGCGCACATCGGGCGTAGACCGGCCCATGGATCCACCCGGCCGGCCAGCAGGTGGTCGGCGTGGCGCGGAAGCATCGCACGCACCAGGCCCTTCAGGTTCTCGAGCCGTTCCGGCGCCATGGTGGCGTCGGGACCGACGAATTCCGCCGTCCCGGCGACGCGCAGGCTCGCGCCGAGGGGCGTTGCCGCCGCATGCAGCCCGTCATCCACGACCGGCAACCTGAGCGGAGCCGTCATGCCGCCATCGTGCGGCGTGAAGGTGATTGAATAACCCTTGACCGGTGCAATCGGCAATCGCCGGGCGGCGCCGCGCAGCAGGTGCGTGGCGTCGACGCCAGCCGTCACCACGACCGCATCCGCGGCCATGATGCCGCCGCCGGTGCGGACGCCCTGCACGCGGCTCCCGTCACTTTCCAATCCGAGAATCCCGGTGCCGAGCAGCAATCGGGCGCCCCGCCGTTCGGCGGCTGCGCAGAGCAGCTCCGTGAAGCGTCGTGCGTCGCCCCATTCGTCGCGCGGGAAGTGCAGGCCGCCCGCGATGCGGTCGCTGATGTCGGCGAGACCGGGTTCGAGCGCCACCACACCTGCCGCATCGAGCGGCCGCACCTCGACGAGTTCGGCCGGCAGCGCCTTCACCTTCAGCAGGCCGGCGTCGAAGGCGCGCTGATTGCGATACAGCTTGAGCGTGCCAAGCGTGCCGGCGCCGTAGTCGAGTTGCTCGGCGCCACGCAGCGCCGCCATGCCGGCCACGCTGTAGGCGGCGAGGCGCAGGTTTCGCGCAGTATTGGCGTGAAATCGTGCCGACGAGGAGTTCGCGAGGAAGCGCAGCCCCCATCCGGCCAGGCCCGGGATCGCGCGCCAACGCAGCAGCATCGGCGCATCGGCGCGCCCCGCCCAGCGCAGCAGGTCGCGCCACACGCCGGGCGCATTCCAGGGATCGGCCATGCTCGGCGTGAGCATGCAGCCGTTGGCGTGGCTCGCACCGAGGGCCGGGGCTGCGTGGCGCTCGAGCAGGCTGACCTCATGGCCGCGGCGGACCAGGTGGTAGGCGGTGGTAGCGCCGATCAGTCCGGCGCCGACGACGATGATGCGCATGCAGGGCACCGGTGGCGGAGTTGCGAGAAAAGTAGCACAGAAATTTTCGTATATGATAATTTCGAGGCAATGAAGTGCTACATTGCGTTCCTGGCCCACGAGACCAACTCCTTCTCGCCCATCCCGACCGACCGGCCGAGCTTCGACGAGATCGGCGTTTACCTTCCGGCACTCGGCCCCCCGGAGGAGCATCTCGACCTGCTGAAGGGTGCGGTCGACTTTTACCGCGAGGCACTCAGGCACGGTGACGAAGCGGTGGTCGGGCTGTGCGCGCTCGCCCAGCCGAGCCTGCCGTGCCTCGAACGCGACTACGTGCAGCTGCGCGAAGAGATCCTCGATGGCCTGCGCGCGGCCATGCCCGTCGACATGGTTCTCCTGATGATGCACGGCTCGATGATGGCGCAGGGCTGCGACGACTGTGAGGGTGACGTGCTGGAGAGAGTCCGGGCGATGGTCGGTCCGCGGGTGCCGATCGGCCTGCTGCTCGACCTGCATTGCAACGTCACCGCGAAGATGATCGCGAATGCCACAGTCATCAAGGCATGCCGCGAGTACCCGCATACTGACTTCCCGGAACGCGCGCGCGAAGTGTACGAACTCGTGGCCGCGACGGCTGCCGGGCGCATCCGCCCGGCCATGGCGTTCCGGCGCGCGCCGATGCTCGGCCTGTTCCAGACGCAGCGCGAGCCGATGCGCGGGCTCGTGGACCGGGTCGCACAGGAAGAGCGGAAGCCGGGCGTGCTCGCGGTTACTCTGGCCCACGGCTTCCCGTGGGGTGACAGCGCGCACACCGGTGCGGGCGTCATCGCCATCACGAACGACGATGAGCCACGCGCGCGTGAATTGGCAGGGAGCATCGCCCGCGACTTCTTTGCCCTGCGCGAGTCTGGCCAGGTGACGCTGCTCGGGGTTAGCGCCGCCCTGGACGCCGCGCTGGAGCACCGCTCAGGCACGGTCATCGTTGCCGACATGTCGGACAACCCCGGCGGCGGAGCCGCGTCGGACTCCACGTTCCTGTTGCGAGCCATGCTCGAGCGTGGCGTGCGTGATGCCGCGGTCGGCCTCCTATGGGACCCGCTGGCCGTGCGCCTTGCGTTCGCCGCGGGTGAGGGCGCGACCATCCCGATGCGCATCGGTGGCAAGCTCGGTCCGATGTCGGGCGAGCCGCTCGACGTCGTCGCGACGGTCCGCCACCTCCGCAGCAGCGCGACGCAGCCTCACATCGCGGATGGCGGCGCGGCCGCCCTCGGGCGGACCGCCGTGATCGAGACGCAGGGCGTCGAGATCGTGATGAACGAGATCCGCCAGCAGCCATTCCACCCAGACGCATTCCGCAGCGCTGGCGTGGACCCATGGAGCAAACGGCTGGTCGTCGTGAAGTCCTCGTTTCATTTCTACGCCGGCTTTGCGGAGCGCGCGGCGGCAATCGTCTACTGCGATGGTCCCGGCACGCTCAACAGCGATGCCCGCACCCGTCCCTACCGGCACGTCGAGCGGCCGATCTGGCCGCTCGACGACGTGGCCCTGTAGCGCAGGGGCGGGGGCGATGGGCGCAGCGATCGTCATCGGCCTCGTCATCCTGCTGCTGGCGGCGGGGGTGCCGCTCGCGTACGTGACTGGCGTCGCGGCGGTGGCGGTGTTCGTCGTCGCGGGTGACGCCCAGTACCTCGCGATCGTGCCGCAGCGCATGTTCAGCCAGATGGACGTGTTCGCCATCATGGCGATGCCGCTCTACATCTGGGCCGGCGAGCTGATGAACCGCGGGGGAATCACGAAGGCGCTGGTGGACTTCGCGCTGCTCGCCGTCGGACGGGTCCGCGGCGGGCTTGGGCACGCCAACGTGCTCACCTCGGTGTTCTTCTCAGGCATCAGCGGTTCGGCGGCCGCCGACATCGCCGCGCTCAGCAACACGTTCGTGCCGCAGATGCGTAGCCGCGGCTACGACCCGCTCTACGCCGGCGCCCTCACCGCTGCAGCATCGGTCATCGGTCCGATCATCCCGCCGTCGATCATCATGATCCTCTATGGCGCGGTGCTGTCGACCGACGTCGCGGCGCTGTTCGTCGGCGGAATCGTACCGGGCCTGATGATCGCCACCGCGCTCATGGCGATGAATGCCTGGATGGCGCGCCGCGAAGGCCATCCCGGCGGGACCGCCGCGGACGTACCCGAGCTGCGCCCGACGCTCGTGCGCGCGCTGCCGGCGCTGTTGCTCCCGGCGATCATCCTCGCCGGCATCGTCTTCGGCGTGATGACGCCGATCGAGGCAGGAGCGGTTGCAGTGGTGGCGGCAATCGCGCTCGGTCGCTGGTACAAGGAACTCGACCTGGCGACCTTCATCGACAGCACGCGCAAGGCCATCGTGCTCACCGGCGTGATCTTCGTCTTCCTCGCGGCCGGGTCGCTCGGCACGTACCTGATTGCGCTCAACCAGCTCGCCGATCACGTTGCCCAGTTCGTCAACTCGCTGGGGATGTCGGGGCTGTCGTACCTGCTGTTCGTGATGCTGATCTTCCTGGTGCTCGGCATGGGCATCGACCTGATCGTGTCGCTCACGCTGTTCGCGCCGCTGCTGGTGCCGATGGCGATCGAGCAGGGCGTCCATCCCGTCGCGATGGGAGTAATGATGTGCGTGAACCTCATGCTCGGTCTCGTCACGCCGCCGCTCGGCGGGGCCATCATGCTCGTCGCGTCGATCACCCAGCAGAACTACTGGGCGCTGTGCAAGCGCATTCTGCCGTTCGTGATCGTCGAGGTGCTGGTGCTTCTGGCGATCGTACTGTTCCCCGAGCTGACGCTCGCGTTGCCGCGTTGGCTGGGGATGCTGTGAAGTTTGCGGCGGGATTGCGCCTGGGCTTGCGCTGCCTGGTCCTCGCGCTGGCCGCCGGAACCCCGGCAGTGGCGTCGGAGGATCAGATCGACGTGAAGATCGGCATGTCGACGCCGCTCGATGCCGAGCGCAACGGCGTGTACGTGTGGGTTCGCACCTTGGCCGACGTGCTCAAGGGGGCTGGAGCACGCGTGCGGGTCTATCCAAACAGCGCGCTCGGTGGCGAGAAGGAGCGCATGGACCAGGTCGCGATCGGGTTGCTGGAGGTCAACGACACCGGCGGTGACGAGCTGTCGCGCCTTTCGCCGCTGTTCCATGCGCAGCGCCCATTCGAGATCGAGTCGTACGGGCATCTCGACCGCCTGATCGAGCGCACGACGTTTCTCGAGGAGGTCAATGCAGAGTTGGCGGACGACGATCTCGTGCTGCTCGACTATGCCTACACCGGGGCGATGGTCGGCCTGCTCACGCGCGGCACGCCGGTGCATCGCATCGAGGACCTGCGGCCGCTCAGGCTGCGCATCCTCAGCGCCGCCGACCTCAACCTGCTGGCTGCGTGGCAAGTGCGCGGCGTGCGGGTGGCGTGGGAGGAGGTCGCGCAGGCGCTGCAGACCGGCATGGTCGATGCCTACCTCAATCCGCCGATCGTCGCGGTGATGTTTGGGCACGGCAACGTGATCGATTACTTCACCGACCTGCGCATGGGTCCGTCCGCCCGCATTGTCGTCGCGTCGCGCCGCTGGTACGAGGGCCTCGGCCCTGAGATGCGCAGCGCCTTCGATGCAGGCGTCCGGGAAGCCCGCGCGGCCAATCGTCGCTGGGCCGCGAACGCAATGCGGCGGGAGCGGGCGTTGCTCGAGAGGGCCGGCATCGAGTGGATCGAGATGGAAACAGCGGATCGGGAGGCATGGCGCGATCTCACCCGCAGGATCGAGAAGACCCGGTGGGAAACCCCCGAGGCGGAGGCCCGGCTGCGGGAATTGATCGAGGCTTCCCGGCTGCCGGAAGCGAAGGGAGGCGGGTGATGCTGGCGCACCTGGACCGACTGCTCACGGCCCTCTCCGGCCGCTTGGACCGGCTGTGCGGCCGCAGCGCGATGACTGCGCTCACGGTCATGCTGGTGGCGATCCTCGTGCAGATCGTCGCGCGATACGGCCTTGCCGCGCCGCCACCGTGGACGGAGGAACTGGCCCGCTACGCGATGATCTGGTCGGGGATGCTCGGGGCAACGATGGCTTACTACCGCCGCGCCGATCCCGTGCTGTTCCGCCCCAGGACGGACGGGCACCCACGCCGCGCACTGGCCATGCAGCTCGTCGAGATGGCGGCGCTGGTCGCCTTCGTCGCGCCGGTGCTGTACTACGCTCCGGGGTTTCTCGCGAGGCATTCGCACCGCATCACCGAGACACTCGAAATCAACAGCGCGCTGGTGGTCGTGATCGTGCCGCTCAGCCTCTGCGTGCTGCTGGTGCACCAGGCGGCGCGCGTCGTGGCTTCCGCCTGCGCCGCACGGACGGGTGGGTCGCAATGACTAAGTCGCGCTGGTTCCTGCCCGGCCTGGTGGCTGGACTGCTGGCAGCGGTCCTGCTCGTTCTGCGCGGGCTCGACCACGCGCCCGCGCCGGTCGTCCCTGCATCGGACCGCACGGCGTTCTCGGCCGAACGGGCGTACGGGCATCTCGAGGACCTGGTTGGCGACAACCTGCCGCATCCACCCGGCAGTGCCGCCCACCGCGTCGTTGGGGAGACGATCCTCGAGAAGCTCCGGGCATACGGCTACGAGCCCGAGCTGCAGGAGGGCCTGAAGTGCTCGCCGCTCGCGCCGGGCTGCAGCATGGTCCGCAACATCATCGCGGTCCGGCGCGGCGCCGGGCGGGGACCGGCCATGATGATCACGGCGCACTACGACAGCGTGCCCGGTTCGGCCGCCGCTTCGGACGACGGTGTCGGGATCGCCGTGATGCTGGAGATCGCCGACCTGCTGACGGAACGTGAACCGCTGCTGCACGACGTCGTGTTCCTGTTCTCGGATTCGGAGGAGCCCGGCCTGCGCGGTGCAATGCTGTTCGCGGATGCCCATCCGCTGATGCAACGCGTCGGACTCGTCGTGAACCTCGAGGCGCGCGGGGCGCGCGGGCCGAGCGCGATGTTCGAGACGGGCGCCAACAACGCAAACCTCATCCGGTTGTTCGCCGGGGCGGTGCCGCGGCCGGCGACGAGCTCACTGCTTTTCGAAGTCTACCGGCGAATGCCGAACAACACCGACTACACGATCTACAAGCGCGCCGGTGTCACGGGCTTCAATTTCGCGTTCTCGCGACAGGCGTCGCTGTACCACTCCGCCCGCGATGACCTTGCGCACGTCGACCGCGCATCGCTTCAGCACCAGGGCGAGAACGCGCTGGCCGTGCTGCTCGCGGCAGGAGCGGTACCGCTCGAGTCGCTCGAGGCGGGCGGCGACGCGAGCTACGTCGACGTGGGCATGCGCGGGCTGCTGGCGTGGCCTGCGTCCTGGAACGTCCCAATGGCCCTTGCGGGCCTGCTGCTGGTCGGCCTGCTCGCGGTGTGGCGGGCGCCCGTGCGCCTGCGCGCTGCTCCGTGGGCGGTGCTCGCGGTGGCGGCCGCGCTGGTGCTCGTGCCGCTGACCGGCTGGCTGCTGTCCTGGCCGCTCGGTCGCTGGCCCGACGTCCATCCGCTCGACCACCCGTACCCATGGCCAGGGCGCATCGCATTGCTCGCAGCATCGCTGCTTGCAGTGCTCGTGAGCGCCCGCTGGGTCGGCCGGCGGGCTGGTGTCGCCGCAACCATGAGTGTCACGTGGTCGGTGCTGGCAATCCTGTCGTTGGCGCTCGCCATCTGGGTGCCGGGGGCGGCGTTCATGCTGCTCCTGCCGGTGCTGGCCTACGCATTGGTCGGGATCACCGGCCTGCTGCGGTCACGTGACCTGCCATGGCTGGCCGCGGCGGCGGGCTTCGCCGTCGCCGTCTGGTCCGGTCTCTACCATTTCCTGCTCGCCGACATCGTCTTCGGCTTCCAGCTGAGCCACCTCAAAGTGCTGCCGCTGCTGCTGTTCGCGCTGCCGCTGCTACCGCTCGCCGTCGATTACGCGGAACGCGGCTCCACGCGCGCATTCATTGGCGTGCTCGTGCTGGTGACGCTCGGTGCCGCGACCGTCGCTGCGCTGCTTCCCGCCCACACGCCCGACCATCCTCGCGGCGTGAACCTCGTCTACATGCAGGAGGACAAAGCCGCGCCGCGGTGGCTGGTTGAGTCGTTCGGCAACCCCGGCCGGGACACACTGGCCGCGATGGGCTTCGATTCGCGCAAGCAGGAGATCCTGCGCTACGGCGTGATCCCGCGCGAGGCGCACGTGAAGCAGGCCGCTGCGCTTGGCCTGCCGGCACCGGTGGTCGAGATCGCCGAAGGCCGGGAGCTTGGCGGGAAGCGCGTCATTCGCGGCACCGTCCGCAGCCAGCGTGACTCCTACATCGTGATGCTCGGTCTGCCGGCGGATGCGCCGGTCGAGGGCCTGCGCATAGAGGGCCAGCCCGTGCTCGACAAGCAATCGGCCGAGCCTCGCGTGGTCGGCCTGCACGGCGTGGGCAACGCGGCTACGCGCTTCGAGATCACCGCGCGGCCCGGGGTGGCGTTTTCCCTGGCGGTGCTCGACATCGCGCCGCTCGAGTCCTCCGGCGAAGCGGCGCGACTCATCGAACTGCGTCCCGTCACCGCCGCGCCGTTGCACAACGGCGACCAATCCATCGCGCTCGAGCGCGTCCAGTTCTGAGGCATCGATGTTCGACACTCCCCGAAACTTGCGCTCGCGCTCCATCAGTTTCGAGAACGTCACCGGCGCGCCGGGCACCGGTGGGCAGGCCGCCAGCCCGCTCGGTCCTGGCCGCAAGGGTGCTCCTGCGGCACTCGTGCAACCTGGGGAGAGCATCGTGCTCGCGGACATCGCCGGACCGGGCACCATCCGCCACATCTGGCTCACGACGCACTCGAAGCAGGAACTGCTGCGGGGCTGCGTCATCCGCGCCTGGTGGGACGACCAGGCACACCCGAGCATCGAAGCACCGCTCGGCGACTTCTTCGGCTTCGCGCATGGTGGCACGCCGGCTTTCCAGAGCTGCGCCCATTCAGTCGGTGCCGCCCTGGGCATGAACGTCTGGCTGCCCATGCCGTTCCTGCGCCGGGCACGCCTGGAGCTGGTCAACGAGGCGTCGGTGCGCCTGCCGCTGTTCTACCAGGTCGATTACACGATCGGCGACGACCACGATCACGACATCGGTCGACTTCACGTCGCGTTCCAGCGCCAGAACCCGACGACGCCGGGGCGCGACTTCGAGGTGCTGCCGCGCCGGGACGGGCGGATCCGCTACCTCGGTGCCGTGCTCGGCGTGCGGCCGCTCGACCCGTGCTGGTGGGGTGAGGGCGAGCTCAAGGCCTGGATCGACGAGGACGGCGAGCACGCAACCATCGTCGGCACCGGCACCGAGGACTACGTTGGCCTGTCGTGGGGTATCCAGCCCAATGCGTTCCTGTACCACGGCGCGAACTGGCGCGAGCGCGACGACGCGACCTCGACGGGCGCGGTCTCGGTCTACCGCTGGCACGTGCTCGATCCAATCGTCTGCGAGCGCAGCATGCGCGTCACGATTCAGCAGATCGGGCACTCGCCGACGGGCGCCGCGAGAAGCATCGACGACTATCTGGCGGAGCTCTACGAGCGCGCGGACGACTGGTCGTGCGCGACGTTCTGGTACGAGGCGATTCCGAGCGCGCCGCTGCCACCGATCCCGGATGCGGCGGCGCGCACTCGCGACCTTCCGCCGATCATTCCGCCGCCCGGCGTACCGGGCTGACGGCAGCGGCCTGCCAACTTTGCGGGAGCAAGCATGAGCGACACGATTCGCATCTTCTGGCCAGGCGACTACCGGCCAACACCGAACCAGCTCGCACTGCCGATGGTCGAGGAATCGACACGCCAACTCGAGCGTGCGCTCGACCGCCTCGGCCGCAAGCATGCCCGGGTGGAGGGAATGCTGACGAAGCCAAACGAGTCGATCGAGCGGCTGGGGCCGATCGACGAGCCGCTGGTCGGCGTCTATGCGCACTGGGTGTACGGTCCACATTCGACTGATGGAGTGGTGGGCAAGGACTCACCGCTGCTGCTGACGAGCAACTTCTCGGGCACCTGGCCGGGGCTGGTCGGGTTGCTCAATACCGCGGCCTGCCTCGAAAGTGTCGACCGGCGGGCGAGCCGCGCGTGGAGCGACGCGGCCGACTGGAGCCGGGACGAGGCATTCATGACGCACCTGGCGGCATGGTGCGAGAGCGGGGAGGTGTGCCACAACGCCGGAGCGCTGCGCGCGCCACCGCCGACCCCACCGGCCGCCGTGGCCCTCGCCACCCAGGTCCACGAGGGATTCCGGCGGCGCCGTGCCCTCGTGCTGATGCTCGGCGACACCTCGATGGGGATGATCAACGGCTATTTCGGTCCGCGCTGGCTGAGCAAGGTTGGCTTCGCCGAGCACAAGGTCGACCAGGCGTGGATCATCGAGCGTGGCCGCGGCATTGCGGCGAGCCGCATCGACGACGCGCTCGAATTCGTGCGTTCACGCGGCGTGACCTTCCACTACGGCGCCGAGGGCGCGGCTGACTTCAATGCCGATGCGACGCGCGAACAGCTGCGCGACTACCTGGCGGTGCTTGACCTGGTGGACGAGTTCCGCGCCGACTGCGTCGGCTGGCAATACCAGCTCGGGCTGATCCGTTCGCGACCGCCGTCGGATTTCGCGGAGGGCCTGCTCAACTCCGCCTGCCGGCCGGAGTCGAACGGCGACACCATCGTCGATGCGACGGAGGCCGACCAAGGCAACGCCCTGCCCATGGAGATGATGAAGCGCCTCCTCAAGGCGAAGGGACTGCATCAGGCGGTGTTCTTCCACGACATCCGCTGGGGCGCCGAACACGACGGCCGCTTCCTGTGGGTGCTGCTCAACTCGGGGTCGAGCGGCGCCTACGCGTTCAACCACGATCCCGATTCCCTGCGCGGGGTGCACAGCTACCGGCAGCCATCGGCGTATTTCCCGGTGCCAGGTGGCACGTTCGCGGGCGAGAGCCTGCCCGGGGCAATCACGTGGGCGCGGGCCTACCTCAGCGGCGGCGAGCTGTGGATGGATGTCGGCCGCGGTCGCGTCGAGCAACTGCCGCCCGCGACGCGCGACGCGTGGTGGAACGGTACGACGCGCCAGTGGCCGTTCATGGCCGCCGACCTCGGCATCGGCCGCGATACCCTGATGGCCCACTACCTGAGCAACCACATCGCGGTCGCCTATGGCGACATCTTCCACGAGATGGTCGCGTTGAGCCAGGCGCTCGGCTTTCGCGTGCGCTGGCTGGCGGATGGCGGCTGAGGTGGCGCGCCGCTGCGTCATCGGCGTGGACGGCGGCACGGAGGGGATCCGCGCCGGCGTGTTCGACCTCGCCGGGAACCCGCTGGCTTTCGCCGCTACGCCGTACGAGACCGTGTTTCCGCAGCCCGGCTGGGCGGAGCAGCGGCCCGAGGACTGGTGGGAATCGCTCGGCCAGTCGGTGCGTCGGGCCCTGCAGGCGGCGGGGATCCCCGCAACGGATGTGGCGGCGATCGCCGTGGACACGACCTGCTGTTCGGTGGTGGTGCTCGACGCCGCGGGTGAGCCGCTACGGCCGTCGCTCATCTGGATGGACGTGCGCTCGCAGTCTGAGGCGAAGCGGTTGGGCGACACCGGGGACCCAGCGCTGTGCGTTAACAGCGGTGGCCGGGGGCCGGTGTCGGCAGAATGGATGATCCCCAAGGCACTGTGGCTCAAGGAGCACGAGCAGCGCGCGTTCGATGCGGCCCACACGGTGTGCGAGTACCAGGACTTCCTGAACCTGCGCCTGACCGGCCAGCTGGTGGCGAGCCTGAACAACGTGTCGGTACGCTGGCACTATCGCGCGCGCGAAGGGGGGTGGCCGACCCAGCTGTGTGCCCGGGCCGGCATTCCCGAACTGCCGCAGAAGTGGCCGCGGGAAGTGCTTGCGCCAGGTACGCCGATTGCGCCGCTGACGGCGAGCGCGGCCGCGCACCTCGGACTCGATCCGGGGACACCCGTCATCCAGGCGGGCTCGGACGCTTCCGTCGCCATGATCGGGCTCGGTGTGGTCGACGCAGGAACGATGGCATTGATCACCGGATCGTCGCACCTGCAGCTCGGGCTCAGCGAGCGTCCCCTGCACGGTGCCGGCGTGTGGGGCAGTTATGCCGATGCCGTGGTGCCGGGATTGCACATGGTCGAGGGCGGGCAGACGTCCACGGGCTCGGTGGTGAGCTGGTTCCGTCGGTTGCTCGGCAATGGCGCGAGCTACGCGGAGCTCGACAGTGAGGTTGCCGCGGTCCCGATCGGCAGCGAAGGGGTGCTCGCGCAGGATCATTTCCAGGGCAACCGCACGCCGCACACCGATCCGCTGTCGCGCGGTGCACTCGTCGGCCTGACGCTGCGGCACGGTCGCGCGCATATCCTGCGCGCCATCATGGAATCGGTGGCGTACGGCACGCGGCTGATCCTCGACAACCAGCGACTGCACGGCTTCGCGGCACGCGAGCTTACCGTGTCGGGCGGAGTCGCGAAGTCCGACGTCTGGCTGCGCGTCCATGCCGACGTGATCGGGTTGCCGCTGCGGCTCACGCGCACGGCGGAGGCGGCTTGCCTCGGCAGCGCCATGCTGGCGGCCGTCGGGGCGGGTGAGTTCGACACCGTGCCGCAAGCTGCCCGCGCGATGGCACAGGTCGCACGAGTCATCGAGCCGGACCCGGCGGCGCACGCGGCGTACCAGGCTCATTTCGAGCGCTATCGCGCTCTGTATCCCGCATTGAGGTCCGTGGTCTGACCGACCGACTCTCCACGGCGGCTGCCAGGGCCATCGCCGCACTGCAGGCGCGGACGACGACGCGCGCATCCGTCCCTCGACCCGATGACCAGCCGGGCTGGGACGAACTGTTCGCGTTGCAGGAGGCGGCAGTGGCGCCCGCCAACGCGCAGGTGCTCGAGCGATACTCGCCCGCCCTTGGGGAGGTGCAACTGGCCGGCATGCCGGCCGTCGTGGTGAGGCCGACGACGGCGTCCGGCGCGCAGGCCCGGATCGTCTATCTGCATGGCGGCGCATACACGACCTTCTCGGCGCGGTCCACGCTGTTTGCAACGGTGCCGCTCGCCCATGATCTCGGGCTTGAGCTGTGGTCGCTCGACTATCCGCGCGCGCCGCGCACGCGGTACGACCAGACCGTCCCCGGGGTGACAGAAGCACTGCGCGCCGCGTGTGCAGACGGGGTGCCAGTGCTGCTGGTCGGCGACTCCGCCGGCGGCGGACTGGCGGTTGCAGCGACACTACGGTTGCAGCGGCGGGGCTGTCCCGGCCCGACCGCCGCGTGCCTGTGGTCGCCGTGGACCGACCTTGGTGCGCCGACTTCGAGTCGCGCCCCGCTCGCCGAGGTGGATCCGATCCTGCGCGCCGAGCCGGACCTCGCGCGAGCGGCGCTCGCCTACGCCCCGGCGGCGCGGCTGCGCGATCCGGATGTCTCGCCTGCGTACGGCGAGTTCACGAGCCGATTCCCGCCGACGCTGATCCAGTGCGGCACGCGCGAGATCCTGCTGAGTGACGCCGTGCTCCTGCACCATGCGATCGTGGCAGCCGGCGGGCGTGCCCGCCTCGAGGCCCTGCCGGGCATGGTCCACTCATACCCCGCCGTGCTGCCGCAGCTGCCGGAATCGCGGCAGGCGCGCCGGCGGATGCGTCGCTTCTTCGAGCTTCTCCGAAAAGAGAATTTCGCCGGACGAAGCTGACTGCCTGTGGCGGCCACGCCACGCACCAAGACGAGGCGATTGACAAACGCGCACGATGTGATATTTCTGCCGGGAGAAGTTTTCGGAAAAGAAAATATTTCTCAACACCGGACGCAGCCTGAGGAGGCATACAGTGATCAAGACATTCATTCGGGGGACGTTGCTGGATCGTCGCATTGGCCGTGGCGCCCTGCTGATCGCGGGGGCTGCGCTGGTCACGCCGGTGCAGGCTGTTCTGGCGGCCGACGACGGCGCGGCCACCGGGCTCGAGGAAGTGATCGTCACGGCTTCGCGCCGCTCGGAGACCCTGCAGGACACGGCGTTGTCCGTGTCGGTCAGGAGCCCGGAAGAGTTTGCGGTCGGCGGCCTGACCTCGCTGTCCGACGTGCTTGACTACACCCCCGGCGCGACCTTCAGTGGCGGCTCGGCGCCAACCGACAACACGATTTCGATGCGTGGCGTGTCGACGCTCACGGCCTCGCCAACCGTTGGCGTCTACATCGACGATGTGCCGATCGGCTCCGGCAACGGCCAGGCCGCGGGAGCGTCGCTGATGCTCGACGTGATGAAGGCGGGCATGGAGCGCGTCGAGGTCGTCAAAGGTCCGCAGGGAACGTCGTTCGGTGCCTCCTCGATGGGCGGCATCGTCCGCTACCTCAGTGGCGACCCGTCGCTGGGCGAGCTCGGCGGATCGTTGGGCGCCGACCTCTCCACGACGGAGCACGGCGGCTCCAACCAGCGCTATACCGGTCGCTTCAGCGCGCCGCTGGTCGCCGAAAGGGTCGGGCTGCACCTCTCCGGTTATTACGAGGACGTCGGCGGCTTCATCGACCGTCTTCCGAAGGCGGCGAGCGGCGCTGCCACGGATGTCGACGGGTGGGAGAACATGGGCGGCATGATGAAGCTGCGCGGCAATGTGACCGACCGCTTCAATGTCTCACTGCTCGCCCTGTATGACGAGACCACTTTCAACGGGCGCAATATCGTCGCGCTGAACGGCGGGCCGCCGTTCGTGCCGGCCAACGGCCCGTACGACACCGATACCTCGTACTCGGACGACAAGAGCGAGTTCTGGGTGACCGGCCTGACGCTCAACTACGACTTCGGCTTTGCCGACCTCGTGTCGTCCAGCAGTTACCAGGAGCGCGAGGTTACCTCCACCACCGACCTGGTGGCCGACTTCGGCGCGCTGGTCCGGCTGTTCTGCGGCTGCACGGTCACCAACGCGCCGTTCACCGGCGCGCAAACGACCGACCGGTTCGTGCAGGAATTCCGCCTCGTTTCCAAGGCGGCCGACCGCAACGCCGGCGACTTCGAGTGGACCGTCGGCGCGATCTACTCGAACGAGGAGAGCGGGAACGGGCAGCGCCTCACTGGCCTGCCGACCAACTTCGTGCTGCTCGACGTAAACATTCCGTCGGAGCTGACCGAGTATGCGGCGTTCGGCAACCTGACCTACTTCATCTCGCCGCAGTTCGACCTGTCGGTCGGGGTGCGCGTGGCCGACGTCAACGCGTCGGTGGCCGTCAACGATGGTCCGGAGATCCTCATCAAGGATACGCCGCCGGTTGAAGTGAGCGACACGGTCGACACTTACAGCCTTGCGGCCCGTTACCGGCCGAGTGACACGCTCTCGATCTACGGGCGCATCGCGAGCGGTTACCGGCCGGCCGCCGCCAACCTGCCGGTGCGCGACACCAGCGGCAACAACGTGGCGTCGCCGATTGTCGAGACGGATTCGCTGTGGAGCTACGAGCTCGGCGCCAAGGGCTTCGTGGCCGACGGCAAGCTGAGCTACGACGTGACAGGCTGGTACCTTAACTGGAAGAACCTGCAGGCACGCGTCTTCGTCAACGGCGTAATGACCGGCGGCAACGCCACCAGCGACGTCACCGCGTATGGCCTCGAGGGCTCGCTGGCATACTCGCCGATCAACGACCTCGTGATCAGGGCCAGCGCCGCCTACACGGACAGCACCCTGGACGACGACGAAAGGTCGGCGTTCGGCGCCGTCTCTGGCGAGAACATGCCGGGCATCCCGGAGTGGTCGGCGGCGCTGCGGGTCGACTACTTGCTCCCACTGTCCGGCGAAACGGAGGTCACCCTGGGTGGGGGTGTTCGCTACAAAGGCGACCGCGACACCGGGTTCGAGGGCGGCACGGGCTCCAACGGACAGGCGGTCACGCCGCGCATCTACAACTTCGTCATGGAAGCCCACACCGTCACCGACCTGAACGTCGCCATCAAGCACGGTCGATTCGGCGGCTCGCTGTATGCGACCAACGTGTTCGACGAATACGCCTACTCCGGCGGCTCGGCCCGTCCGGCGGTGGGCTTCATTCGCGCGACCGCCAGCGTGATTCAGCCGCGCACCATCGGCGCCACGTTCACCGTCGATTTCTGAACGTCATACGACTTGTGGCGGCGCTCGTCGCATCGACTGCGACGGGCGCCGCCACGTCTTTGGCAGAGGCGGACGCGCTGCAGCGCGAGATTGCGCGAATCGGCACGCAGGCGGGCGCAGTGATTGGGGTTTCTGCCCGACACCTGGAGAGCGGCGCAGAACGCTCGTACCAGTCACGGCTCGGCTTTCCCATGGCCAGCACCTACAAGGTGGCGATCGGCGCCTGCGCGCTGCGGCTCGTCGACCGGGGCGAGACTTCGCTGGCGGCAGGAATCCCGATCGAGCCGCGCCAGCGCTCGACCTCGTCGATCCTGTCGACCTATTTTCCGCAGGCCGGACTGACGGTGTCCCTGCACAACCTGCTCGACCTGATGTTGACCCAGAGCGACAACACGGCCACCGACGTCATTCTCGAGGCGATCGGCGGCCCGCCGACCGTGCAGCGCTGCCTGCAGGAGGCCGGGGTGCCGGACATGCGGGTGGATCGATCGACGGCGCAGATCCTGCGACAGTACGCAGGCGTACCCGAGCCAACCGATCCCACCATGTCGTTCCACGAGCAGTTCACCACGATGCTGCAGCGGGGCGAGGCAACGGCTTACTTTCTTGACGGCAGCGGGGCGCCATACCTTGCCTTCGAGCGCGATCCGCGGGACCACGCGACGCCCGAGGCGATGACGCGCTTGCTCGAGGTCCTCTGGCGCGACGAGTGGCTGTCGCCGGCGAGCGGCGCCGTAATCAGGGAAATCCTCGCGCGCAGCAACGAGCCGGCCCGGCTGGGACGCGGACTGCCGGCGGGCACACGACTCGCACACAAGACGGGCACCCTGTCTGGCACCGTGAATGATGCCGGGGTCTTCGAGTTGCCCGACGGGCGAGGGCGCGTCGTCATCACGGTCTACGTGAGGTCGGCGCGCGGCCCACACGAACGGGTCGAAGCTGCGATCGGTGACGTTGCACGCGCGGTCTACGACTCTTTCGTCCTGCAGGTCGATTCGAGCGAATGAGATCGACGGTCCTGCAGAATCTGGGGCTGGCGGCCTGGTGCATCGCGCTCCTGGTCCTGATGCCGACCGGCGCCATCGCAGGCGGCTTTGTTCGCATGTTGGAGTGCCCGTTCGCCGTCGCGGCCGGTCCGCTGCGCGACCGGCTCGAGTGCGGCTACGTCGAAGTACCTGAGCTCCACGGGCAGACGGCGGGTGCCCGTTTGCGGCTGCCGGTCGCCATAATTCGCAGCACGAGCCGCAGCCCGCAGCCTGATCCGGTGGTGTTCATCGCCGGCGGACCGGGTGCTGCGCCGCTTGAGTCCGTCCGCACCGTGGAGCGCTTCGCCCAGCACCCGTTCGGTCGTGATCGCGACATCGTCGTGTACAACCAGCGCGGGTCGCCACAGACCGAACCGTCGCTGGCCTGCGCGGCGCTCGACGGCTCCCGAATCGCGATTCATGCGGCCGACCTGACGCTGGCAGAGCGCGACGCGCGCATCACGGCGACTGTTGTGGACTGCCTGCGGCAACTGCGGTCGCAAGGACGGACCCTCCAAGCCTACGGTGCGGCCGGCAACGCCCAGGACCTGAAGGCGCTGCGCACCGCACTGGGCGTCCGGCAATGGAACCTCCTGGCCGTTTCCTATGGCACCTGGATGGCGCAGGAAGCGGTTCGAGCCGATCCGGACGGCGTGCGCAGCCTGGTTCTCGATTCCGTCATGTCGCCCGAAAGTGACCTCTTCATGTCGGAAGGGCCACGCAACTTCGCACTCGGCCTCGACCGGCTGCTGGCGGCCTGCGCCAGGGACGCCGCATGCGCCGCAGCGTTCCCCGACCTCCAGGACCGTTTTCGCAGCACGATCAGTTCGTTCGATCGGCGGCCTCTCGAACTGCACATCGGCGGAGTTGCTGCCGGCGAATCGATCCCGGTTGCCGTCAACTGGCACGACTTTCTCAGCGTCGTGCACTGGATGCTCTACAACGCCAAGACGCTGCGACTGGTGCCACTGTTGATCGACGCAACGAGTCGGGGCGACCTGCGACTGCTCGCGGCGCTGATGGAATACGTGTACCCGGGGTCGCGGCTGGGCGCGCCCGGGCCGTCCGCTGCTTTCTTCACAGTTGTGTGCAACGACCAGTTCACGGTGCGCAACCCCCTGCCGACCGTGCCGGCCAACGCCGACTACCGAGGTTTCTCGATCGTGAGCTTTATGCCGCTGGCTTGCGAAGCCGCCGCGCGCGGAGTCGAGCAGCGGCCGAAGCCCGAGCCGATCCGGTCGAGCGTGCCGGCGTTGCTGCTGTCCGGTCGATTCGATCCCATGACGCCCGATGTCTACGCGATGGCCCTGGCCGATGCGCTCGAAAACGCGCGTGCGGTCGTGATCGATGACAGCGGTCACTCGACGCTGAGCGACTTCACCGGTTGCCAGACCGAAGCGGCGCTCCAGTTCCTCGACTCGTTGGACACGGTTCGAATGCACCCGTGCCTGACGCAGGAGCACCGGCCGCGGTTCGTGGTTGGCGTCGAGGAGGCGCTCGAGGGGCTGGGGGTGCGGCGGTAGGGGTACGTATAGTCATTTCAAACGGGCTGGAGTGGTGACGGAACTCGGATTGCGTGGGGACGATTGGGCAGGAGTAGGGCGCCGAGGGGGTGTTGGCGGAGCTTCGGCACGATTCTGGCGGTCGAGGCTGCGGGATCGAGCCACGGAGCGACGTTGCAGTTCTTACGCGCACCGCGCGGCCGGCCTTGTAAGGACCCAATGCTGAATGCGGGCACGCACCGAGCCCAGCGCGCCGCGTGAGCGGCGAGCGTAGTCCCCCGTCAGGGCAGGTTCTTCCGGTCATCGAACTCACAGCAGCGCGGCCTGCTTGGGTGGTGCGCGGGCCCCGAGCGGCAGCTGAATCGGGTGCGGTGATGGCGCGGAGCGCTCGAGGTGCGAGAGGATCTTCGCGATCACCTCAGGTTGTTCGATGCTGGCGATGATCTCGAGCTTGCCGCCGCAGCGCGCGCAGTGCTCGATCTCGATGCCGAAGACGCGCTTCAAGCGCCGTGCCCAGCTCATCGAAACGTGCCGCGGGCTCGCGCGCGAGCTCGTCCGCAAGCGCTACCCGCGCCTCGACTCACCGGACTACACGTCCATCATCGATCAGCGTGCGTACGAGCGGCTCATGAGCACGCTGGAGGACGCGCGCCGCCACGGCGCGCGCGTAATGCCGCTCCTCGACGGCCCCGCACACGATGATGCCGCCCGCAAGATCGCGCCGCAGATCGTGCTCGATGCACCCGCGGACAGTGAACTCATGCGCCGCGAAATCTTCGGCCCGATCCTGCCGATCGTGCCGTATGACTCGCTGGAGGAGGTCATCGCGCGCATCAACAGCGGCCCGCGCCCGCTCGCGCTCTATCCCTTCAGCTACGACCGCGCGCGCCTCGACACTGACCGGCCCGTCTTCTTTGGTCCAGATTTGATGTCAGTTTACGCCGCCCTGCAATTCAGCGCAGTTGTCCGAGGCACGAGGGCTAGCCCTCGTGCCTCG
>Ga0194132_10004200_pt1 | contig 24709 bp, 26 predicted proteins | sample TA2KigOf80mmetaG_FD_148612 | JGI IMG/M metagenome (GOLD analysis project Ga0194132, IMG submission 148612) | Freshwater microbial communities from Lake Tanganyika, Tanzania - TA2015054 Kigoma Offshore 80m | ecosystem: Environmental > Aquatic > Freshwater > Lake | place: Tanzania: Lake... | reverse complement strand
TTCAGGGCTGGAGTTGGCAAGCGAAGAGGCATTTTCGACAACAAGGGTCTCGCTAGGTTTCGGTGTGGACTCAACAGGAAGGGCTTCATCTAATGATAAAGAAGAAATAGTCTCTAATAAGGGATTTAAATTCGTAACGGACTGCTCATCGATCTCTAAGTTTAGATCTTTAATGATTTCTTGAGCTTTTGTTTCACCAACAGAGATGGGTTCGACGGGCTTAGGGGTTTCCAATAAACAGAACAAATCTTTTAAAGGTCTTTCGGAGAGCTCTTTAGGAAGAGAAGTGTAACCACAAAGATCAAGCTCGATTAAAAGTAAGCAGTAGATGCTTTTACAGGATTGATAAGTTTCTAAAAGTTGAGAGTTGTCTTCGAGAGGTTCTTCTAAGATAAGACCAATCTCTTCAAACGAGAGTTCCAAAAAGCCACTTTGAATCGCGAAAGGATCATTAAAGAGTTTCCCCAAAAGCTCTCGAAAAGTGGCGCTTAATTGAGAGGATATTTCATTTGAATCTGTCATTGTTTTACCCTTAACTCTTTACGAATGTTTTGTTGAAGTTCCCGCTTGACCCGTTCCAACCACATTTGAACTTGGAATTCCGGAAGTTTTGTAGTCTCACTCAAGCTAGAAGTGGTGGCGCCTTCCCAATGGGCTTCTAGGAGCTCTCGGCACTCGGGGGCTAATTGGTTAAGAGCCGATTCGAAAGTTTTCCAGATGGCTGAAGTCGCCTCTTCCAAAACAACTTGCCCCAATAACTCTTCTACATCCTCAACGAAATCGGAATCATAATGCTTCATGATCTACAGCTCCCCGTTTAGATTGCGCGCCGCAATAACGCACTCAAGCTTTTTATCGGTTGCTTTAACGCGGCGCTTAAGAGAAAAAATGGTTTCGGGTAAGAATAGCTATGGTAGACTGTGCTTATTGCGGGATAAAGTTATGAAATCTCAATTACTTAACCTGGTTTTGAAAGCGGTAAAAATGAACGGTTTTTTATTAACAAGCTTGCTAACGGTTTTTTTTGTGGGGTGTTCGCAACAAGAAGTGAACCGCGAAGACCCTGATAGCTTATACAATGAAGCCGAGTCGATCTTCAAAGATGAAAGATACTTAATAGCAATTGAAAAGTATCGCGATATTAAAAATCGGTTTCCTTATAGCGCAAGAGCAGTCGATGCCGAGTTGCGAATCGCGGATACTTACTTTGCCCAAGAGAACTATTTAGAAGCCGAAAGCGCATATGAAATTTTTAAGGAGCTACATCCAACGCACCCAAGAAGTGATTATGTTCAGTTTCGAATAGGTTTAGCTTACTATAAGGAGATTCCGGACAATATTGCTAGAGACTTGAGCGCCGCCAGTCGAGCCATTGATGCTTTTTCTCTTTTGATAGAGAAGTATCCCAAATCTGAATTTGACTCTCAAGCTAAACAGTATATGGCAGAAGCCCGCAAAAAGTTAGGGGAACACGAAAACTACGTGGCGGACTTTTACTTCCAGAGAAAACACTACTTATCGGCTTCATATCGGTACGCGTCACTTCTTAGAGATTTTCCTAAAATGGGATATGATGAAGAAGCACTGTACCGATTGGGCCAATGTTATTATCATATTCGTATGTACTCGAACGCTAGTGAGGCTTTAAAAAGACTTCTAGCAAATTACCCCAACTCTAATTTCAAAGCGGAATCAGAGTCGTTGCTAGAAGAATTGAAAAAGAAAAACTGAAAAGGATCATTTCTATGCCGATGTTGTCCAAGACACATTCGCTCGAGGATTTGTTGCAGTTAGCCAGAGAGGATATTCAACGAAACCAGATCTCAACGGCTGAGAAGAATCTAGAGCAGGCAATACTTTTAAACAATCAATCTCCCGAAGCTTTTCATCTTTTGGGTAATGTTTATAGCAAGCGGGGAAAATTTAAAAAGGCTATTTTAGCCTTCAAAAAGGCTTTGGTTCTGGACCCTGCCCATACGGAAGCGGCCATTGCTCTTAGCAGCTTACAAAATGATGTTGGTAATTACAAAGAAGCGGCTGTTATTTATCAAAATGCTCGCAAACGCCTCGAACATACACAGCCCGGTTTTGATCCAAGAATTAATCAAGGTCTTGCCAAAGGGCACTTTGGGCTTGGTATGTCTTACATGAAATACGAGCGCTTCTTAGAGGCTCACCACGAATTTTCAAAAGCCTTTAATTTAGATTCCAAGAACATCACAAGCGCGATCCAAATGGCTCGGTGTCTTTCGAAAACCGGAAGTAAAGAGGCCGCACTTAACCTATTAAAAAAGGCGATAGAGACTCAACCGAAACATGTCGAAGCTAAAATTCAGCTCGGAATTCTTTATCATTCGCTAAGAAAGCTGAAAGAGGCCTACAGGGAGTGGAAAGAGGCGCTTCTCTTGGAGCCAGAAAATAAGTCGGCCCAGATGTATTTGAGTATGTTTGAGTACGAAACATCGCTGTCGAGCGCTTCGGTTTCTTTGGATGACCAGCATCCGTAAAAAATTGAAAACTAAACTAAGCACATTTTGGAGTTTTTTTGTTTTTGTGTGTGTCACACATGCGTTGGGAGATGTCCCAACTTTTGAAGCCCTCTCGGTTGGCGAAGTATCCTCCTGGGACGATTACCAAGAGCCCTTTTTAATTGTTCGAACGGCACAGAAGTACAAGTTGACAGTAGAAGCGGCCGCGAAACAGATTCGAGAAAAGTTAAAATCAAAACAACTCAACGTAAAAACCCATTTTTCAAAAGACGGTATTCCCCTTGAGAACTTTAAGATCGAATACTATCAATTGCCAAAAGAGATTTCTGAAGAGAAACAGGAGGAAGCAATTAAAGATTGCAACTCTGAAAAGTGCCTGATGAAGCTTAAGACAAACCCCGAAGTGATTGGCCTGTCTAAAGCAAAACACAAGAAAGAGTTTTATCGTCAGTTGCTCTACCAGCGTATTAGAAGTTATGTCGGCGCCCGAGAGCTCTTAGGTTATGAAGACCGGAAGAGTAATCAGCCCTATATTTCGAAAATGCTAAAATTAATTCCTACGTTGAATCTTAGTCCGATCTCCAAAGAGTATTTGATGGGTCGATTTTGGAAAGACCTCAAAGGAAAAGGGCAACCGGTGGATTCTTGGTTGCGGCAGGAAATGGTTGTGATTGCCCCTGATCAAATGCAACCCATTTTAAGAGTTTCTGAAGATTTTGAGTTTGGAGAAGCCGGTAATGTTCTCTTTTTTGAGCTTCCAATCTATACGAACCATTATTTTGATTCATCGGTAAGCCTATACGAGGTGGTCGGAAACAAAAAGAAACCAACGGAATCTATGGTTGTCTTCACAGACGTAATGGAGATTGACGAATTAAAAAAATCAGGCCTGATAAGAACCTTATTCAAAGGCAAAATGGTCAAGGCGATTTCTCAATATCAAGAACAGCTTCTAGAGTCTATTAGCAGAGTTAAAGATAAATGATAATAAGTGTGATTTCACTTCTGTAACAGGGCCCGTTTATCTCCCGAGATAAACCTGTTTTGAAGTTTTTTGAAGGCGCGACTTGCTGATTCCTTGTTAACTTTAGATTTAATTTTAATTGCTCGCTCTAGTATTCTTAAGACAAGTTCTTCTTCGTTAAAACTGGTTTTGGGAGAGTAAAGACTACCTTCAATCGTAAGCGGGATTGTGGCCCTTCCTTTTTTGTTCATGAGTAGATTGAGTCCATGCTGAGTAATGAGCTGAGGTGTTGGCGTCCAACCCCCTGTGCCGTTGAGTTCCCTAAAATTATTGATCTGCAGAGTTGGGAAGGAGAATTCAAATGAGGGGGACTTTACTTTGGCATCTAAAATGGAAAGAGCGGAAGAAGTAAAAGTCAGCCGCCCTTTAGCCTCCCTCAAAACACCCGAAAGCCCCTGTTTTTTTAGTTGGCCCTTCATTTGTGGAAAGGAGCTTAGTCGATCTACGATGGTTTTTGAAATGGCTGCGCCGCTAAATTGGGGGTTTAATATCTTGAAATCTCCGCTTCCCTGAATTGTGGAAATTAAACTTTTCGGTCTAAGTCCCAGATGCGAGAGTTTAGCCGATGCAGTTAACTTTCCGCCTGTAATTGTATTTTTTTCTAAATTTAGTATTCGATTGAATATCTCTGTATCAAGCTCTGAAATCCTTAAAGAATGCTCGCAGAAACTTGGGGTTTTTGAGAGATCGCAGCTTCCCATTGAAGAAAAGGACCCCGATGGAGAGGAGTCCCCAAGGTTATGTGCGTTTATTAAGATGGAAAGGTTGGGTTTTCCAGAAAAATTCTTAACGGATATATCCGCCATCGAAATAGGTCGTTTTTGTAGCCTCGGTGTTTGGAGGTTCTGGGCTTTTATCTCGATGTTAAAGTCAGCAGTGCGCCAATCTTCAATACCGCCTTCGTAAGCCAATCTGCCATTTAGAGATCCTTGGGATGTTTTAGAAGATAAACCGGGTACTAATTTTTCCAATGCTGACAAGTCCGGGGAATCAAAAGAACCACTAATTTTAGCCGTTAATTTAGGGCCATTAAGAATTGAACCACCGAATTTTAGATTTAAGTTACTTATTAAACCGGTTCCTTTTTTAATCTGAAATTCCTCCCCCTCGCCCAAGATATCAAATTCAAATCTTGTAGGCGTCTGCTTAGTCTTAACGAAAGTGTTTGGACCATAAATTGTCATTTGATCCAAATTTAAATTTAGTTGCGTCGAGGAGTGAGCTTCATCGGATCTTTTAAACTTAGTTTTGAGATTGATTGAGGCAGTTCCCTTAATCTTTGGGGAATTCAACTTCAAAATAACATCCTCTAAACGGGCTTCCCCATCAGTATTTAATGTTTTCAAGTCAAACCCCAAGCCTTGGGCAGCTATTTTTAAATAAACGGTCCCTTTTATGCTTTCCAGTTTCAACTGTTTTTCGTTAGGGACAGATTGTAGGGCTTGATCAATGTGTTTTTCGGGCGCATCCAAATCCAACGACCACTTATCGGAAAGTAATCCATATTTTCCAGCGGCTTTGATGGAAAGAGGTCCAAATTGAATAAAAGAATTTTCTAGAGTTAAAAAGGGGCCAATTAAAACCAGAGTGCCCTTCGAAATAAGCGGCATGATGAGGAGGGGTTCAATTTTATCCCATTTTTTGATCGTAAGCTGATAGTTCAAATACACAGGGGAGATTTCATTTTTTAATAAGTAGACACCGTTGATTGAAGTCTGTAGGTCGGCATTGTTGATTTTTAGCTCGGGAATATTGAGGTTTTTAACAGCAAAATTAAACTGAACCAGGGGGAAAATTAAAAGATATGCGATGTTTTTACTGCGAAGCAGCGGGTTTGGGGTAATGTTCGTATCGGTTTCAGGAGAGTGCAAGTCGCTTCGAAGAATATTGAGTTGGTCGATTTCTGTTTTGATTCGCAGAGGAGGCCATGCAAAATTAAAGTTTGTACTTAGGCCTACTTTGTTTATTTTAATTGTCCAGGCCGCCGTTTTGAAAGTTATTATGACGTTTCGTAGATCTAAAGTTGAATTCTCAGGGGGGATATGCTGATCAAAAGAAAGGGTCAGGCCGGAGAGTTTGGCATCATGGAGACTCTTCTGTAAAAGAGATCTGGTAATAAATCCCGTAGCAAAATTAAGGAGAGCAAGGGTCATCCCCAGCAAGCAAATCGAAATTGCAAGTAGCCTTTTTTTTCTCATAGTTTTCAGTGAAGTAAGATAGACTTAAAAAATGAAACCCATGCCGTTTCTTTGGCTCATTGTAAGCTATTTCTTGTGCACATCTCAAAGCTTTTCCATTCCCAAAACAAAAAAAGAATTTCCGAAGAAAATACTTGTCACCAACGAAGTTGAGCTCTTTTCAAAATATAAGTTGAACTCTCAATTTGGTGTTAACGTAATTTCAGGCGTAGCACTTGTTTCTGGATTTCAATTTGGTAAACGAATGACCCAAGGGTTTCCCTTTTATTTGGGGCCTGAGATCCATTTCATGTTGTTTTCGCCTGGGTCTATCTTAAATGTGTTATTCGGGGGCTGGATTGAAAGCCCCATTTTTTCAAATCCTAAGCGGACTCTGGATTTGGGTTTGTCGTTGGGAACCGGGTTTGCTAATAATCGTACCGGCTTAAGTACAACTAATGTTGTGGTTTTTACCGATATAGCCTACTCTCAAAAAATAGATGAAGCCTTAGTAATTCGAGCGCTGATTAGACCTGGAGTTATTGGGAAGATCGTCGTGGGTTCACTCAATTTCAACGCTCAATTTCGATTTCTATAATGCGTCATTAGTTATTTGAATTCGTCCCATTGATTGGTTGCTTGACGAAATTCTCTTTGCAAAGCACATATAGAGGGTATTTGGTGTGTTTTTAATGCAAGGAGGCTTTGTGCTTAGCAATCTTAAAGGGCTGACTTTTGACGATGTGATTTTAGTTCCTGGTTATAATGGAATTAAGTCGCGTCAGAATGTAACAACAACTGTTGAGTTGCTTGGGCGCACCTTTGGAATTCCTTTGGTTAGTTCAAACATGGATACCATCACAGAATTAGAAATGGCCAATGCGATGACCGATTTGGGTGGAATGGCTGTTTTACATCGATTTTTAACCATCGAAGACAATGTGAAGATGTTTGAAAAACTAAAGAACAAAGACAAAGTTTCTGTGTCGATTGGAATTGGTCAAGATGGTTTAGAGAGAGCCGAAGCCTTAATTGCGGTCGGTGCTTCCATGATTTGCGTTGATGTAGCTCATGGCCATTCTAAAGAGGTTAATCGATCTGTTAAAGCGCTCAGAGAAAAGCATGGTAGCAATATTTTAATTATTGCCGGAAATGTAGCCACTTATGCAGGGGCTGATTATTTAGCTTCAGCTGGGGCCGATGTCATCAAAGTCGGAATTGGATCTGGTTCAGTGTGTTCGACTCGAATCAAAACAGGGTTTGGAGTTCCGCAACTATCGGCTTTGCAGGATTGTAGAAAGGTTGACCGAATGATTATTTCGGATGGAGGAACCCGTTTTCCCTCCGACGCAGTAAAAGCTCTTGCTGCCGGAGCCGATTTTGTCATGTTGGGTGGTATGTTGGCTGGAACTGATGAAACCCCCGGTTCGGTCATTGAGAGTGAAGTTAACGGAAGTAAGATCCGTTTTAAGCGTTTTCGAGGAATGGCTTCTAAAGAAGCACAAGATGATTTTATGGGTGGAATGTCCGATTGGAAAACTGCTGAGGGAGTTTCAATGGATGTTGTCTACAAAGGGCCTATGAAGAAAGTCATTTTGGATATTATGGGAGGAATTCGCTCTGGGTTGACATATTGCGGCGCTCTGACAATCAAGGATCTTCAGCGAAAGGCTCAATTCATGGAAATCACCCAGGCAGGAAGAGTTGAAGGGACACCGCATGGCATGGATAGACTCGATGAGCCAAGCAGTAAGTAACCTCTTGCTCTCTTTTACCGTGTTTCCCAACCCCAAAATAGTCTACAATTAAACTATACCTGCATTTTCTTGCCTTAAAGAAATTGATTATTTTCCAGTAGAACATTGAGCATGAGCCTAAAGAAATCACTTTTTATTCTTTTCCTTGTAGTTGCAGCCCTTATTTCGACTAAGCGCTCTTGGGCTGAAACTTCTACGGCCGGAGGAGGTCGAGGCGGTCCTTTTCTTGAATATCATGCTAATCCGTTGTCTCGATTTGATCCAGGGGTTGCAGGAAGTCCTGTTGTGATTGGAGGTATAGGTTATGCGTGGGTCACTCCAAAGTTTCGTCTTGGTGGCGGTGGTGGCGGTGGATTTCTCTGGAATGGGACTGACAATTTGTCTTTTGGTTTGGGGTATGGAGGGGTTGTTGGTGAGTATGTGATTGGGAATTGGTTCAACGCTCGCATGCTGATTGGTGGAGGCGGGTTTTCGATTTCCAAAGTAACCTTCGAAACAGATAGTAGCAAAATCGTCCAAAAAATAAATTCCGGAGGATTCATTCTTTTTCACCCCAGTGTGAATGCGGAATTAAAAATTTATAGTTGGGCTTCATTAAATCTAACCGCTGGATATTTTCTTCCGAACGTTGGTAAGCTTCACGCGTTTACTGCTGGAGTTAATTTAATGTTCGGGACGACTCGCCGATAAACAAACTACCTTAAAGAGGTCCTCTGTAATATTACTTTGTCAAAGAAGTGTAATTGAGCAAGCTTTGAAAAAAACTGGAAATGGAAGTTTCTGAATAAAAACTCCTAGGGTTAGCAAAGGGATACATAATTTCTTTTGAGTTCTCAACGTGTTCCATTCCTGAGCAGTGCCCAATTTCATGCCACAAAACCGGCTCAAAATAACTGCTATAGGAAGATTGAAGGACTAACTCATTGAGCTCCACTTTACAGAAAGTGCCGTTATAGGTTGCAACCCCTGCCTGAGAAACATTCCTACCTTCTGGAGTCATGCGAGTGATGGTAAGCTGAAATTGGCTCGGTCGGCTGTCAAAATTAAATAGCTCGATACCTAAAGTAGTCGATATTTGTTTTAGCGATTGGGTTATTCTGGACTGTTCAACGTCGGTTAAGTTTTCCAAGCGCACCGAGGCCGGCCAAGGGGCTTTCTCTTCAGGGGCGACACCGCAAGCCGAAACCAAAACTAGAAGGGCTAGAACAAAGGAACGTTTTAATTTAAACAACATCAACTCCAACTAAACGGGCTATTCGCTGCAACGCCGCAAAGCGCTTGTGTTGGTACCGTTATTGTTCAAGTTTGGGGCCAATGGTCTGAATACTTGATGACTACGGAGTGGTATAATTAAAACCTGTGAAAATAGTCTTTTTAACCTCTAGTTTAGCTGCGAAATACGGTGGGGCTGCCTTTTCCGAGAGTTCTTTGGTTTCAGAGCTAAGCCGCTCGAATGAGGTCACAGCCCTGTCTAGATGGAACCGGGTTGATCTTAATTTTGCTAAGAAACAAGGGTTGAAAACCATCAGAACCTTCCGACCCATTGAAGTTCTTTTGGCAAGTATTTGGCAGAAACATTGGTTGGCTGATGAAATTGCGAAAGCTGAAGTGTTTCACCTTAACGGCCACTGGTATTGGGAGAACTATTTTTTCGCGAGACTTTGTAAAAAACATGGGACCCCCTATGTTTTACATCCAAGAGGAATGCTTTGGGTTGCCTATAGAAGACCCCGACTAAAGAGGCTGTTTAATTTGTTGATGGGGAATTGGATTGTTTATCATGCGACCAAGGTTATTCTGTTAAGCCAATTTGAAAAAAAACACTGTGAAGCTTACCCCATAAAAGAGGAACGTTTAGTAATCATTCCCAATGGCATAACCATAAGTAATACAGTTAAGTTGAGTGGGAAACACCAGAACTATTTTCTTTACATCGGTAGAATTGAGCCAAGAAAAAATTTGGAGTTTTTGATTCGGGCATTTAAGAAGGTAAGCGAGGTTAATCTGACTTGCCAACTACGCTTAGTTGGGCCCGTAGAGAGAAACTATGATCAAGGGTTGAGAAAGCTAATCATAAAGCTGTCTTTAGAGGACCGTGTTCTCTTGTTGCCCCCTGCTTATGATCGGCAGAAGGAAGATCTTTTTCGAAATGCGACTTCCGTCATCTATCCAGCCTATGAAGAGGCTTTTGGGAGAACAGTTTTTGAATCTTTTGCGACAGGCACTCTTTGTTTGTTGCCGAGGGCTAGCGGTGGTGCCGAATTGGTGAATAAGTTTGCCCCTGAAGTCATTTACCAAACGAATTGTGAAGCTTCGCTGTCTGAAAAAATGTTGGAAGTTCTGGGGTACGAATGTCAAAAAAGGACTTCTTGTATTGAGATTGCCCAAGATTGGATTTCTAAGAATTTGAATTGGCAAAGCATTTCAAAGCAGGTTCTGGCAATCTATTCCGAAACTCTAACTTAAGGATCTGCTTCACTCGCTAATGAGGACTTCCCTCCAAGGAATATACTTATTGTTTTAGAAACTGGAGCGGTGTAAAAGTTTTTCAAATGATAAAAGTTAAGTGCCCCCAATGTAAAAAAGAGGTGAATTGGGAAAACAACCCCTTTCGACCTTTTTGTAGCGAGTTTTGTAAAAACTACGATCTTGGTAAGTGGGCTAATGAAGAGTACAAAGTTCCCGTTGAAGAATTAGATGGCGGAGATGTTTTAGAGGACAAAGAAAAGAAAAAATCAGATTAAGCAGCCTTTTTAGAAAAAGACTTCCTATGTCCCCAGGCGAGATAGGCCACAGCGACTTTCTTTGAGTAAAAAAAAGCGAGCAACAAAAATACGCCCCCCACAAAAAACGAAGTTTTCACATTAAAGTATTTGATTAAAAATCCCTGCAGAAGCGCTGCTATAGGCGCTGAAGACATGAAAAACATTCGCAACGCCGAGTTAACCCCTCCCATTTTGTTTCTTGGAATAGTTGTTTGTCGTAAATAAAAAGTCCCCATTGTCACTATCGAGCTTCCGATTCGAGAGAGCCCAAAAACGATTGCTAAAAAATAGGGCTTGTCGAAAAAAAACAGTGATAAGCATCCCAAAGTGGCAAAGTAGGCAGCTCCTAAAACAAAGGGTTTGTAAAAAAAGAACTTTTCATAGAGACGCCCCGAAATCAGGTATCCAACGATTCCAAAGAAACCAAAGAGAGCGGTTACCATTCCGTACTCGGTGGAATTGAATTGTTTTTCCACGTTAAAATAGTAAACAAAACTTGGCGTGTTAGGGACCAAAGATGAAATATTCCAAACGAACATCATCAGGATAAAGGGGTGAAAGAGTTTTGAACTCCAGACATACTGTACCGATTCAATGAAGCTATCAATGACGCCACCCACGGTCATTTTCCTTCGATGGGAAACAATCGAGTCCCCATCGATAAGTTTATTTAAGTTTTTCGCCATGAGAACAAAAAACAATGTCGCGATAAAACTAAAAATATTAATCAAAATACACAATCTTATTCCACTTACGCTCATTAAAATTCCTGCGATAAGTGGGCCCAGGATTTGAATAAGTCTTTGTGAAGACAAGAACCATGAATTGGCTTCATTTAAGTCCCGCTCTACGACAAGTGCCGGAACAAGCTGAAAAGTAGCAACGGTTTCAAATGTAATCATTAAAGTTTTGGCGATAAAAATAATCCCCAGCACTGGCCAGAATTGAGATTGGCTATAATGGTCCAGAATAAGCAGAAGTATTAAACTTGCGATCTGCCCCAAATCACTCGCTAACATTACCTTTCGTTTGTCAAAGTTGTCGGCCGTGAAGCCCGTAATGGGTGCCATTAAAAAGAAAGGCAAGGTCAACGCCAAAGTGCCTAAAGACAACAAAACAGGATCGGGATTTTTTTGAACTATATAAAGTGGTATTGCAATGTCGAAAATATTGTTTCCGAGAAGTGAGATTGAACTAGCAGCTAGGAAATTACGAAAAATGGGATTTCTAGAAATTAAAGAAGCGGGTTTTGATGTCATGATTGAATAGCTTAAGGGTGGAATCTCTATTATAGCTTCTCTGGGGGTATGACACGTAGTGTGGTTCCAGCCCGGTTTTTGGTATTCCGCGCAATCTTCATTTACATCCGTAGACTATCGGATTAGGGTCGAAAACCATGGGGACGCTTGAATTTCCAACCACCGCAGGCAAAATAGCCGAGGCGTTTAATGCGACGCTACTCGGGAATCCGGAAGCTGGGGTAAACACCTTAAATTCCGTGCAAAATGCCAAACAAGGCTCCTTATGTTTTCTGGGAGATAAGAAGAATCAGACCTATTTAGAATCTTTAGAATCTAGTGTTGTGGTTTTGACGCGAAAAGAACTTGTTCGAAAGGACTTGGCTGTTACTTACGTTTTAGTTGATGAACCCAAAGCTATATTTGCTCAATTAGCAAAATCTTTTGCTCCAAAAACTTCATGGAAAGGGATCTCAGACCGTGCGGAGATTCATCCACTGGCTAAAATCGACCCCACGGCTTCGGTAGGGCCGTTTGCGGTTATTGGAGAGGGAGCTCAAATTGGAGCCTATACCGTAATTTATCCCCAGGCGTATGTCGGTACGGGAGTTAAGGTAGGAAGTCATTGTGAAATCCACCCCCAAGTTTCTTTAATTACGAATGTTTTTATCGGGGATCGGGTTAAGATATTTTCGGGAAGTGTTTTAGGTTCAGATGGTTTTGGGCTAGTTGAAACGGAAGGCGGTCCGTTAGAAATGCCCCAATTGGGCACGGTAGTAGTAGAAGATGACGTTAGGATTGGTGCTCACTGTACGATTGACCGAGGAACTTTGGGTGAAACCATAATAGGTCGTGGCTCGAAATTAGATGATCAAGTTCACATTGGACACAATTGTCGGTTGGAAAGAAATACGATCTTGTGCGCTCAAGTAGGTCTGGCGGGTTCCTCAACCCTTGAAGAAGGGGTAGTATTGGCCGGACAAGTAGGAGTCGGAGATCATATCACCATTGGCAAAGGTGCCAGAGTTGGTGGGCAGACCGGAGTTACTAGCGATTTAAAGGGGGGAGAAACTTACTTTTCGACCCCAGCCCTTCCTGTGCGTCAGGCTCTTAGAGCACATGTGTTTTTTAGAGAGCTTCCAAAGTGGGTAGAAAGAATTAAGTTACTTGAGAAAGAAATTCATGGGTACACAAAATCATAATTTCATTCATTCGACCGCAATTGTACACCCGGATGCTAAGTTGGGTGTCGGAACTAAAGTTGGGCCTTATTCGATTGTGGGCCCTGAAACGGTCACAGGGCAGAACTGTGATATTCAAGAGCATGTGGTGATCCGGGGGCGAGTTACTTTAGGTGACGAGTGTCGTGTTTTCCCCTTTGCAGTTTTAGGCGGTGAACCACAACATTTAGGATATAAAAATGAGCCGACTGAAGTTGTGATAGGGGATCGCGTAGTTATTCGCGAATCAGCCACTGTTCATCGAGGGACTCCCGTCGGGATCGGAGTGACTCGAATTGGCAATGATTCATTGATAATGGCTTATACCCATGTGGGCCATGATTGTCAGGTCGGAAACAGAGTCATTATTGTAAATGCAGTTCAGCTTGCAGGACATGTGATTGTCGAAGACTTTGTGACTATTGGCGGGCAATCGGCGGTGGTTCAGTACTGTCGTATCGGTAAGTACTGCTATATAGCCGGCGCATCTACGATCAGAAAAGATATGCCCCCCTTTTTATCAGGAAAAGGGAACGAGTTTCAGATCCAAGGAATTAATCGGGTCGGTATGGAGCGCGCCGGTGTCAGTAGTGAGAGGCTGTCGACTATCAAAAAGATTTTTAAAGTCTTCTATCTTCAAAACTCAAATGTTTCACAAGCGATTGAAAAGTTAAGCTCCGAGTTTCCAGATGATGAAGATGTAAAATATTTTTTAACCTTTGTGAAATCTTCAAAAGTTGGGATTCATCGCTAAACGAGAGAGTCTGTGGAATTACCAAGAGTAAAAATAGGGCTTGTGGGGGCTGGCAAGATGGGAATCTTGCATTTGACCAAGCTTCTTAAGTTGCCCCAAGTTGAATTCGTAGGTGTTTATGAGCCTAACTTTGAAAAGACCCAGGAATTGCTCAACAGGTTTAATGTAAGAACTTTTTCGTCCTTCGAAGAGCTTTTGTTTTTTTCCGAAGCAGTAGTTATTGCAAGCCCCACCCCAACCCACTTCAGTCTTGCTAAAGCCAGTTTGGAATCGGGCTGTCACGTATTAATTGAAAAACCGCTTTGCGAGACTGTTGAAGAGGCTTTGACATTGGATCTGTTGGCGCTACAAAAAGGGCTGGTCTGCCAGGTTGGGTTTTTGGAGCGCTACCGTTTTCAAGCGCTCATGGCTGGGCAAACCATACCGTTTGCGGCCTATTTGGAGTCCCAACGTCTTTCGGTAGTTGTGGGGCGGGAACCTTCAGTTGATGTGATAAGCGACCTTATGGTTCACGATATTGATCTCATTCTATCGTTGGTTAAAGAGGAGCCAGTTCAAATTACTGCTGAAGGTTTTTGTGTGGTAACTGAGTATTTAGACTACGCCCGTGCTAAGTTGGAGTTTTCAGGCGGCAGAACAGCCGTATTAACTGCAAGTAGAGTCGCCCCTAAAATGGTTCGAGGATTGAAGGCTGTCTTTGATAATTACCTGTGCGAACTTGATTTTATTACAAACACAAAATTTTTGGCTTCCCCGCTTACAGGTGAAAAAAAAGAAACGGATCCCATTTTATTTGATGCTCTCGAAAGACAGGCGTTGAGCTTTGTAAGTTCGATTCAAAGTCATTCCACGCCGCTGATTAGTGCCCAACATGGTGCCAAGGTTATTCAGGTTTCAAAAGCGATTCGAGAAGCCATTGCTAACAAAAAAGGCCCGCTTCCCATTCGAAGGCATCTCGACTCTACTCTTCCGATAAGAGGCCATTAAAGTGAAAAAACGCCTTTTCATGGTGGCTGGTGAAGCATCTGCTGATATGCATGCGGCTTCTTTATTAAAGGAACTTAAAAACCTTAATCCCGAGATAGAATGTTTTGGCGTCGGTGGCCCTGAGTTAAGAAGAACTGGAATGGATATCATTCTTGAGTCAGAAAAGCTTAATGTGGTTGGGATATCTGACTGGTTTGATCGAATGGGAGAGGTTTTGGGTGGCTATCGAAGCGTTATTAAGTCCTTAAAATCCGCTCCTCCGGACTTGGCAGTGCTTATTGATCTGCCGGATTTTAATTTGCGAGTTGCAAAAACCCTCAAGCGATTGGGGGTCCCCGTTATCTATTATATTTCACCGCAAGTTTGGGCATGGAGAAAGTATAGGATTAATCAGATTCGTAGAGATGTAGATCTGATGATGGTTGTTTTTCCTTTTGAAAAAGAATTTTATGCAAAAGAAGGGGTTGAAGTGGCTTTTGTGGGACATCCTCTTCTGGAATCGATCCGAGCAAGATCCTCCTATCGCAATGGTTCTGAGATAAAAATCGCCCCAAGAGTTGCCCTTTTACCTGGAAGTCGGCGAAGCGAAGTTAAATTTCACGCACAAGTGATAGTTGATTTAGCCCAAAAGATTTTTGAAAAGTATCCCAAAGCGCAATTGAGGGTTCCGGTAGCACAAACGCTCTCTAAAGATTTTGTGCAAGAACAACTAAAGGGGGCCAATATCAAAATCGAAGAGGAGAATTCTCATCACATCATCGAATGGGCAGACGTTGCCGTTGTGGCGAGTGGAACTGCAACTCTCGAAACGGCATTGATTGGGACCCCATTCGCATTATTTTATAAAGTTTCGTCTACTAGTGCGTGGATTTATAAAAAGCTTGTCAGATTTAATAATTTTATTGGGATGCCAAACCTCCTGCAAAACCGAGAAGTCGTAAAAGAGTTTTTTCAAGAGGAGGCCACCCCTCAAAATCTCTTTCTCGAAGTGGATAAATTAATCCAAGATGAAACCTATCGACTCAGCCAAAGCTCATCTCTTTTAGATTGTCGGAAAAAACTGGGTGATGAAGGGGCTAGTCTTAAGGCTGCGAGAAACGTCTATTCTTTTATTACCAAAGGACCAAACGGGGAGGCAGACCGTAAAGGCGAATGAAAGCTCATAGAATTGAAGTTTTTTGGGTCATACTCCTTCCCCTATCTTTCCTTTGGGCCCTGGCGACCTTTTTAAGAAGAAAAATTTTCGATAGCAAATTGGCCTATACTTCTCCTCTTACAATTATTTGTGTTGGAAATATTCATAGCGGGGGTTCTGGAAAAACTCCCTTGGTAAGGCTTCTTGCTGAAAAGCTCAAAACTTTTTCTCCGGTGATTTTATCTCGAGGCTATCGGGGTAAGCTAAGTGCGGTAGGTACACAAGTGGATCTTAAGTCCCAACATGGGGCTAGTCTGTACGGTGATGAACCTTGGATGTTGGCTCAGCAGACAGGGAAACCTGTTTTTGTCGGGAAAAACAGACTGCTCCTAATTAAGGAAATAGAGAGGTTAATTCCCAATGGTTTGGTATTGATGGACGATGGATTTCAAAGGTTATCAGTAAAAAAAACGCTCAGTTTGATTTGTATCAATTCAGACAAGTCCCCCGATGATAATTTTTGTCTGCCGTTCGGAGAGCTTCGAGAGCCCCTGTCTGCAATTGCTAAAAGTGATGGTGTCGTTTTAACTCCCGGAACTAAGACCGAAGGGGTTTCACTTTGGAAACAAATTCTTTCGCACCAATTTCCTCAAACCCCTTTTTTTGAGGCACAATTAGATTTGGAGGGGTTTTACCAGGGGGGACAATCGATAACGCTATCTCACAGTGAGAAAATCGCTTCCTTTTGCGGAATTGCTGCGCCAGGTCGTTTTGTTGATTTGTTAAAATCTAACCTTCCATTGTCGAGCCACTTAAAATCATTTCCCGATCATTATAATTATCGAGCTCAAGATGTTGAGTGGATTTTATCTCAGGGGCAAAAGCAGAATGCGAAAACATTCGTTACGACGGACAAAGACTGGTTTAAAGTAGCTCCACTTTTTAAGGAGACTAACGTAGCCCTTGTAAGCCTAAGATATGGCTATGTTATGCCCGATCTGTTTTGGAAGTTTTTATTTGATAAATTGGGTGGTTTGGTCAAGTGATAACATTCTTAAAAATCTTATCCGTTATTTTTAATTTTATTCCTCAAGTTTTGCTGGATGTTTGGGCAAAGCTGGGAGGCTGGGTGCTTTGTTACGGTATTAAGTTTCGAAAAGGAATTGTTAAAGACAATCTGGAGATTGCTTTTGGAAAAGAAAAAAAAGAGGCGGAGCTTAATCAAATAATGGTGAGCAACTATGAGCATTATGTGTTTGCTTTTTTTGAGGTGATTCGATCAATCATCTGGTCAAAAAAAAACTATTTAGCCAACACCAAAGTAACTGGCTTAGAAAACATAATTCCGTTCCTTAAAGAAAAACGAGGGGGTGTGTTTCTCGGGGCTCACATGGGCAACTGGGAGTTTGCGGTTGCAACGGTAGCTGTGAATGGAATTCCAATTGATGTGGTGGTAAAGGAATCTAAAAATGCCACGGGGCAAAAGTTTCTTCGGTGGTACCGTGATCGCTTCGGTATAGGGGTTTTTCTAGAGACAAAAACTGTAAAAGATATTTTTAATTCGATTAATGCTGGGCGATTTGTTGTCTTTATTTTAGATCAATACATGGGCCCCCCTATCGGTGTACCGGTTACCTTTTTTGGACGGGAGGCAGGGACTGCCGCCGGCTTGGCTCTTTTTTGTGAGAAACGTGATATTCCAGTATTTCCAGCGTACAATTATAGAGATGCTGACGGAAAATTATGTACCGTAATCGAGCCAAGGCTTGAATATGGTGAGTTACCCCAGACACGAGATTCCCGAATCTATCATCGAACTCAGATTTACAACAATGCGATAGAATCTATGATTAGAAAACACCCGGAACAATGGCTTTGGCTTCATAGGCGGTGGAAAGAATTTAAGGGGCAGTCGCGTTGGGCTGCTCAAATTGCGTCAAGGACGTTAGTTGTTTTATTTGCTGGGGTTATTTTAAGTTGTGCAAGCAAGGAAACTTCGCCCACTGGAATTATGATTCCTCCGGATCCGACTATCGAGTCACCCGTTGTACTAGAGGCAACAACTTTTTCTTACGATCGTGATGGTAGAGTTGAACCGTCAAAGGAGGAAAGTAAGAGCAAAGCAACTTCGAAGACAAACAAAAAATCGGTCAAAGGTAAATCAGATTCGAAGCTCAATCAGGAAAGTATCCAGCCTACGCCCACATTCCAAATTATCCCTCCGGATCAAATCCCCTTCGAAGTGGGAGAACGAATTGAAATTGATTTGCGCTGGCTTGCACTTCCGGCGGGAAAAGCTGTCTTGGAGGTAAGAGAAGGGCCTATCATGAATGGTCGACCCACCTTTCAATTGTGGGGAAACGTGCTTTCTTCAAAGTTAGTGGATGCTATTTACCACATAGACAACACTGCAGAATCATATATCGATAAGGAGCTTTTAATTCCGTATAAGTTCTTGCTCCATATGTTGGAATCGAAACAGAACAAAGAGACACGAGTTGCTTTTGATCATGTCAATGCTAAGGCCTATTACTGGGCCAAACGTATCTCAGAGCGATGGGGGAATCTGGATGTTGATCGGATTGATGTTTTAACATCCAAAGCCAAAGATCTTTGGAGCGCTATTTACTACGCGCGGTACCTAAATTATAAGCTCAATGAAAAGCAAAGGTTTGTGGTTTATGAAAATGGCCAAAACTGGGAAGTTGAATTATTGCCTGTTGCTAATGAATTGGTCACAAGTCGGGTGGGAGCTTTTCAGTGTTGGAAAATTTTAGTTCATGTGTCTTTAAACAACGTTTTGAAGCCTATGGGTGATGTCTATATGTGGTTAAGCGACGACTCTAAAAAACACCTGGTTAAGTTTGATGCTAAAATTAAAATTGGCTCCTTGTATGGATTACTAACATCAATTAGGGAGCGGTAGTGGGCATTACAGCAGTTGTTATTACTAAGAATGAAGAGCGAAACATTAATCGGTGTCTTGCTTCTTTGGGCTTTTGCGATGAGATTATCGTTGTAGATTCTTTTAGTACTGACTCCACAGTCGAAGTTGCTAAGAACTTTACCGACAGAGTTTATCAAGTTGAATGGCGGGGATATGTCGGACAAAAAAATTATGGTGTCGGCATGGCAAATTTCAACTGGATTCTCTCTTTGGATGCAGATGAAGAGGTTTCTGAAGATTTAAAGAACGAAATTCTGATTCTTTTGGGCAAAAATCCTTCTCATAGTGCATTTTCGGTTCCTCGAAAAACAATTCATTCGGGTCAGTGGATCAAACACGGGGGATGGTATCCCAACCGTCTTGTGCGTCTTTTTGACAAAAATCGCGGGTCTTGGGTAGGGGGCTCGGTTCATGAGTATTGGGACTCTCAAGGCGGGGTGGGAGAGTTAAAAAATGATCTCATTCATTATTCTTTTGAGAATATTTTTGATCAAGTCGAAAGGAACAACCTCTATTCAACATTAGGGGCTCGGGCTCTCAATGAGAAGAAGTTGCAGTTTTCAATTTGGCATCTGATTTTCAAACCTATATTTAAGTTTTTTGAAACCTATATTCTCAAATGTGGTTTTTTAGATGGGTATTTAGGTTTTATTATAGCGGTCTCCGCAGCCTATTCGGTATTTTTGAAATGGGCGAAACTTTGGGAGTTAAGTAAACATGGGGAAAAGAGTTAAAGCTGGTTATATCGTGGCAATCGATGGGCCTGCAGGAGCCGGAAAATCAACGGTAAGTCGACTTTTGGCGTCAGAGTTACAGGGTCGGCTGTTGGATACGGGAGCGATGTATCGAAGTGTAGCCTATTTTGCGGTTAAGATGCATGTGACGACTGCTTCCGGGTTTTCGCAAATCGCAAAAAAGCTAGAATTTGATTACGAACCTAAAAACCAGTCTCTTTTGGTTAACGGAATTGAGATGGGGCAGAGGTTAAGAACTCAAAGTGTCAGCAGCCTTGCTTCCAAAGTAAGTGCTTTCAAGGGGGTTCGACAGACCCTCACCGCTCGACAGAGAACCTTGGCAAAAACTTGGGCTAAAAGTTGTCCTGTAGTAGTTGAGGGAAGAGACATCGGTACGGTCGTTTTTCCCGAGGTGGAGTATAAATTTTATGTGACGGCCGACCCAAAGATTAGAGCGGAGAGAAGATACCAACAACTTAAAAAGCAGGGGGCTAAAGGAGTATCTCTTAAGGCTATTTTGAAATCTAATATTGAACGAGACAAACAAGATTCAAATCGGAAGCACGCTCCACTTAAGTGCGCGCAAGATGCTATTGTCGTTGATACTTCTAAAATGAGTGTGAATCAGGTCGTTCAATTCATGTCCGAGCACATTCGCGGCAGGATAAGTTTGATTGGGGATTAGGCTTCAGTCATCGTCGTAGTTACGTTTTTGACCACTTAGGGCCTCCATGCTTTTGTGAGCTGCAACTGTCATCTTCTTAAGCTCTTCCTCATAAGATTTAAGGATTTGTTTTTCCATTGTATTTCGCATTTCACTGTTGAGCGGATGAGCAATGTCTCTAAAAGTACCGTCTTTTCTTTTTTTGCTCGGCATAGCTACAAAGAGACCTGTATTGCCATTAATTATTTTTAAATCTCGAACCACAAAACAATTCTCAAAAATAATGGTAACGTAGGCTTTAAGCTTGTCTTCGTTGACGGGAAATATCTTAATCTCGGTGATTTCCATGGTGTTCCCCTTAGATGGTTAAAAAAGCGATCTCCCTGTTGTTATGCCTATTTCGGTAAAAAGGTTTCTGCCAAAATACTTTTACAGTTGTAAGTTCGGAAGAAACTGTGAAGTTCTTGAGTGGTTTTTTTCAAAATTTCCATTGAGTCGAAAACAGCATAACAAGTGGAGCCACTTCCGGAGAGTCCAGCATAGATTGCCTGGCTTTTTCTTAATTTTTCTAACGCCAATCCTATATTGGGGTAGAGGGTCGAGACTACCGACTCGAGATCGTTTTTTGCTTCCTTAAGATAACGCAGCAAGATCTCACGACTAAGGGAGTCGTTCTTGAATGGTAGGGAGCGGGGAGAAAATTTAGGGTTGCTTTGTTGATAAGCTCTAAAAACCTGTTTGGTTTCACATCCAAACGGGAAAAGCAGAATAAGAAAGTGGAGAGTTTTGAGTTCTTCGGACAAGAGTCTAAGGGGGCGAACTTTCTCCCCGACGCCGGTGACCCAGGCTGGGGAGCTACTTAGAAAAAAAGGAATGTCAGCACCGAATTGACAGCTCCAAGCGGGCAAATCTTCAACGCTGAGTCTGGATTGATTATGCAAATGTCGTAATAGAGTACCAATATTGGAAGAGCCTCCACCCATTCCCCCACCCAGAGGAATTCTCTTTTTAATATTGATGTCATAATTGAGTTCAAGTTTTGGAAGCGTTCGCAGAACCTTAGTCACAATATTGTCTTCTTCTCCAGGAAGAGCAGACTCATTATAAAGGGAATCTTTAGCCCATGTTAAGTGAACTCGTCCCGTGCCGGGAGTGACTTCAATAGTGTCGCCGAAAGTAATAGGCCAAAAAAGACTTTCAAGCAGATGAAAACCATCTTCTCGTCTACCGACAATCGACAATCCAAGGTTGATCTTTGCAGGGGAGAACAGGGTTTTGTGCATGTCTTTTTTTAACAGTTGAATACTTTTTAAGCACTTAAAAGTTTTGTGTCGAATCTAGATGGTATACCGACACTTATCCGCGCTCCCAGTTCTCAAAGCGCAGTCCATTGGCTAGAGGGGATAAATTGTTTGACAGCCACCCGGGCCAAGGCAATTAAAAAAAACACGTAATAACAATGGTTTGTGGTTTTTTAGCCTCGGCATACCTTTTGTATTTCTAGTTGAAGGTCTTGCGAGAGTTGCTGAGAGATTAGCAGCTGTTTGAGGTTTATGAAAAACAGACTCCAGTATCTTTATAGTATGACGGTCTTTATGGGGGCATTTCTGACCGCTTATCTAATGATGGATAATGATTTAAAATCACGTAGCCCTTATCGAGCTGTAAAGACGCCTCCTCTGGTTAGCGAGGCTGCGGTTGATTCGGCTCTAGATTCCTTATTTGAATTTGAGAAGGGGCTAACCCAAAAAAATTCCGAAAAAGAACAAAAACGCGTTCCTAGTCAGACCATTTTGAAAAAGAAATGAGTTGTCAGTCAACCCCGTGTCCCTTTCCCCTTTTAGAATTTCGTGTTACCAAAAGATAAATGAAGGCTATTTTAATTTCTGATGTTCATTTGCAAGGTGCGCATGACAAAAAGACTAAAGCCCTTTTGCGGTTTTTAAGGGATAAAGCTTCTCAAGTAGATCACCTATTTATTTTGGGTGATCTTTTCGATGTTTGGCCGGGGACCACAAAGTTTCTAATTTCTCATTATCAACCCGTATTTGAAGTGTTTAAGCAATTAATCCAACAGGGTTGTCATTTGCACTATGTCGAAGGCAATCATGATTTTCGTTTGGGGAAGTATTTTACGGAACAAGTTGGAATCAAAGTTTATCCAAATTCACTGGAAACGGTATGGAACCATCGCAAAGTTTTCATGGCTCATGGGGATCTGGGCAATCCAAAGGAAAGAGGATACCGAGTTTTACGATATCTTTTGCGTTTGGATTGGCTTCATATTTTAATTAAACCTATTCCTGGTCGATGGATTTTTTTGTTGGGGCAGAAGACATCTCAGGCAAGTCGTGGGTATCAAAAGCTCTCTGAGACCAAAGTGGAAGAAATTCGAAATACCTATCGAAACACGGCAAAAGAACTTTTTGAAAAGGGTTATGACGTCGTTGTGATGGGACACACCCACATTCCCGATGATTTCTCATTCGAAATTTCTAATAGAAAGTGTCGTTATCTAAACACTGGGGATTGGGTTAAAAACTTTACTTATCTTGAGTTTGATGGCGAGGAGTTTTATACTAGGAGCGATTCACAGTCTTATCTTTAAAACTCTTTAGGTGCCACAACTTCATGCAAAACAAAAGCGACCAATCATTTTTCCAGTATTGGGATGAGTCGCCAAATGATTGGGGCCGTTTATTAAAAGAGAAAAGTCAGACACAAACTAAGACGATCAAAGTGCCCGTGTTGTGGGGAGTTCACGAACAGATTCCCGGTATTAGAGATTTCTCAAAACAGAGCCGGTTTAAACTTGAAAAAGTATTAACTTTGGCTCAGGAGCAGAGCTTACAAATTGAATTGATTTTGGGGTTCCCGCCCCACTCTCTATCTTTCCCTGGTTGGTTAGAAGATTCAGTAGTTTTGGAGAGGGTTCCAGGGGTTTTGTGGGAGGACTCTCCCCCTTATTTTTCTACGGTCGAAGTTCCCTCTCCTAGAGATCCAAAAATCAAAGAATCTTACGAGGCATTTCTTGAGGAGGTTGGCTCCATTGTAAGTTTGTACATTGCTCCAGATGGGCCTGTTACGGACATTTTTTTTGATTTAAGTCCCCTCGAATTTTCTCAATCTTTAATGTCTGCTCCCGCCTATTTAGAAACATTGAGTCGCCGATACCCTGATATTGATACTTTTAACAGCCGTTTTCATACACACTATAAAAGTTTGTCTGCCGTTATTTCTCCTTCAGGATCAAAGATAGCTGAGACGAAACGGCCCTGGGTGTTTGCCTACGACTACCAATGGTGTCGCAAGGCCATGGTAGAAAAATATTTTCTCGATCTACAAAAGCTTCAAATGACCCAAGGTTTTCGACGGGTTTTTAAGATGCGTTCCATGGCGGATCGGTCTGGCTGTGAACTTCAGGGTGGCTTGGCTTTATGTTTCGAAAGTGCATTGGTTCAAAAAGGAAATTGTGAGGCAATCAGCCCCTTAGTTTTGGGAGAGCAAGTTATTCATTCCAATGCTCAAGCTTTTCAAATGGCCAAGGTTACTTCAGAACTTTGCAAGAGTCTCAAGCTCCCCTTTTTCCTGTCGAGCCAATTAGAGGGTTTAGTGGTGGCAGGGCTAAGGACGCATGTGATTGTCGTTACCGGAAAGTATCTGTCTTCTGTTGAGGGGCGAATTTTGATGGAACATGTAGAGGCCGGTGGGACTATATTTTTCCCTTTTGGACTGCCGCAGTTTGATGAAAACCTTGAGAGCCTGGGGTTTGTGGCGGTGGGGATGAAAACCCCCGTTAAAATTTTAGAAAACGAATGGTTTCAGGTTAAAAAAGGTTTGGGGCACATTTATTTTCCGGCCAAATCCATAGCGTTTAATCGAACGCAGGATTGGGTTCGCTGGGTTGAAAATTTAGCCAATCAAATTCAAGGAACTCATAATGGCTAAACTGTCTAAGTATTTCACTCCCGAGCTTGATGCGAATCAGTTGGCTCGTCTTTCACGGTTGTTAGGGCTAACTTGTCTTCCCATTCATTGGGTGGAGCGCCTAGAGTCAACCCCCTTGTGGGTTCAACGCTGGGACTCCAATCAAGGCAGCACATTACTTTGGGATTGGGTTGGGGGCACACAAAACCAATCTGTAGAATCACTCGAAAATCGAATCGTTATCGATCACAGCATTTCAAACAAAGCCAAAGGAAAGCCTAAATCAATAAATTCAATCTTTGAAAAGACGGTCCCTTTTCCCTATTCCTTTTTGTTTTCGACGTTAGCACAGACTTATTCAATCGAATTTCAGCCCGAAAACTTCCAAAGAGATGTTGAGTTGCTTCAGCAACGAGCTAAAGAGCTTGAACGGGAGTTATCACGGTTTGAACTTTGCGTGCTTTGGTTGAACGGTAGAGAGGATAACGTTGCCTTACTTTTTCATTTTGTTCGAAAGAAGTTATTACGGGTGGGGACTTTAGCAAACCTTGAAGAACTCGTAGAAAGTTTTAAATTGAAATGCCTGACCCCGGTTATGCTACGGCAGTTTTTTGGAACTAATGCAGCATTTTATGAATTAAAATTAGGCAACTTCGATAGATTAGACAGTCCGATTCAGCAGTTGTCACAAGCTTTTCAAGAGACGCTCAATGTCCCGACTCAGAGAGTTCTAGGAGAAACCCTAATACCTGCACCCTTTGAATGGGCTTTCTAAGAGGCTGGTCCGATATGTTTTTCTTAAATTGCAAAGACTTATAGAGGACCAAGGTTATAAGATTTGATAAGTTTTCTTGGAGTTTCATTTGATAATTCACCTCATCGTCAAACGGC
>Ga0194132_10004199_pt1 | contig 24715 bp, 23 predicted proteins | sample TA2KigOf80mmetaG_FD_148612 | JGI IMG/M metagenome (GOLD analysis project Ga0194132, IMG submission 148612) | Freshwater microbial communities from Lake Tanganyika, Tanzania - TA2015054 Kigoma Offshore 80m | ecosystem: Environmental > Aquatic > Freshwater > Lake | place: Tanzania: Lake... | reverse complement strand
GGGAGTGGAGCTGGCCGCTGAGAGCATCGATTCGGGCTCAGCCGCGGCGAAGGCTCTGGCGCTCGCGGAATTCACACAGTCCGTGTGAAGATCAGTGCTCGTGAATGCACTCGGGAAACTCGCCGCGCACGGTATTTCCCGAGTACCGGAGCGTGTCCACCAGTCCGTGCTTCGACGTAAAGAATCCATCCGCGGCCAGGCTCTTCACCGCGCGAAAGAAGCGGACCTCAATCGGCGCCTTCCACGCTGGACGCGCCTTCAGACCTCCGCCTCGCGGACCGGTGAATGCGGGAGCCTTGTCGGCGGCCTTGCACAGCGGATCGAGTAGCGCCACTTGAGCGGATTCTTCAAGATCCACGAAGCGCGCCTTGCCCTGCTTTGACGCAGCGCGGTCCAGCCATGCGATTCCTTCACGCAGCAGCTTGCCCGATTGCGCATTGTTCGTTGCCGTGAAATCGATGTAGGCCGGGACACCCGCCGCCAGCGCTCCTGGAGTGGAGGTCGCGGGAATGATCAAGTCGGCGAGCCGCGAAACCGTCTCGAACTCGGCTGCGCTGAAGAATCGCGGATGAGCGGGCACAGCCGCGGGGGCCGCATCGGCTCCGTGCGCGTGCTGGCCGTACAACTCATCCGCCGAGAACGGAAACGCGCACGTGGATCCCACCGCACCGATGATCTTGAGCGCCTCGCGCCGTTGTTCCGCCATCACAGTTCTCCCTTCCGCAGCCGCTCTTGTATGTGGTCCGCCGTGCGTGCCGCCAACGCCATGATCGTGTGGGTTGGATTCTTTTCGGAAGCCGACGGGAACACGCTGCCGTCTACCACGAACAGGTTCTTCACGTCGTGGGTCTGGCAGAAGCGGTTGACCACCGAGGTCCGTGGGTCGCTCCCCATGCGCGCTCCACCGAGTTCGTGATTCGTGCGCGGCTCGTCGCTCACCGTGAGGATGTCCGCGCCCGCGGACTCGAGGATCCGGACAGACCACTTCGTCATGTCGTCGAAGACCTTCAGGTCGTTCGCGCCCCAATGGACATGACGCCGGGCGGCGGGCAGGCCGTGCGCGTCTTTCTGGCCGGGATCGAGGTCGATGAACGACTTGGGGTTCGGCAGCATTTCTCCGTAAGGCGAAAACGTCAGGAACGCTGGGTAGCGGGCTGCAACCGACTCCTTGTACTGCTTTCCAAACCCGGGCAGCGATCGCGCCCAGCCGACCGACCTTCGGTTCTGGTAGTTGAACTGGACTCCGAAGCTTCGTGCGTAGTCGCGCTTGCGCGTGTGCATGAAGGAGGGCACATAGGCATGGTCGAGGAAGCCCTCGTCGTTGGCCGGTTCCTTGCCGATGAATTCTCTCAAGAAGCACTGGACTCCGCCCATGAGGTGCGGAATGAAGTGCTTGCCCAGGTGTCCGCTGGAATTGGCGAGTCCCACCGGGTACCGCGCGGACTTCGACATCAGCAGCAGCGCGACGCTCTGCACGCACGCGCAGCAGACCACCACACCGCGTCCCATCACTTCGCCCTCGGAGCCTGTTTCCCGGTTTAGGTAACGGATCCCCGTGGCGCGGTTGTCTCCATTCACCACAACCTCACGGACCACCGCGTCGGAGTAGACCGTGAGCTTGCCGGTCTTCATCGCGGGCCGCAAATGGACATCCGCCGAGTTGTATTTGGCCACCACGTCGCATCCCGCCATGCAGTTGCCGCAGAAGTGGCACGACGGGCGTCCAAATTTCGGCCGTGACAGAGTGGCCTTGCGCACGTGGATCACCTTGACGCCCAGCTTGGCCGCGCCTTTCATCACCGCGACATCGGTGCATTTCATCGGCACGGGTGGAAGGAAGTCGCCATCGGGCAGATCCTCGAGGCCATCGCGGTTGCCGCACACACCGATCTCCCGCTCGACTTTCGTATAGTAAGGCGCGAGATCGGCGTAATCGATCGGCCAGTCCTCACCGGCGCCGTCGAACGTCCTGCCCTTGAAGTCGCGCTGGGAAAACCGCCACGCCACCGCGTTCCAAGTCAGCGTCTTGCCGCCGACTCCGCGGGCCCGCTCGGAGTGGAAGCCGGACTTTCCCGGTTTCATCGTCGGGATATGGCGGTTCGGGAAATGGAACGGCAGGGCGTGCGTATTGAACGCGGTACGGGTGTCGATGGGCGGGCCTCCCTCGACAATGCCGACATCCACGCCCCCGTGCGCGAGGTGCGCGGCGAGCGTTCCCCCTGCTGCGCCGGAGCCGACAATCACGATATCGTGAACTTTGCTTGCCATGAAGACCTCTATGAATCTTATTCGACTCGCGGCCCTGGCCGCCGTGCCCGTGCTCGCGCAGGCCCCACCCGAGCCGAGGCCGGTCTCAAGGGCGCAGTTCAGCAAGTGGATGGCTGAGCTCAACAACTGGGGCCGGTGGGGGAAGGAGGATCAGAAGGGTGCGCTGAACCTGATCACTGCGGAGTCCCGCAAGCGGGCATCACGGCTGGTCAGGGAAGGTGTGGCGGTGTCGCTGTCACATGATGCGGAAAAGCAAAAGGCACCCGACAATCCGCGGCCTTTCGTGCACGAGATGCTCTCCACTTCGCGGACTCCGAACGCCATGGCCCACAGCGACCAGTTCACGATCGCTCATCATGGACTGGCGCACACGCATCTCGACTCGCTGTGCCACTTCTTCTGGGAGGGCAAAATGTACAACGGATTCCCGGTGAGCGAAGTCACGGAATCCGGCGCGGCCAAACTCGCCGTGACCAACGCGAAGACAGGGATCTATGCGCGAGGAGTGCTGATGGACATGGCGGAAAACGAAGGCGTCCCGTGGCTGGAGCCGGGTACGCCGATTTATCCCGAGGACCTGGAGGCCTGGGAGCGCAAGGCGCGCGTGAAAGTGGGACAAGGCGACGTACTGCTGATCCGTACGGGAAGGTGGGCTCACCGCGCAGCGAAAGGCGCGCAGCCGCTCAAGGGACTCTCGGGTCTGCATGCCTCTTGCATTCCATGGCTCAAGCAACGCGATGTCGCGGTGGTGGGGAGTGACGCGGCCATGGATGTCCGGCCGTCGGGCGTCGACGGGGTCACGCAGCCGATCCACATTTTCTCGCTCGCGGGCTTGGGAGCCTGGATCCTGGACAATGTGGACCTCGAGGATCTGAGCCAGGAAGCCAAGCAGCGGCGCAGGTGGGAGTTTCTGATCACGGCGTCGCCGCTCGCCGTCCCCGGTGCGACCGGGTCGGCTCTGAATCCGATCGCGTTGTTCTGAGTGAGGACCAGCTAGGCGCCGACGGCCCGGGCCACTGGTGCGACGGGCAATTGAAGGTGTAGTTCGCCGCCCGCTTCGGAGGTGTTGGCGAGCCACACGGACCCGTGATTCGACAGTGCAAGGCGGCGGGCCGTGGCTACCGGACAGGCACCGTTGTCCTCGTCCGGAGTCGAAGCGATGCGGGCCTCCTGGTTCTCGCGCGGTAGACAAGTCCCACGGTACCGGACCGTGCAGTTAAGTGCCGGGGAACCGGAAACGGCAGCGGTGGCGATCCTAAGCACCGCCTCGCCATCGGCAGTGCAGTCGAGCGCGTGGCCGAGCATTGCGGTCAGAATCTGGCGCAGCAGCCATGCATCGGCCACTACTTGGGCCGGAACCGATTGATCAACCTCCAGCCGGAGATTGACGCCACGCCCGGATGCATGTGGGCCGAGAGCCCGGCAAACGCGGTGGGCGAGCTCGGCCAAGTCGACTTCATCCCGTTTCTGGGAGTCCTGCAAATCTGTCAGCAGAAGACCCAAGGACGCAGCCGAGTGCAGCGCCGTGTCCCAGTCGCCTTTCTGCGCCTCGGTAAGGCCGGTTGGGCCGCCCCAACGCGCCAATCCCATGATCGCGAGCAGGAGCGATCCGATCTCCTGGCTCATCTCTTCCACGAAGCCGGAAGAGGAAGCAGCCGCCGCGAGCGCGGCGTCGCGGCTCCGCAGCAGGCCAGCCTCTGCCTGCTGGCGCTCGAAGACCTCCTGCTGCAGGGACTGGTTGACCCGCAAGATTTCGGAGGTCCGCTGCTGGAGACGGACCTCGAGATCCTCCTGAGAGGCCCGGAGGTGCGTCTCATCCTGTTTGCGCTTGGTGATATCCCGCAGGAACGCCGCATAGGACGGCGGTTCCGACTCTGGAATCCGGACCATCGAGAGTTCGGCAGGGAAACGTGCACCGTCAGCCCGGCGGAACTCGGTTTCGATCCGGCGGCCAAGCGGAGATTCGGAGCTTTCAAATAGGAGAGCCTGTAGCGCCTGCTGCCCGTCCCGCACCGCCGGCCCCGCTGCGTCAAAAAACGACCGCCCCTGCCCGCTCCCGGTCTGAAACCCCAACAATTGCTCAGCCGCGTCGTTGGCCTCGACGATCAGACCGCGGTGGTCCACAATCAGGATGCCGTCCAACGCGCATTCGAGAATCGCGCGTGTCTGATGGCGGCTCCTGCGCAATGCCTCCTCAGCGGCTTTCCGCCGGAGCTGGACTTCAATACGGGCGAGCAAGACCGGAAAGTCAATCGGCTTGGTCACGTAGTCGCTCGCTCCGGCATTTAGCGAATGGACGATCTGGCCGGGATCGTCGATCGCTGTAACAAAGATGACCGGAAGATCTTGAGGGGAGTGGCTGCGCCGCAGCCGGTCAAGAACCTGGAGGCCGGTCATCCCAGGCATCATCATGTCGAGCAGAATCAAATCAAACCAGCCCCGCCCGATCAGATCCAGAGCCTCAGGGCCATTCTTGGCCTGCGCTACCTGGTATCCATTCTTCTCGAGCCTGCGGACGATGATGTCCCGGTTGCCCGGATCGTCCTCAACGACCAGAATCCACTCGTTGCCAGCTTGCATGAAAGCATGATCGGCGGAAGGGCCATCTGAGTATAGTGTCTGATGAGGCGGCAGCGAGCAGCATTCACCTGCCGCTTGCGCGGCAGGGCAGACGGGGCGGGGACGGGGACGCCGGGTCTTCGCTCCATCCGCGGGCTCACTGCGTTTCGGCGATGGGAGGAGCTGTTGTGGCTACCGCGACCCTATCGTCGTGCTGAGAGTCACCTACTACCTCGTCAAGCCCTACCAGGGCGAGGATCTGCTCGACCCAATTCGGCGCTGCGCCGGAACCTCCACTTCCGGTATTGCATCGATATCGATCGCGAACCGTTACCAAGGCCGCCGGCCTGCGGTGCCGTTCGGACTCCCGGCGCCTGGTATTGCGGGCTCCCCGGCCGGGCGAGCCTGTGGCGGTCCCAGTGGCCTCGGTGAGTGAAGAAGCCGGTCCCGCTCCGTCCTGGCGCGGGAACATTCCTTTCAATCCCGAGCTCGTCCGCGGATTCTTCGACTCCAGGGGCCGCATGGCCGTGACGCCTGATCTCGACCGCTTCGTCGCCGCGTGACACAACTGTAGTCTGCCTCCCGCTCAGAGCTATACTGGAGTTGGGAGGCAGACCTTGCAACCAAAAGCGAAATTCGGCATTCTGATCACGGTCATCCTGGCCACGCTCGGATGGCTGGCCTTCACCGGCGTCTCGGCCAACGCCAGCTACTACAAGACCGTCTGCGAAGTCCAGAAGATGAGCAATGTCTCGTCCGATAAAAAGCTCAGGCTGGCAGGCGATGTGAAACCGGGATCGATCCAGCGCGACGGGCGCCGCGTCACCTTCGAGCTGAAGGAGCAGGCGGAGACGATCCGCGTCATATACGACGGGATCGAACCGCTGCCCGATACCTTCCGCGACAATGCCCAGGCCGTGGCTGAAGGAAAGCTCGGAGCCGATGGCGTGTTCCACGCCACCAAAATCCAGGCCAAGTGCGCGTCCAAGTACGAAAAGAAGTACGGCGAGCGGGTGGAAGCCAACAAGGCCTCCTAGTCCGCTGAAAGGCTCAATTCATGGAGAACATCGGCGCCCTGTCCCTTTTTCTGGCGTTGTGTCTGTCGGTCTACGCGATCCTTGGATCGCTTACGGGCAAGTGGCGCGGGAACAACTTCCTGATTGTAAGCGCCGAACGCGCGGTCCTTGCGGTTTGGGGGCTGCTCACATTCGCCTCCGGAATGCTCGTTTACGCCCTGCTCACCGACGACTTCCGTTACGCCTACGTGGCCAGCCACTCAAGCAAAACCATGCCCTCGATCTACAAGTTCGCGGCCTGGTGGGGCGGCCAGGAAGGGTCGCTGCTTCTGTGGACGTGGATCCTCTCCTCCTACTCCGCGGTCGTCGTCTGGCAAAACCGGCGCAAGTACCGCGCCATGATGCCCTACGTCACCGCGATCATCTCGGTGACGCAGGCCTTCTTCTTGATCCTGATCACCGTCCCTTTGACGCCGTTTGAAGTACTCGCGGTGGGCAAGGAGATCACAACCGTTCCCGACGGCCGCGGACTCAATCCCCTGCTCCAATACTGGAGCATGGCGATCCACCCGCCGACCCTGTATCTCGGCTACGTCGGATTCGTGGTGCCGTTCGCCTTCGCGATGGCGTCGCTGATCACGCGCGCTCCCGGCGATTCCTGGATCCACACGACGCGCCGCTGGACCCTGGTGACGTGGATGTTCCAAAGCGCTGGAATCCTGCTCGGCGCGGGCTGGGCCTACGCCGTGCTCGGCTGGGGCGGATACTGGGGCTGGGATCCGGTGGAGAACGCCTCGCTGCTGCCCTGGATCACCGCCACCGCGTTCCTACACTCGGTGATGATGCAGGAAAAGAAGGGCATGATGAAGGTGTGGAACATGGTGCTGGTGGCGGCCACCTACCTGTTGTGCATCTTCGGCACCTTCCTCACCCGCAGCGGCGTGGTCAGCTCGGTGCACGCCTTCGCTCAGTCCCCGATCGGCGCCTACTTCGTCACGTTCATCGTGATCGAGCTGGCGGCAGTGACCTATCTGATCCTCGACCGGCTGGAGTTCCTCAAGAGCGAGTCGCAGCTTGAGAGCGTTGTCTCGCGCGAGTCGAGCTTCCTGTTCAACAATCTGATTCTGCTGGCAAGCTGCTTCTCGATCCTGTGGGGCACGCTGTTCCCGGTGATCTCGGAGGCAGTGACCGGCGAAAAGATCAGCGTCGACGCCCCGTTCTTCAACCGCGTAAACGTGCCAATCGGATTGTTCCTGCTGTTCCTGACGGGCGTCGGTCCGCTGATCGCCTGGCGGCGCAGCTCGATTGAAAGCCTGAAGAAGGCGTTCCTGTGGCCGCTGGCGGGAATGGCCGTGTCCATGGGCATTCTGTTCGCTCTCGGGATCCGGCACATTTTTGCGCTGATGTCGTTCGGCCTATGTGTGTTCGTGACGTGGACGATCCTCTCGGAGTTCTACAAGGGCGCGGCGGCCATCTCCTCCAAGTCCGGACAGAATCTGGTTGCCGCGATGGTCGAGTTGACGCACCGCAACACGCGCCGCTATGGCGGCTATATCGTCCACGTGGCGATCGTGATCATGTTCATCGGATTCACCGGGGCCGCGTTCAACAAAGACGCCACGGTCGAGGTCAAGGAAGGCGGCAAATTCCACCTGGGCGGCTACGACATGACGCTCACCAAGATCAACTCGGGCCAGAACGATCACTACCGTTACGTGAGCGCCGACATCGCGGTCCACGTCAACGGCAGCCAGGTCGCCACTCTACGCCCCGAGCAGCGCCGCTACACAACGGGCGACGGATCCTCGGAAGTGGCCATCCGCCGCCGGTTGAACGAGGACCTCTACCTCAATTTCGCTGGCATGGCCAACGAGGACAAAGCGGTCATCCAAGCCTACGTGTTCCCGCTGGTGAGCTGGATCTGGATCGGATTCGCCGCACTGCTCGGCGGCACGATCATTTGTTTGATTCCGAGCAAGATTCGCTATTCGTTCCCCAAGACTCAAGTCCTAGGACAGGTGGTCAAGGAAGGACAGCCGGTTGGCCCCCGCTAGATACTTGCTCTGGATGGTGCTCACCGGGCTGAGCTTGGCCCAGGTGTCGAGCGAGTTCGTCACCGCCGACATCCGCCGCGCGGGCTCACGTCTAGCCTGCCTGTGCGGGAGCTGCAAGAACTCGGTTGGCGACTGCGCGATGCTCGGCTGCCATTACTCGCTGCCCGCGCGGCAGAAGATCGCCTCCCTGCAGGCGCAGGGCGCAACAGACGACGCCATCATTGACTCGTTCGTGCGCGAGAAGGGCAAGGTCGCCCTGGTGGTCCCTCCGGTGGAGGGCTTTTTCGGACTCGCCTGGTGGATGCCGGTCGTGGTCATGGGTCTCGGCCTGGCTCTCGTATACTGGTTCATTCAGCGGATGAGCAAGCCCGCGCCTGTAGCGCCGGTCGAACAACGGGTGCTCGACCGTTATAAGGAATCCATCGAAAAGGACCTGGCGAGCCTCGAAGAATGATCGTTGTGGTGGCGGTAGCACTCGTCGTGGTGGTGCTCTGGTTCACGCTGGGCGTGCGCGCCAAGGACCTGCCTGAGCCCGAACCCGTGTCCCCCATCAAGCACCTGGAGGACAAAAAGGCACGCATCTACGAGAGCCTGCGCGACCTCAATTTCGAGTTCCGCGTGGGCAAGCTGTCCGATACCGACTACCAGCGGACCAAGACTGAGCTGCAGAAAGAGCTGGCCGGAGTGCTCGCCGACATCGACAAGGCCGCGCCAGCCCCGGCTCCAGCCTCCAACACCAAGCAGGATCCGCTGGTGTGTCCGCACTGCAAGGCAAGGTTCGACAAGCCGATGAAGTTCTGCGGCCAATGCGGCAAGGCGATGGAGACGCGCTCATGAGGCCGCTCGCGACATTGCTGGGGGCCTGCGCGGCGTGGGCCGAAGTATCCGGAACGGTCACCAACAAGACCACGGGCCAGCCGCAGGCGGGCGCCACGGTGACCCTCTACAAGCTGGCCGCCGAGACCGGACTCGAGGCTCTCACGTCAGTGAAATCGGGCGCGGACGGAAAGTTCACGATGCCCGATACGCCCAAAGGTCCGCACCTGGTGCAGACGGCGTTCGACGGCGTCACCTACAACCACATGCTTCCTCCGGGCCGCCCGTCCACCGGACTTGCGCTCGAGGTGTACCGGGCATCGGCCGCGCCCGGAGCGGCGAAGGTCAACAACCACATGATCCTGTTCGAAGCCAACGGGATGGAGTTGAACGTCAGCGAGAGCATCATTTTCGACAATCCAGGGAAGACGTCCTATAACGATCCGGACAACGGCACGCTGCGTTTCTTCCTGCCACCGGCCGCGCAGGGCAAGGTCAAGGTTATGGGCACGGCGCCCCAGGGAATGCCGATCGAGCGCGCGCCGAAGAAGACCAAGACGGAGAATGTCTACGCGGTGGACTTCCCGGTGAAGCCCGGCGAGACCCGGATCGACCTCACCTACTCGATGCCGATGACCGGTCCGGGAGAGTTCGCCTCGCGCGTCCTGCACGGCGGCGGACCGGTGCGCGCGGTGGTCCCGGCAGGCTTGACCCTGGCCAGCAGCGACACCAAGCTGATGGGGCAGGAACCCTCCACTCAGGCATCGATCTATGAGGTGACCAAGAAGGATTACAAAGTGTCGCTGTCCGGCACCGGCACTCTGCGCCAACCTGGACCCGACGAGGACGAAGCGCCGGGCATCCGCCAGATCAAGCCGCGGCTGTACGACCAGATCTACGTCGTCGTGGGTTTGATGGCAGTGATCCTCGTTCTTGGACTGATCCAGCTCGCGCGGAAACGGGAATGACGCCCGCCGTCGAAGTCCAGAAGGCCTGGAAGTACTTCGGCGACTACCCGGCACTGCGGTCGATCTCGTTGGATGTCCCGGCGGGAACCTGCCTGGCTCTGCTCGGGCGCAATGGCGCGGGCAAGACGACACTGTTGCGGATCCTGTCGGGACTCTCGAATCCGAGCGAGGGCTCGGTGCGGATCCTCGGCCACGGCTCGCGCGACTACCAGGCACGCGCGCGGACGGGGATGATCGGCCACGGCATCGGGATCTACGACGAGCTTTCCGCGGCGGAAAACCTCCGGCTGTTCGCGCGGCTGTTCCATGTCCGCGATGCCGAGCAGACCGTGCAGCAATGGCTCACACGGGTGTCGCTGGACCGGGTGCAGAACAGCGTGGTCCGCGAGTTTTCGCGCGGCATGCGGCAGCGGCTGGCGCTGGCGCGCGCGTTCCTGCACGGTCCTTCGCTGCTGCTGCTCGACGAGCCATTCACCTCACTCGACGACCGCGCCATCGCCCTGCTGCAGTCGCTACTGGCCGATGCGCTGAAGGGCGGTGCGACCGTGATCATGTCCACGCACCAGCTCCGCGAGGCGATGGAGCTGGCCACGCACGTGGCGCTGCTTGACCGGGGAAAGCTCGCCCATTCCGGCGAGCGTCCGGTCCAGATGCTCGCCGATCCCACCTGGCTCTACCGGACCTACGGGGATTCCCAGTGAGGTTCCTGCGCCAGACGGCCTCGATCGCCGCCAAGGACCTGCGCTCCGAGCTCCGCACCAAGGATTCGCTGAACGCCGCCGGATCTTTCGCGCTCGTGATTATCGTGCTGTTCAGCTTCATGCTCGATCCCACCGAGACACAGACCGTCTATGAGCTTTCCGGCGGTCTCTTGTGGCTCGTGTTCGCCTTCGCGGGCGCGCTGATCCTCAACCGCAGCTTCGCACGCGAGCTTCCAAACGACTGCCTGGACATGCTGGTGGCCTCGCCCGTGTCGAGCTCGGCGTTGTTCCTCGGCAAAGCCACCGCGAACTTCACGCTGCTGCTGGTGGTGGAACTGGTCTGCCTGCCCGTGTTCGGCGGCATGTACAACCTCTCGCGTTGGAGCACGCACCTGGGTCCGCTGCTCGGCGTGGTGGTGCTCGGAACTTGGGGCGTGACGGTGATCGGAACCATGTTCAGCGCGATCACGGTGAACCTGCGGCTGCGCGAGCTGATGCTGCCAATTTTGGTCTACCCGATCATGATCCCGTGCCTGATGGCGGCGATGAAGCTGAGCACGGTTCTGATCTCGGGCGAGGCGATCACCGGCGACGACTGGATCTGGCTCCGGCTCCTGATCGGCTTTGACATCATCTTTACCTCGCTATCGCTGTTGACAGTGGACTTCGTCCTGGTATCCTGACACTTTGCGGGAAAAGATCCTCTACGTCCTGGGCGTCGCGGCCACGCTCCTGCTGGTCCGCAATCTGTACGTGATCTTCATCACCCTGCCCGACGAGCAGGACCAGGGCGCGATCTACCGGATCATGTTCTTCCATATCCCCGCGTGGTTCGTGTGTTTCACCGCCTATTTCCTGGCAGGGGTGACGAGCGTCCTGTACCTGGTGAAGAAGCAGTTCAAGTACGACGTGTTCTCCGTGTCGGCGGTCGAGGTGGGTCTCGCCTTCACCCTCATCGGGCTGGCGACCGGATCCATCTGGGCGCGGATCATCTGGGGCATCTGGTGGACCTGGGACGCGCGCCTCACGTGGGCCTTCATCACGTGCCTGCTCTATGCCGCCTACCTGATGATGCGCAACATGATGGACGACGCCTCAACACGGGCGCGCTTCGCGGCGGTGGTCTGCACCTTCGCCTTCACGTCCGTGGCCATCACGTTCAAGGCGATCGAATGGTGGAGGACCCAGCATCCGGGTCCGGTGCTGAGTCTGCCGGGGCGCTCAGCGGGAGGGACGATGGACCCGGAAATGGAAGCAGCACTGCGGTTGAACTACCTGGCGTTGTTCGTGATCGCCGGAGTACTGATCGCGGTCCGCATGAATCAGGAAAAGCGCCTGCGTGAGGTGGAATCGCTCCGCCGGCAGGTGCACGCAATGTAGGAAGGTCCGCATGGATCAACGAAATTTTACGTACATGTTCTACGGCTTCGCGGCCGCCTGGGTAATCCTGGCCGCATACGTGCTCACCCTGGTGGCCCGTGAACGCCGGTTGGCCGGACAGGTCGAATCACTGAAGCGAATGCTCGAAGACCGGGAGAAGAAATGAACCGACGAAGCATCATGAAGCTGATGACGAGCGCCGCCGCAACGGCCGCCGTCGCGAAGAAAGAAGCCAAGGCACAGGAGACGGTAGCGCGCGCCACCCGCGGCATGCCGTCGCCCAAGATCCGGGACATCCAGGTCATCGCCTGCGCGCCGGCTGGCTTGCGCCTGATCGTGGTGAAGGTGATCACCGACCAGCCGGGGCTGTACGGCTACGGATGCGCCACCTACACGCAGCGCGCCGACCTGGTGGTGCCGGCGGTCGAAAAATACCTGAAGCCGCTGCTGGTCGGGCGTCCGGCGGACCGGATCGAGGACACCTGGCACATGTGCTACAACTCCTCCTACTGGCGCAATGGCCCCGTGCTCAATAACGCGATCTCCGGCGTCGACCAGGCGCTGTGGGACATCAAGGGACGCCAGTGCGGCGTGCCTGTCTACCAGCTTCTCGGCGGCAAATGCCGTGAGGCGGCCGACTGCTACGGCCACGCGTCGGGCGGCGAGATCCCTGAGTTGATCGAGAACGCGCGCAGCTACATGGCTAAGGGATTCCGCCACGTCCGCGTCCAGATCGGCGTCGGCGGCATGGCCGGCTATGGTTCACGCGGAGCGGGCAACGCCAAGGCCGAGTCGCTGCACAGTGATCCTGTCTATGAGCCGGCGGTGTACATCCGCCGCACGCTGAAGATGTTCGAGGCCTGCCGCAAGGAGCTTGGCGAGGAGATCGAGCTTTGCCACGATGTCCACGAGCGCGTGACGACCACCCAGGCGCTGCAGTTCTGCAAGGACGTCGAGCAGTTCAAGCTGTTCTTCTTCGAGGATCCGTTCTCGCCAGAGGACATTGCCTGGTTCCGGCTGACGCGCCAGCAGTGCGCGACTCCGATCGCGATGGGCGAGCTGTTCAATTCGCCGCACGAATGGAGTCCGCTGATTTCCGAGCGGCTGATCGACTACATCCGGGTCCACGTATCGCAGGCTGGTGGGCTGTCGCCGTGCCGCAAGATGGCGGCGGTGGGCGAAGCGTTCGGCGTGCGGACCGCGTGGCACGGACCGGGCGACGTGTCGCCCATCGGACACGCGGCCAACGTCGCTCTCGACCTGGTGTGCTGGAACTTCGGAATCCAAGAGTATTCCGGGTTCTCCGACAACACGCAAGAGGTCTTCAGCAACTGTCCGGTGCTGAAAAACGGCTATGTGTACGCGAACGAGGCTCCGGGCTGGGGCATCGAGGTCAACGAAGCGGCGGCGAAGAAGTTTCCCTTCGGGGCCGGTGACCCCGGCGAGCGCGGGCGCCTGAACGGCGGCTGGGGTGTGATCCGCCGGCGCGACGGCACAGTGATCAAGCAGTAGCGGCTACTTCGCCGCGAGCACGACCAACGACGAGCGTGGGAACGCGAACTTGCGTCCCACCTCGTCGATCACGTTGATCTGGCAAGTGTAGGGGCCCGGTGTCATCGCCGCCAGCGGGATTTCGAACCGCAGCGGCAGCACGCCCGGCCGCCGTGGCAGGGACTCGGTCACCAGCACCAGCGGCGACTCAAACGCCTTCGTCCGGCCGCGATAGAAGCTGACGCTGGTTTGCAGGCTCGGCTTCTTGGCCTCGGCGTCGATCCCGGGATCGTAGACCTCACCGTACAAGTACAGCGACTGATCCTTGCGGAACACACGCGTGATGCTCGGGATCAGCTTCTGTCCGCCGTCCACCAGCGGACTCGCTCCCAGGCGCTTCCTGCTCGACTCCGCCGCGCCGACCGCGGCGGTCAACGCTTCCCGCTGGCTGCCCAGCACAATCGAGCTCACCGGCAGGTCTCCGCCCGTGGCGGCCAGTTCCGGCACTACGAACTTCGATTCGAAAGTGCCGATCTTCCCGTTCTGATTCTCACGCGCCAGGAACTTGATGGTGTACTTGCCGGGCTCGAGCGTGAATCCGGTGTCGTACTGGAAGTTGCGCTTCTCGATTTGCGCGGCGGCCTGCACGTCGAGCTTGATCCGGATGGCATCGCGCACGGTGCCCGCGAGCCGCCCGCGCGAGTCGCGGATCTGCCCGATGAAGTCGACTTCGGCGGTCTCGCTGCCTCCGCGCTTGGCGAGCACGACTTCGGCGCCGGGGATCTTGACGGCTACCGGAACGAAGTAGCGGCCGCGCGAGAGGCGGAAGTAGTTGACCTCCAGGGCGATCGTCAGGTCGGTCACCGGATCCCCCAGCGCGAGCGCCTCTTCCAACTGCTGTTCCTTGTCGGACGCGTTGAACTTCGAGAATTCCTTGGCGGCGTAGTATCCACTGCGGTAGTCGAGCTTGGCTTGGCGCGAGTCACCGTTCAGCCTCACCTGGATCCGTCGGAAGCTGCCGTCCTGCGCCGGATTCGAGCTGTAGTAGCCGAGGATGTAGTAGCTGCGGATCGCGGTCTGTGCCTGGACGATGCCCAGGCTCAGATCGTTACTGTCGAGGAAGACTTTGCCGCCCGTGTCGGAGGCCAGAGTCGACAGCGTCTCCTGCTGGTTCTGCATCCGGCTTTGCTGCTGGCGCTGCGACTGGCCGGAGAACAGCCCGGTTCCGCGCGAGGCAGCCTGGCTTGCGTCGCCGCCCGGCACGGTGGCCACCAGTCCACGGGCATCCACGGGATAGAACGACAGGTTCGCGCGGACCGCGGCGTTCAAGGTCGACCGGAGCTGCGACTCGTTCTCGACGCCCGTCTTGCCCACGCCGCTTGAAAAGTAGACGAGCGCCTTCTTCTCCGGAAGCGCGGCGAGCATCTTGGCGGCGGACTCCAGCGCGCCGAGCTTGCGATCCGTGTTGAAGATGTTGAACTCGCTCTCGTCGGCTTCGAACGCGGCGCCCGTGTCCTCGGAAGTTTCCTCGTCGCCCGTGGGCGCTTCGGTGGCAAAGGCCGAGCCCTCACCCATCCGGTAGGATTGAACCACACGCAGGAGATCTTCCCGGTTGTCCGTGAAATCGAGGTCGACCTTGAGCTTTGACGCGAACGACATGACGGCCACCATGTCGGCCGAAGTCATGTTCTCGTTGATGAACTTGACCGCCGCTTTCTCGGCGCGCAATTGTTCGGGCGGCTGCATCGAGGACAAGTCGAAGAACAGAACCAGCAGCCTCTTGTCGCGGTATTGGATCTGTCCCGCGGCGCGCGCCGTGATCGTCTGGGGCCGCACCTCTTTGGGCGCCTCGGGCGGCTTGGGAGGAGCCGCCACCGGAGCCGGCGCGGGAATGTCTTCCAGCCGTTGAACCTCGAACACCTGGATCTGTTGCGGCTTTCCGTCTTCGATTAGCGTGAAGTCCTGCTTGTTCAGGCCAAGAATGTCTTTGCCCGAGCGGTCCCGGACGAAGACGTCGACGACGATGAGCTGTGTGGTTGACTTGAACACCGGGTCGGCCTGCCCAAACGCCAACAGAGCCGCGAGCGTGGCAACGAATGGAGTCTTCATGGTTAGAACCGGAGCCTCGCGGTCAAGGTGACGGTGCGCATCCGCGCGGTGTTGGTTGCCAGTCCGTAGTTGATCGCGTTGACGATCGTGCCGACATTGGTGAAGTTGACCATGTTCGTGAAGTTCTGGCTCTCCGCGCGGACTTCGACGCTCCTCCGGTCCGAGAGCCGGAACGAGCGCCCGAGCCCCAGGTTCAAGCTCACGCGCGCAGGACCGTCAATCGCATTGCGGCTGGAATTGCCGAAGCGCCCCGACGGAGGAATCGCGAATGCCGCGGGATTGAAGAACCGCCCGCCTTCATACAGCGGCAGTCCGGTGGCATCAGCGCGCCCGCTGCCCGTCACTCCAGTTCCGCTGGCGTCGGCCTGGTTGCCGAGCACGCGCGCGGTGAGCGGAGTTCCAGAGGTGGCCGTCAGTCCGCCGCTGAGCGTCCAGCCGCGCAGCACTTGGCGTACGGTGGGCGAGGATGCGAACAGCGAAGTCGAATCACGCACCGGAGACGTCAGCACGTAGAAAATGTTGAGCGAGTGACGTTGATCGAAGCTTGAACGGCCGCGCTCGGCGCGCAGATCCTTGTCGTTCTGCGCCACCGCGCCGCCGCCCGCGCCACCAAGCGACGATGCGTTGTCGAGTGACTTCCCAAACGTGTAGAACAGGTTCCAGGACATCCCGTTCGAAAAGCGCCGGGTCAGCCGCGCTTGGCCCGCGTGATAGATCGAATTGCCCTCCGACGTGTCGTAGACGAAGCCGACCGCGTTGCCGATCTGGCGGCGCTGCTCGGCGGTCAGAGGAGATCCGGGCGCGGCGCGGTTGGGCATCCGCTGCAGGTCGAGCTTGGTGCCCTTGGTGCCCAGGTAGCCGATCTCGGCGACGAGATTCCGGCCAACGTTGTGCTGGACCGAGAAGTTCCACGTCTGCGCGTAAGGTGTCCGGTAGCGCCGGTCCACCGCATAGGTGTTCGTGATGCTTTGCGAAGGCGCGGTGGCGAATCCATTGGACAGCGTGAGCGTTCGCGTGAGGCTCGTGTTGACACTGGCGGTGTTGGCGAAGGGCGGCTGGGCGGCCATGCGCGTGGGGAACTGGTTGTACACCGATCCATTGAAGAAGACACCGTATCCGGCGCGGATCTGCAAGCTGCGCTTTGGCGACGGCCGGTAGGCGAGCGCCAGGCGCGGCGAGACGTTGTTCGAGTCGGGATCGACGAGCCCGCGCGGGAACGTGCCCGTGTACGGGCCAACGCCGCCGGGCAGCACAACCGACACGGCGTTGAACTCCGGCGAGATGTCCAGGTTCGCGATGTGATCGAACTTCTCCTGGAACGGGCGGAAGTACTCGTAGCGGACGCCAAGGTTGAGCGTGAGGTTCGACCGCATGCGCCAGTCATCCTGCGCAAATGCATTGAAGGCGCCGGCGCGGAAGTAGGTGTTGGCGGCGCCGAACCGGATCGAGGAGGATTGCGGGAGTCCAAAAAGGAAGTCCGCGAAGTCGAACCCCGTGTTGGGCAGCGGCGAGCCTTGCGGGGACAACTGGCTGGTCGCCAGTCCGCTGAAGGAGAATGTTCCGCGGGCATTCTGATCGGTGCGGCTGTCCAGGCGCATCCAGCGGTATCCGCCGCCAACACTCACCGTATGGGAGGCCTTGATGTAGGAGATCGAGTCGGTGAACCCGATGGTCTGATCGCGCCGCAGAATCGGACTCGCGTCAGTGAGACCTCCGAAGTTGGTGAAGTTCAGGTTCGGCGGGCCGAAGTTGATGGGATCGCGCGCGACGCCTCCGATCCCCAGCTCGCCCGCAACATCGCGTCCGAATGCGAAGAACGGAAGCGTCTCGTTGCGGTTGCGGCTGAAATTGACGCGGAGGCTGTGGATCAGATTCCGGCGGAAGGTGTGGGTCCAGCCAGGATTGATGCTGAACCCGAGCCCGTCCTGGGTGTCGAGGAAGCCGTAGAGCTGCGCGTTGGTGGAGTCGCGCCACTGGAAGTTCACACTGGCATCCACGCGGTCTTTGGCGGAGAAGCTGTGGCTGACACGGCTGCTGAACTGGTCACGCGCGTTGTCCACCGAAGTCACGAACTGGTAGTTCTGGACGGTTCCGGGCTGATTGGGGAGCGGTACGAACGCCAGCAATCCGTTCGATATCGGGCTGATGCGCGAAGCGGGCACACGGTTGGCGGGAAGTGGGGCGCGTCCGAGCGGATCGAAGATCTGGAACGGCTGCGTCAGGGGCTGGGAGAAATCGCCCGAGCGCTGCGCTTGCGTGGGAAGCGTCGCGATGCCCTGGAACGGGTCGCGGCCGCGGTTAAGCGAATAGTCGACGAAGAAGTTGGTCCGTTCGCTCCGGAACAGTTTGGGGATGAACAGCGGTCCGCCGAACGAGATGTTCAGGCGGCCCTGTGAGTACGGGGCCTTCTCGACAGTTTGCCCGGTGAGAGAATACGGCCGGGCGTCGAAAGCGGAGTCGTTCAGGCGGAACGACAGAGAGCCGCGCACCGAAGGACGTCCGCGGTTGACGCGATTGCCGAACGCCAGTTCACGGCCGCTCCTCGGCGTCGGACGGCGTCCACTAGGTCCCGCTGCTCCTGAGCCGCCAGGACCGCGTCCACCACCGGGGCCACGGGCTCCGGGGCCTCCCCCACGGCCCGGAGGACCACCGCCCCGCCCGAGTCCTGGTCCGCCGCCGAACCCGCCTCCGCCGCCGATTCCGGGGCCGCGTCCGCCGCCTGGCGGAGGTCCACCGCCACCCGGTCCACCTGGACCGCCAGGGCCTGGCCCACCGCCTCCGCCTGGACCGAATCCCGGTCCACCAGGCCCACCCTCTCCGGTCAGTCCGAAGGTACGGGCCGCCGCGCCCATGGCCGCGAACTCGCCGCGCCGGTTCTCCCAGTCGAGCCCTTCGAACCCGCCTTCGCGAATGCCCGTCTGCAGCCCCGCGCTGACACTGCCATTCAGCAGGAAGCTCTCGTTGGCGCCGGCTTCGTTAATATCAACAGGCAGACCTTGCGGAAGCCCTTCGGCCGCATCCTCCGGCGCACGCGCTTCAGCGGCGACCCGCTGGAATGCGGCCCCGGCACGCGCCTGGACCGGACGGACCGCCGCACGGGGCCTCAGTTCAAGAGTCCAGGAGGATTCCGCTTCCTTGGCTGTATCGACGTCCCGGGCCTGCGGCTGGAACGCTGTCATCTCGACGGTCACCTTCCAGATACCGGGCTGGAGCCGGGCGAACTGGTAGACACCGGTCTCGTCGGTGGTGGTGGTGAACTGGCCGGAGGGTCCCGCCGCTGTCACCACAGCGCCGGGAACGGGTTTCGCCCCGGCGCGGACCACGCCGCGGTGCTGCGACCAGCACACTGCCGCGCACAGCAGGAGACCGCCGAATCGAGCCATATCTTTTAAGACCGGCTCCTCGCAGCCGCCGTTACCCGGCTTAACAAGCCTTTACGCGATCGAACGATAGCCGCTTTCGAAGTACAGCAACGGCTTACCGTCTCCCAATCCGGCATCGAGCACTTCGGCCACCAGAATGGTGTGATCCCCTGATTCGACACGGTGCTTCACCTCACATTCGAACCACGCCAGACAACCGGCGATCAGCGGGACTCCAGTCCGTCCGGCCCTCCACTCCACGCCATCGAACCGGTCATGTCCGCGCAGCGCAAAACGGTTCGACAATTCCCTCTGACTCTGGCTCAACACGTTCACACCGTAAAAGTTGCACTCCCGGAACATCGACGCCAGGTTGCCTGAGCGGTCCGAGCAAATCAAAACCAGGGGCGGATCGAGCGAAACAGATGTGAACGAATTAATCGTCATTCCGTGCGGAACGCCGCCAGGCCCGGTGATGGTGGCAATGGCGACCCCGGTGGCAAACTTGGCGCAGGCGCGGCGGAATTGGGAGGGGTCCATCGGGGCGGTCGCTTGACAGCGGACTAAGCTCAATCTTATCATGAGGTTTGGTTTTTCCTGATCGGAGGATTCGTGATCAAGCTGGATATCATTAACGAGGTCGTGAGCCGTACCGGAATCACGAAGACCAAGGCCGAGATGGCGGTCGAGACCGTGTTCGAGTCAATGAAGAGGGCGCTCGGACAAGGAGACCGGATCGAGTTGCGCGGCTTTGGCATCTTCACCGTCCGGCCGCGAAAGACTGGAATCGGGCGCAACCCGCGGACCGGTGCCGAGGTGGCCATCCCGCCCGGCAAGGCGGTCCGGTTCAAACCCGGCAAGGAACTCCAGGCGCTCTAACCGGATCCCGGGAGAGACTGATCTGAGACACAGGCCCAGGCCGCGATATTGGCTGCGCGGGCTGTTGTTTCTATTGACCCTGGTGACGGCGACGGCGTGGGGCGCGCGGTTCGCTTGGAATTTCCATGCCAACGTACCGCCCATGAGCGACGACGACCTGCGTGCTTTCTCGCGCTTGATCGAGGATCCGCGGTCCTGGCTCGACGGGCTGCCGTTTTCGCTGACGCTGCTCACGATTCTGCTGGCGCACGAACTCGGCCACTACCTGGCTTGCGTATATTACGGGGTGGACGCCTCACTGCCCTTCTTTCTGCCGTCGCCCACGTTGATCGGGACGTTCGGAGCTTTCATCCGGATCCGCTCGCCAATCTTCTACCGCACGCACTTGTTTGATATCGGCATCGCCGGCCCTTTGGCCGGATTTGTTTTCTTACTCCCAGCGATGGCGGCCGGACTGGCTTATTCGAAAGTGATTCCCGGCCTGGGCGCGGAGAGCGACTTGCAGTTCGGGGTCCCGCTGTTGCAACGTTTTCTGGAGCTGGTGCTGTTCCCCGGCGTTCCCTCCGCGGACATCTATCCCCACCCGGTGGCGCGGGCGGCGTGGGTGGGAGCGCTAGCCACGGCGCTGAACCTGCTTCCCATCGGGCAGTTGGACGGCGGCCACATCCTGTACGCCTTCACGAGCCGTTATCATAAGCTGCTTTCGCGGATCTTCACGTGCGCCCTCGTGGTCCTGTTCGGCCTCACGTTCTACTTCGGTTGGCTCGTATGGGCGGTGATCCTGTACTTCTTCGCCATGCGGCATCCCCCGATTCATGATCCGTCGACGTTGGCGGGCGGACGCAGATTGCTGGGACTGCTGGCTGCCGTGGTATTCGTTCTATCCTTCACAGTGATTCCGATGACGATCCGGGGATTGATCGAATGAAGATCTCGGCCACGATTATCACTCTCAACGAGGAGCGCAATATCGCCCGGGCGATTGAGAGCCTGCGATGCTGCGACGAGATCGTGGTCGTGGACTCCGGATCCACCGACCGCACGATCGAGATCGCGGAGAAGCTCGGCGCGCGAGTGATCGAGTGCGCCTGGCTCGGCTACGCGGCGCAGAAAAATTTTGCGTCAGAGAAGGCGTCCCATGATTGGATCCTGTCAATCGACGCCGACGAGTCGCTGAGTGAAGCGCTGGAAGCTGAGATCTGGCACATCAAGAAGTCCGGCGCCAAGCACGACGCCTATACGATGCCGCGGCTGGCGCAGTATCTCGGCCGGTGGATCCTGCATTCGGGCTGGTATCCGGACCGCAAGGTGAGGCTGTTCAACCGGTGGAAGGCCAACTGGGAGGGCGACCATGTCCACGAGTCGGTTGCTGTGCGGGGATCGCTGGGCCATCTCGAATCAAACCTGCTTCACTTCACTTGCAATTCCCTCAGCGAGCACTTGAGAACAATGGACCGCTACACGACGCTCGCCGCCGAGCAGTTGATCGAGCAGAAGCGGACCGTGAGCTGGGGCAGGCTCGTGTTTGATCCGCTGTGGACGTTTTTCAACACCTATTTTCTGAAGCTCGGGTTTCTCGACGGCGTGGAGGGTTTGTGTATCGCCTACATGGCGGCATTCTATAACTTTGTGAAGTACGCCAAAGTCCGGTTCATGCGGCCGGGGATGTGAGCCGGTGAGGATCGCGCACGTCGACCTGGGACGCGAAATGCGCGGCGGGCAGTGGCAGGCTTTGTTGCTGATGCGGGGACTGAGAGACCGCGGACACGAAAGCCTGCTGCTGGGCCGGGCCGGGTCACCGCTGATGGAGCGGGCGAAAGCTGAGGGGTTCGGGGTGAAACAAGCGGGATTGGTGGCCGTCCGGCGATGCGGCGCGGACCTGGTCCACGCCCATGACGCACGTGCACACACGTTGGCGGCGCTGGCGGCTGCCGTCCCGTTGGTGGTGTCGCGGCGGGTGGCGTTTCCCGTAAGCACGGGGATACTGTCGCGCTGGAAGTACCGGCAGCCGCGGCTGTATTTGGCCGTGTCCGGATTCGTGAAACGGGGGCTGGTTGAGGCGGGAGTCGGCGAAACACGGATCCGCGCCGTCTATGATGGTGTGGCTCCTCTTGCTTCCCGGCCGGCGGATGGGCGGGTCATCGCGCCCGCATCGGACGATCCCCGTAAAGGTGCCGCGATCGCGCGGGCCACGGGTCTGCCCGTACAGTTCTCGACAGATCTGGCCACGGACCTGCCGGGAGCTTCGGTCTTCGTCTACCTCTCGGAGAGCGACGGGCTGGGGTCGGCGATCCTGCTGGCGATGTCGTGCGGCGTGCCCGTGGTGGCAAGCCGCGTGGGGGGAATCCCGGAGCTGGTCGAGGATGGAGTCACCGGACTACTCACGCCGAACGGTCCGGCCGAAGTAGAACGTAGGGTGCGAATGCTGTTGGATGATCCAGGGTTGGGAACGCGGCTGGCTGAGGCGGCGCGGCGAAGGTACGAGGAGCGGTTCACGGCGGACGCGATGGTGGATGCGACGCTCGAAGCCTACCGGGAGTGCCTGGATTGATCGAAGCGGCGCTCGCCTTTCTGTCCGGTACGCTGATCGGAAGCTTCCTGAACGTGTGCATCCACCGCTGGCCGCGGGACCTGTCGGTGGTTTGGCCAGGGTCGCACTGCGTCACGTGCGGACACGGGATCGCCTGGTATGACAACATCCCGCTGCTGAGCTACGTCGTGTTGCACGGACGGTGCCGGCACTGTCTGGCGCCGGTCGCCTGGCGGTATCCGGTGGTGGAGCTGCTGACTGGACTCGCGTTCGCGGTCTGCGCCTGGCGCTGGGGGATCTCGCCTTTGGCGGCGAAGTTCATGCTGTTCGCGGCCATGAACGTCGGGATGATATTCGCCGATTACGAGACGCGCCTGCTGCCCGACGAGTTCACCAAGGGCGGGATCTGGATCGGGCTCGGACTGGCAGTGCTGATTCCATTCGAGGCGGGCGCGGCTCCGGTGGTAGCGGAGGTGCTGCGTTGGTGGAGTCTGCCCGCGGCGCAGACGGTGGCGGCGGGGATCGCGGGGCCGCTCGTGTTCTTCGGCGCGCTCGGATTGGTGTTCCGGTCCCGTTGCAAGGAGTGCCTCCGCCAGGTCCGCTGGTACGACAACATTCCGCTGCTGAGCCGGATCCTATTGCATGGCCGCTGCCGGTACTGCCGTGCGGCGATCAATTGGAGCGAGCTGCCGTTCGAAGCGATGGCGGCGATGGGAGTGGCGTTGTCGAGCATGTGGCTGTTCGGTCCTCCAGGCGTTGGCATGCAGCCGTTCTCGGGCGTCGAGCTGCCCAAGTGGGCCCTGTCATTGCTGGAGTCCGCGCTTGGGGCCGGAATCGCGAGCTTGGCGCTGTGGATGACCGGGTGGCTGATGACCCGGATCAAAAAGAAGGAGATGCTCGGGTTCGGGGACGTAAAGATGGTCGGGATGATGGGCGCGTTTCTCGGCCTGGGCCAGGCGATGGTGGCGATCGCGCTCGGCAACTTCATGGGGCTGGTCCTGGGCGGGGGATGGATGCTGTGGAGAGGCAAGGACACCTCCTCGTACTACCTGCCACTGGGGAGTTTTCTCGGCATTGCCGCCATCGGTGTCGCACTGTTATAGTGGCCTCAGTGATGAAAGCAGCATGCTTGGCATTCGCGTTGATTCCAGTGGTGCTTTCCGGTGCGCAGAGCGGTCCGGTGGATGTGAAGCAGGTGCTGTCGCGCTACTGCGTTGGATGCCACAACGCGAAGCTCAAGACCGGGGGGCTGGTGGTGGATCCGGCGGCGGCGGACAATCCCGGCAGCCACCCCGAGACCTGGGAGAAGATCGTCCGCCGGATGCGCGCACGGCACATGCCGCCGGACGGCGCGCCGAGGCCGGAAGAAGCGGTCTACCGGCAGGTGGTTTCGCGTCTTGAAAACCGGCTGGACGCGGCATCAGCGGCGAAACCGGATCCGGGCCGGACGGCGACCTTCCGGCGCCTAACGAGAACCGAATATCAAAACGTAATCCGTGATCTGTTGGCCGTTGAGGTCGATGTAACCGCGCTGCTCCCAGCCGACGAAGTGAGCCACGGCTTCGACAACGTGACGGTGGGGGATCTGTCGCCGACTCTGCTCGAGCGGTATCTCACGGCGGCCCGCAAGGTGAGCCGGCTCGCGGTGGGGATCACCCCAAGGACTCCCGGCGGTGACACGTTCCGGCTCCCGCCCGATCTGACGCAGGAAGAGCACTTCGAGCAGCTTCCCTTGGGCACGCGCGGCGGACTGAGCGTGCGCTACACGTTCCCGGCCGATGCGACCTACGAGGTGCAGGTCCGGCTGGCGCGGGACCGTAACGAGCATGTCGAAGGGCTGGGACGCGACCACGCGGTTGAAATCATGCTGGACGGCGCGCGCCTGGGACTGTTCACCGTCCGCCCGCCCTCGCGCGGCACCGACCACAGCGCGGTGGACCGGCAGTTGAACGTCCGGATTCCGGTGAAGGCGGGTCCGCACGTGGTCAGCGCGGCGTTCCCCAAGCAGCCGTCGGTGCTGCTCGAGACCGAACGCCAGCCCTACGTGGCGCACTTCAACATGGACCGCCATCCCCGGATCACGCCCGCGGTGTACTCGATTACGGTCAATGGTCCATACGACGTCAAGGGCCCGGGCGACACGCCGAGCCGGAAGCTGCTGTTCGCGTGCAAGCCGGCGGCAGCGGACGAAGAACACGCGTGCGCGCAGCGCATCGTGGGTGGGCTGGCGCGGCGGGCGTTCCGCCGTCCGGTGACGGCGGTCGATCTGGCGGGTCCAATGCGGTTTTTCAAGGAGGGGCGCGCGAGTGGCGGGTTCGACCACGGAGTGGAGCTGGCCGTGCGGGCGATCCTGGTGAGTCCCGAGTTTCTGTTCCGCGTCGAGAAGGATCCTCCGGGCGTCGCACGGGGCGGGGCCTACCGGATCAGCGACCTCGACTTCGCTTCACGGCTCTCGTTCTTCCTCTGGAGCAGCATTCCCGACGCGGAGCTTCTCGATGCCGCTGTGCGCGGGGATCTGCGGAATCCGGCGAAACTCGAGGCGCAGGTGAAGCGGATGATTGCGGATCTGAGGTCGGCGGTGC
>Ga0194132_10004196_pt1 | contig 24748 bp, 19 predicted proteins | sample TA2KigOf80mmetaG_FD_148612 | JGI IMG/M metagenome (GOLD analysis project Ga0194132, IMG submission 148612) | Freshwater microbial communities from Lake Tanganyika, Tanzania - TA2015054 Kigoma Offshore 80m | ecosystem: Environmental > Aquatic > Freshwater > Lake | place: Tanzania: Lake... | reverse complement strand
ATAATTGTCTAATATCGATGTTATAGCATCAACATCATTGGTAGATAAAACATTCTCTAATACAAAATATGGCAAATTCTTGACTTTGTTTTTTTGTTCATAATTTCTATATAGTTTAGGAGAATTCAAGTCATATTTTTTAATTGTTTTAGGTGACATATTCTTATCTCCATCTTGGACCACAGAACCAATAAATTAATGATTTTCTTGTACCATCAATTACTGGTGAAACACGATGAGCACTAAATGCTGGAAATAAAATGGCTGTTCCCTTAGCCATTCTAATTGTATTTACAATTGAACAAGACGGATTAGCAGATGGATCAATAATTTGAAAATCACCACCCGTATATTCAGACTCATCGTTAAGAGCAATTGACGTGGACAGCTTTCTCCATGCAAGATAATCAGGAATGCAATTTAATCCTCTACGATCCAGGACGCCAAGCGGTCCATCTGGATGCCAATTAAAATGTTGTCCTTTACCATATACGGCATACTGAGGTGTCATAAAACAACTTAGATCAAGATTAAAAATATTCTTATTGATTTCAGATACTTTATTAGCTATGTAGTCATTATACTTCTCAAACTCAACATCTTCCATAAAGTGAATGCTCGAATCACGCATATTATTTTGTTCAGCTTCTTGATGAGTATAACCAATAACTGATCCTTTAATAAGACTATTGTGTTTCTTTTCAGTGAAATTAGTTACTTCTTTGAGAATATCATCGGTCAAAAAATCTTCTATAATATAATATGAAGCATATCTTAAAACTCTATCTGAATGTGCCATTCCATCTGGTATATTTTTAATTTCATAGTCAGTGTAGAAAGTTTTAGAATTTCTATTTTTCAAAATCATTTTATAGCTCCATTGTTCACTTTACAGTCGATTCTTTCTTCTTCGGCATAACTTTCTTTTTTTTCACTTAATCATCTTATATCTCCAGTGTTCACTTTGTTCCGACGGGAGGAGGACAATTATTTATTACATATCCAGATGGTCCAGTAGGTCCAGTTGGTCCGGTCGGTCCAGTTGATCCAGTTGGTCCGGTCGGTCCAGTTGATCCAGTAGATCCAGTTGGTCCAGGTGACCCAGTAGGTCCAGTTGGTCCAGTAGATCCAGTAGATCCAGTTGGTCCAGGTGATCCAGTAGGTCCAGTAGGTCCAGTTGGTCCAGTTGATCCAGTTGATCCAGTAGGTCCAGTTGGTCCATTATCAGTCCTGGTAGTTAATGTAGAATTATCGTTAAAAACAATACCAGATGTCGTAATTTTTGTAGTCATAAAATCTTTGTCCTGTATTGATTATGGGCAGGGGGCAAGTCCACTACATGTATAATTACATAATCCTTGAGCTCCAGTTGGTCCAGTTGGCCCAGTCGGTCCGGTAGGACCAGTCGGTCCATTTGGTCCCGTTGGTCCAGTTGGCCCAGTCGGTCCACCAGTACCTGTAGATCCAGTTGGTCCAGTGGGTCCAGTCGGTCCACCAGTACCTGTAGATCCAGTTGGTCCAGTTGGCCCAGTCGGTCCGGTAGGACCAGTCGGACCAGTTGGACCTGGCGGAATATTTGCCGTAGTCTGTGTAGTATTATCTGGAAAAGTCACTCCAGATGTTGTTATTTTAGTGCTAGGCATATTTACTTACTCATGAAAATCAGGTTGAAGTTAGCGGGTCGATTATCCGTTCGGCCCAGTGGGCCCAGTCGCTCCGGTCGGGCCAGTAGGTCCAGTCGGACCAGTCGGTCCTGGCGGGCCAGTAGGCCCAGTCGGTCCTGGCGGTCCATTTGGTCCAGTGGCTCCAGTCGATCCAGTCGGTCCTGGCGGTCCATTTGGTCCAGTGGCTCCAGTCGATCCAGTCGGTCCAGCTGGTCCAGTTGGTCCAGTAGGTCCAGTCGGTCCAGGACCAGTAGCTGTCGCTTGAACTGTAGAATTATTGAATGTTATACCGGAAGAACTTATCTTAGTTGTCATTTTTCAATTTTTCTATTTCAGTCTTTAACTCTTTAATGACTCTTGCCGGCGGAGCGGACCAATTAATATCGATAGGAATTCGGTCTTTGATTTCAGCGCGCTTGGTCAACATCGTCTCGATCTCGGGCGTGGCCTGGGCGCGTCCGGCGGCGATCTCACCGGCGGCCCAGCCGAGCAGCGTGTCGAGCACGTCGCCGATAGTCTTGATGGAGTCTTCGGTTTCCCGGCCCATCTCATCGCGGTAGGCGGCCGCGCGAAGCTCGCGATAGGTTGGAGCGGGCGGCGGCGGTGGCGGCACCAGCGCATCCCCGCTCCGGTGCCACCCCTCCAGCACATCGTCGGCGACTGCGATGAACTGCGCCGCGATTTCCGGATGAAATGGCGGCAGCTTGTCGGCCACCAAGATTTCGCGGACCACGCCGCCTTCGACGCGAGCAAATCGGGCCATCACCTGTACTCCCATACGACCACGATACCGACCGTACCATCGCCGGCTACGCCATGGCCCTGGGCGCCGCCACCGCCACTGCCATGGGCCTTGCCGGCGTACCCCTGAGATGCGGGCCCGGGATGGCCATCGCCGCCGCCGCGGCCTCCGCCGCCCCAATAGCTGGCGCCGCCATGTCCGCCGACCAGTGCGGCCGCACTCCCGACTTGCGCAGCCCAGGCCCCGTCGCCGCCGTTTATATTGATGTTGCCGCCCACGCCGAGGCCGCCCTTGCTCGCCGTGAGTGGAAAGTGAGGCAAGCCGTGGGTCGAGCCGGCGCCACCCGTGCCGCCTGTGGCGGAGCAATGGGAGCCGAAGCTCGATGTACCGCCGGCGGTGCCATTGTTATCGGCGCCGTAATTGAGGCCCCCTGTCCCGGGCCCGCCAACCGTGACCGTTTCCGTTGCCCCAAGGCCACTGGTGATCCGCTTGATTGCCGTGCCGCCGGCGCCGCCGCCGGTACCATTCGTGGAGAGGATCGCGCCGCCGCCACCGCCGCCTCCGCCAGTAACCCAGACGACAACGGACGTTGGCGATGGATTGGACGGCTTCGTCCAGGTGCTGGTGCCGGTAAAGACCTGTAAGCCAATCAGCGATCCAAGAGCGGCATTAGCAACCTGCAATCTATCCGCAATTAGTGTCCGAAGCGCAGTATTGGTTGATGTTAAACCAGTTTTAACATTTGATATCGATGCGTTTGTGTTAGCAAGGGCCGCACGTTCAATTGCTTTAGTCTGATATATTGTAGCAGCATTGGCAACCTGCAATCTATCCGCAATTAGTGTACGAAGCGCAGTATTGGTTGACGTTAAAGCAGTTGCAAGTACCATGCTACCAGTGCCGGTGACGGAGTTGCTGAGCGTGACGCCGCCGTAAGTTATGGGATTACTAAATGTCGTATTGCCTGATACTGTTAGGGCCGATGTAACAGTTGCTTTATTAGTGGATGTATTGCCCGATACAGTTAGATTACCAGTATGAGCTAGAACACCTGTGGATGTAATTGTCTTACCGGCAGCACCTAATGTCGTATTGCCCGATACAAGTAAATTCTTTGTAATCGTGGCATTTTTCAATGCATTGAGGTTGTTATTAGCTGTAACTGTATTTGCATATAGCAATGAATTGTTTATTGCAAACTGACTTAGCCGATCAAACGACGCGTTCGAACGGATTCGCCATATTCCAAAAGTATCTGATGTTTCAACGTTTGCGATCTTGGCCATATTTCATTTAACTTTCTATATTTTTAGTAAATAATTCTAGACTATTTAGTTCAGTAATTGGGTCGCCGAATTCGTCCACGTCGATGATTTCGCACGTGGGTGGCGCGGACCGCTCCCGCGCCTCAACCGCAATGGCATAGGCATCGAGGTCGTCCGATCGCGCCGGCGTCATGGCGTCACCAGCCGGGCGCGCAGCTCGGCCTGTTTCGCTTTGTGCGCCTCGATCCGCACGGTGTCGCCCTCCACCAGCGCCCGAATGACCTTGGCGTCGCGGGCGGCAAGCTCCATGAGGATCGGTGCGTTGAGTTCTGCGGCACTTGGCTGATCGGCCTGCTGCAGCCTGTTGCCCTGCTCCGCCCAGGCGAGGTACTGCCGATAGTCGGCGTTGGCCTCGTCGATCGGGATGAATGCGCCATCGGACAGGCGGCGGATCATCGCTGTATTCACTGCCTGGTACATGGTCACAGCTCCGCCGCTGCCGTTGCGTGGATGATGAAGAGGTCGAGGCCGTTCTGGTTCGTGCCGGTCAGCAGGCAGGCCAGGTCGCCGGAATTGGTCACGTTTGATGTCGCGGTACTCCCGAGCATATAGCCCTTCCAGTAGGTCTGCCCGGCATCGAGCGAATAGGTCGTCACCGTCGGGCTGGCGCGCATGGTCACCGGAAAACGCCAGTCCTTGGTGAAGGACAAGAGCAGTTCACGGCCGTTCTGCGACAAGCAGCCGATGCTGCTCGCCCCGGTGACCGGAGCGGTGCCGACCGGGAAGGTCTTGCAGAAGTAGCGCTGGCAAAGCGCCAGCTCCTGCTGATGCGAGCGGACATCGAAGCCGGTCGCGACGGTGCCCTTCTCCAGCTGGACGCCGGTGAGGTCAAAGGTGTTTGAAACGGTCGCCATGACATTGGTTGTGCCGGTAACACCGGATACAGCGGTGGGTCCTGTCCAAGCATTGGCTGTCCCAAGTTGACCCGTTGCCGCGCCTACGCAGAAGCACACCTCAACGCCAATACTCGCGTCGGTTGTCCACGTACCGGAAGTGTCAGCCGTCAAAGTGACGGTCTTTTGCTCCCAGGTGCTCGCCGCGCTGATGGTGTACGAGAACGGATAGGAGCGGTTGAGCGCGCCTCCGGCCGCGTTGCGAAGTGCGCCAGAGAACGCTCCGGTGAGGCTTGAACGCACCCAGAATGACAACGTAACGGCTTTGGCGCTGGCCGACCCGAACAACAAATCTGCGATATTGAAGCCTTCGATACGCTGCGAGATGAAATACTCGTCAGTGCTCGTGAGCGAGTTGTCGGCGACGCCCACAGTCATCCGCAAAAAATGCGAGAACCCAGTCGGCGGTGTCGAGGTCGAACGCGCGAAGTCCATGCGGCCGGCGCCCGTGGCGATGGCCCGCCAGCGGTCTGTAGTGTAGTCGTTGGTTGCGGTGATTTGCTTGGTCGCGCCGGCATTGCGCTGGTCGATGCGCATGTCGCCATTGATGATGCGGTTCTTGTAGCCGAAGGTGTTATCTGATATAAGAGTCCGAAGCGCAGTATTGGTTGATGTTAAACCAGTTTTAACATTTGATATCGATGCGTTTGTATTCGCCAACGCGGCTCGTTCAATTGATTTAGTCTGATATATTGTAGCGGCATTGGCAACCTGCAATCTATCCGCAATTAGTGTACGAAGTGCTGTATTGGTTGATGTTAAACCAGTTTTAACATTTGATATCGATGCGTTTGTATTCGCCAACGCAGCTCGTTCAATTGCTTTAGTCTGATAGATTGCTGCGGCATTAGCAACCTGCAATCTATCCGCAATTAGTGTACGAAGTGCTGTATTGGTTGATGTTAAAGCAGTTGCAAGTACCATGCTCCCAGTGCCGGTGACGGAGTTGCTGAGCGTGACGCCGCCGTAAGTTATGGGATTACTAAATGTCGTATTACCAGATATAGTTAGATTACCAGTGTGAGCTAGAACACCTGTGGATGTAATCGTCTTACCAGCAGCGCCTAATGTTGTATTACCAGATACAGTTAGATTCTTTGTAATCGTGGCATTTTTCAATGCATTGAGGTTGTTATTAGCCGTAACTGTATTTGCATATAGCAATGAATTGTTTATTGCAAACTGACTCAGCCGATCAAATGCCGCGTTCGACCGAATTCGCCATATTGAAAAAGTATCTGATGTTTCAACGTTTGCAATCTTGGCCATTATTCGTTTTATCCATTTGATTCAGTAATATTCTTGATTTTTTTATCCAGTTCCTTGATGGCTTCCACTAAAAGTCCGATCATATTGCCATATGCAACAGATAGATGACCATCGGAATTAGTATGAATAGCTTCGGGCAACACCGTCTGTACGTCCTGAGCTATAACTCCTGTCCGACGGCGCAAAACACCATCGCTATTGAATGTAATACCTTTGATGTTACTTAATTTGTCGAGAGCATTGGTAATTATTTCGACGTTAGACTTAAATGCCAGATCCGAATTCGATGTGATATCACCAGATGCAGTAATATCACCGGTGTGGGATAGATCACCTGTCGTTGTAATTGTCTTACCCGCAGCACCCAGCGTCGTATTACCAGATACAGTTAGATTCGTACTAATAGTGGCTCGACCAGTATGGCCCAGAAGACCAGTCGTTGTAATTGTTTTAGCAGCAGCACCTAATGTTGTATTACCTGATACTGTTAGAGCCGATGTAACAGTTGCTTTATTGGTGGATGTATTACCAGATACTGTTAGATTTGTTGATATTGTTTTAGTGCCAGTATGAGCAGCAGCACCTGTGGATGTAATCGTCTTACCAGCAGCGCCTAATGTTGTATTACCAGATACAGTTAATGATGATGTAACAGTTGCTTTATTAGTGGATGTATTGCCTGATACAGTTAGATTGCCAGTATGAGCTAGAACACCGGTAGATGTAATCGTCTTACCAGCAGCGCCTAATGTTGTATTACCAGATACAGTTAATGATGATGTAACAGTTGCTTTATTAGTGGATGTATTGCCTGATACAGTTAGATTGCCAGTATGAGCTAGAACACCGGTAGATGTAATCGTCTTACCAGCAGCGCCTAATGTTGTATTACCAGATACAGTTAATGATGATGTAACAGTTGCTTTATTAGTGGATGTATTACCAGATACAGTTAGATTCTTTGTAATCGTGGCATTTTTTAATGCATTGAGGTTGTTATTAGCTGTAACTGTATTTGCATATAGCGATGAATTGTTTATTGCAAACTGACTTAGCCGATCAAATGCTTTATTTGACGTAATACGCCATGTATCAAATGTATTGGTCAATGCTACGTTGGCAATTTTAGCCATTTTGTATTTTTCCGATAATTGTTTGCAACATGGATTTTATTTCATTTAATTCTATCTTCATGTTATTTATATCATGTACAGCAGCTCTCATTTCATTAAGCTGATCGCGCCGTTTTTTATATGAAGTTAAACTCGCCACATCTGTCGATAATATAGCGGAGTTTTCTCCTCGAACAAAACCAGGCGCATCTTTCACTTTTGTATACATGTTAAATCTGTAGTGCGATTGCGCGGAAATCGCGAATACGTGGCGGCCGTGTGCTTGTAGTATGCGTTAGAACAATCTTGATTGCGAAATACTTGAAGCCCGTATATCGTGCGCCCAGTGTATTGCGATATTCCATAATACCACTTGTCGTATTGGCTCCTGACTTGTGTGTATTTGAATATGAATCTATCTTATAGGCCAGCTCTAGAAAATCCTCTGTATCCTCACTGGATGAATACCGCGCAGTGCTTGTGAAACCAGCGTCTGTTACAGGAGTCATTGGTATCCAGCTAGAATCAGAGAAAGTATCGCTGTCTTCTCTATTCAGAGCCTTATAATAAACATGCACTCCTGCGCCACTTGGCTTATATGCTGTTACATATACACGAAGGTCTTCGGCATCTTGTCCATCAGCCAGTGTTACGCGCCGGCTAATATATTTAGCCTTTGCATTACCGCCAGTCTTAATGCCGTCTTCACTTGACCCAATAGCATTATTGGAGTTGATAAGATTTTCTATCAGGCAAAGTGAAGTACGGCGCAAATCAAAGGCCGGGCTTGACAAATCGCTAGTAGACTTAATCGCGATTTTGAACTCGGCCGACCGAGATGATGCGAATGAACTACTACTGGCACTGGTATTAGACTCTACTGACCGCGATAGAATAAAGCGAGGCACATTCAGTTCGGTGTCTTCATTAATATTGATAGAGACATATGACGTATCGCGTGACGAGTTAGATAAAGCCATCTTGGCACTTGAAGAGATAGTAGTATTTGATGGTTGTAGATAATCAGTTGTAAACTTAAATATATCTCCCTGAAGTCTATTCATTGCAACGATTCGTGCGGTATATCCGTTTGACTGCCCACGTATAAATGTATTGTTCGTGAACATACGATTGGAAGTACACGCGGCACCGCTGTTTATAAATGATGTGTTAGAAAGATGCAGGTGAGTATTTGCGTAGTTCACCGCATCGTAGTAGGTAACAAAGCCAATTGGAGTAGTGGCCGATATTATAACGCCTGTCGAATTACCGACAATACCGCCGCTCGTTGCGTTGTTTGTACGTATACGAATTCTCTCTTTGCCCTTGAATTTAACAGCCGTGGTAACATCGCGAACAGTAACCGTGTTGGCCGAAAACGAGGTAACTATACCAGTGGCACCAGATACCATGCCCTGTGCAAATGTCGTATTGTTTGCAACGCTTAGGGTTTTTGTATTTGCAAATGTACCATGAAGAAGAGTTATCCCGTGAACTTGTTCACCAATCTTATGAAGTGCGGCCGATTGATTTGCTACAGTCAGATAATCGCGATTTTCATTTTTGACCACAATACTACCAACCAAGGACTTGTTAAATTTGGCCATATACAGGCGATACTTCATATCCTCTTCTTGAACTGCGCTGTAGGTACGATCATCTGAGGAAATAAACATCGTACCGGATGCGGGCTGGGCTGTAATTCTGTTGCCCGTCAGCAAATCGTTTTCGCCAATTCGAGCCGTGAATACACGATAATTAGGATTTGTTGCGCCGGGAATGACTACGATTGCATATGAACGATTATTCAAAAGATATACTGGCGAAGGGAAGTAGAACGGTGTGGGTTTGCTGCCATCGGTGCTTGTATTGACAAGAGACGATGCTACAATAGCCTGACCATAGGGAACTCTACGCAATGTTTGATGCCCAGTAACCGGATCGACTTCTCTAATTTCCACGGTGACTGGTAGAGTCGGATCCTTTGTCGAGAAGAATAGATCGACTTTGGTGATGAACGCGCCTGTGCCAGATATTCTGGACGATTGCACAGTATTGACAAGAAATGTCTGGGATATGGGATCGATGTCGGCGGCGGCATTACCGCCGGGATCGTTGTTGACCCGTAGAGGGTTGCCGGACTCGTCCGTCGGGATCGCCGGCGCCAAGGCCTCCGCGACGGGGGCCGACGGTGGAATCTCCACTTCGATGGTCGCCGCGGCGACCTGTATCGGCACCGGATCAGGTATAGTGCCGACAACATTTGTGCCGCCACCGACTTGAATCCAATTACTTGTTGTCGTAGTTGTCGTCTCTGTCGTTGTTGTCTGAGAGATTACAGGATATCTTGTCGCAACAATTGTGTCTTGCGCTGTAGTAGAAAGACCCTGGGCTGTATATGTAGCTTCGGCCGAAGTTGTAAGAAGCCCCAGACTCTGAGCGTTCGAAGGATTATCCGTAAAGCGCAGATTGCGCGATCCTGTATTGAATCGAAGCGCGCTATCATTTGGTATACGGAACATACCGTATAATCTGCCTGTGCTATCGCTTGTTAGAATACCGCCCTCGTTTGCTGTGTTTGCAAACGAAGAGTTGGTCGGCGTCACGTAATTGGACACATTCGTACCATCGAAGAATGCGTATAATCGTGTGCTTGGCTTTACTGCATGGGCTGTAAATCGAATGACACGCGAGCGCATGTAGGGCTGTAGATTCACATCACGGAGAGTATTACCCAAAGACTGTGTTGTATTCTGCACTGTAATTGTTGGTATGATACCAGTTCGGCTTAAGCCAGTAGTAGTCACCATTTCATTGGATACGGTGAAGTCCTGCAGGAGCTGTTGGCCCGACGCATATACACCTGAAGTACTAGTCGAAGTTGCTCCACTAGGTCTCGTACCTGTCCATACTGTGTTCCATGCGCCCCATTGTGTCTGCCATGAATTGGCCAGATGCAACCAATTATCTGTATTTAAATCGAAATTAACCTGAACGGCAGGAGCAATCGTCGTATCTACCCAATAATCTTCGGCTGGGTCAAGAACTAGCACGCCAGCCCAATTGTAGAAAGCTCCAGCCGCGTTGCGAGTAGTAGTTGCATATTTCTGATCTACGAGAATTTCATGAGTATATGGAAGAGTCAACAGATCGCCAACAGTCGTTGTAATAGTGCTACTGATAGTAGCTGTTTTGCCGCTAGTACCGCCAACTACAGAAGCGGCCGCAGCAAAGTTGCCGGTAGCTGCTTCGATATACAATTTGTTGTCTACCTGATATCGAAGGTTGGCCGTGCTTGCACCAGATGTTAGAGTTTCATTATTTGAGAACAGAATTTGTGAATTACTAATCAATACTGTCTGATCGCGAGAAATACCATCGGCGGTAACATTTGTGCGAACGACATTCGATGAATTCGCAGCATGGTAAAATAGTTCTACGTTGTTTATGGCAAACGGAGGCCGAGCTTCACCCTTCGAAGGATCGATTGCAATCTTGTAATCGGAATCATATACGTTACCGATCTTGTGACCGGTAAACGAATCGACTAAAATTCCGTTCTTGAATCGATCTAGCCCATTTTCATCTTGAACGATCAATGACTTGGCATCGTTTTCAAGAAGAGATAGAGAAGTATAATATTCAAGATTGTCTACACGATCCTTAATAACGCCTATGTCACGCATTGTAAAGCGTGAATTCTTCACAGGATAAACACCGTTTGACATATCAGGCCTGCCCACTCGCCGCGCAATTTCAGACGGAAGTGACGGATATGGAGCAAGACTCACTTCGGCCAGAACAATGCCCTCGGCTGGCGCCGGCTGCGCGCGTGGAAATAGTGAAGGCATACCGGATATTGAACGGAGCGAACCAGTCTTGTCCAGAACAATAAGATCCTTACGCTCAAGATAATAGTCAAGATCAGCCGTCAAATCTTCTTGAGGTGGAGAGAAATGTAGACCACCACTTGGTTCATCGAATGATGTTGACACCAATGGATTGACCGATATATTAGTCAGAGTAGTAACGCTATTTGCAGTATCAGTCGTGCGTGGTCGTACATCGATTGAATCGCGAAGATCAAAACTCCTGCCATCTGACGGCGAAGTATATATGGGAATTTCATATGTGAAGATTTTAGTCGTATCTGATCCAGCCGTTGTATCGTTTACAGGATATGAATCTACCGATAAATATCCTACGCCTGTCGAATACGAATGAGTGAAATGATCCAGTTTAACAAGAAGCCTATCACCAGAAGAAATAGTTAGACCGCTACCTGACTTCTTAACTAATCGGGCATGATCATAAAAGTTATCGCGCATACCGCTATCGAGAATGAAGTCATTCGTTACGTCCGACCCAGCAGATACAGATGCGAAATTGCTTCCGCTTTGCTTGCGAACCGAAACAAGTTTAAATCCATCGGATAGCCCTAGTGGCCATGGTCCAGATGTATTACCTGCATACGAATTTCCCGCAGCGGCATTACCAATGCGAATCTGAACTAATCTGTCGCGAACAACAGTTTTAGCTGCTTCTTGGCCATCCGCCTTGGTAAGCTTGACGATGGCAGTAGCAGTAAGCGTTGAGGGTGAATTAAGAGTTTCATTTAAATCGATTAATGAAGTAGTCGTGGGTGCACCCGAAACTGTAATGGATCGCGTGCCGTCGCGACCTACGCCACCAAGATCGAGAATTTGCCCCTGTATAAATCTCTTGTGTAACGGCATACCCGTCTTTGTAACACCAGCAGCATTTAGCACTTTCAGTGAAGTATCGTTCGTTACTTCGCTCACAAGAAAATTTGTGGTACCAGTATTAGCGATGCGAATCAGATCGCCGGGGTTTACTTGCGTTGTAAATGCCGTTCCAGAACCAGTTACTGTATTTGAACCACTCGTTACACTTACTGTGCCGGTGAGAGTATTTGTGTTGGCCGAGCTCCGTGAGATAATATAGTAATTCGACCTAGTTGCGGAATCGCTTAATGTGCCCGATCCGGCAAAACGCTCCGAATTATCACCCGTAGTTATAGTGGCTTGGCCTGTTGCACCGAACGATATATCGAATGATTTATAGAAGGTAAAGTCGGTATCGATATTACCTGATGTATCACGTAGTTTTTTCGTTGCAAATGTGGGCAACTTGAATACTGCCCTATCGAACGAGGGATCGGTAGTGTTTGCATTAAGTCCATTTGATCCAACGATATCAGCTTTACCGTTCGCGCTTGACCCACCGGCTGAGAATCCAATAAATTGAACATTAGCGAAACTTTTGTTGGCCGCCGTCATTTTTATATCTGTCAGATACATCTTATATTGAGCGGACGGAAGACCAGGAGTGCCCGAATAATATTCTAACCCACGCACGCGGGCAGTACCAATGGAGGAAGCAGGATAATTGGTTGTCGAATATGAGCGAGTGCTTATCGCATTGGCCTGTTGGCCGCGCAGTGTAACTGTATCCTGACCATTGATATCCCATGCACCAACTACGTTATCGACTATAACGTAATTACCATAATCAATTAATGTCTTGACCTGCTCTAGAGATTGAAAATCAATGCCTTTTTTAATATTAAGTTGTTTTGTCACTAAAGTTTCAATATCATATCCCTGAACGTAAGCCTTGCCGGGCTGCATATCAATCGTTATAAGACTAGTGTTACCGCCCTGTGCGGCCGTGAATGTGCCTTGATTGTTGGCACTATATAGATGTTCTCTCAGACGAATACTCATTCCGTGAACAATATAGTTGCCCGATTCATCGTATGTACGCCCAGCGATATAATCCTTGATTGCAGCATATTCAGGCTTGTCGGACTGACTTTGAACTACACCACCCTTAATTTGCATAAGTTCGATGAAATTATTCGCAGTGTTTTCTGTAGTTGTTTTTTTGGCGAGTGTGGCCACAAGCTTTAATCGAGTTGCGCCTGGAGCAGCATAATTAAATGCGCCACTTGCGGGATCGAGTAGAGTAGTATCATCAACGTCGGATACGATGCTCTCATTAATATCCAAACCAATACGGAATGTCGCATTAGCCGAATATCTCTCCAGAGTTAGCGTTTGTTCATCGACACGAATGAAATGATCTTTCGCGAACACGACACCAGAGGCAATCGTGATTGAACTGCCGTGACCTGTAGCGCCACCCATAGCGGCCGTAATTGTATTGGCCGTGATGCCTGATCCATCTGTGGCTGTTAGAATTTCATTATTAGCAAAAAACTTTGCGCCACTTGTATTTGCGGCAGTATACTTTACATATAATGACTTAAAGTTTGGTGTATTGGCTTGCGAGCCATCGGTAGTAGCATTAACAATAGCACGAACACCAGACGTTGTTCCCTTAACTGTCTTATTTAAAAACGCGGCCGCGTTTACCGTAGACCCTGTAGAATTTTTATCGCGAAGCTTCACATAATAAAATCTCTGATCAAGATTTAGTTCACATCCACGAACGATGCTACCTTCCTTGAATATATGCTCTGCGAAGCGATCAATCTGGTTCTGAAGAATAGATTGCATCTGCGTAAGCTCGCGCGCCTGCACAGCCAAGCCCGGTCTAAACAGAACTCGATGAAAATTCTTAGACTCATTGAAATCATCATAGTAAGGATCGACATTCAGATTGGTAGAGAGAGTGGCGGTATTTGCTATGGATGCCATTAGAATTTCACAACCATTTTAATGTCCTCTAATTGTTCGGGCGCTCTTGCGATAGACGTCCTGTTCTCAGTATATATGATGTTTCCGGTAAATTCTCTCACGGCAGGCTTGGTAAATGATGCTACCGTGGCAGTTTTTCCCGAAACACTTCCAGTGACAGTTTCCCCTACACTATATGTGCCACCTGTTCCATTTGTGGCAACTCGAATAACACGAACTATACCTGCTGTTCGCGCACTATTTGTATTGGCAAATTGTACAAACCTGGATTTAGCTCCGCTGGTACCACCAGTAATGATTTCATCGGAAGTAAGATCGCCAGAAAGCGACGTGACGGTAATTCTGCTACACTGATCGATTACTGACGCATTAGCCGATGAGCCACCACGAAGTAATGGATCGCTCACTATACCAATTATACGAAAGTCATTATTGGTAGGAAATGTATTGGATTCCGCTCCTGTTACGCGCACACTTAGCATAACATTGACTGCACCAAGCTCTTGTACGGGATCTTTACCGTGCCCACCCTTAGGCGATATTATTGGTGTGGCGACACAGCCTGACCCATAAGATGAATTGGCCGAAATAGATACGTTAGCTGTGGAATAGTGTAGACCCTCGGTTATCATCGTGATATCTCGAATTTGCCCAAATGCAGCATTCGAAACGTATGCGGTCGCGCGCTGTGCGCTGGAGCCTCCAGAATCACCTTTTATGATTACGTTTGGACCTACAATATAACTAGAAGATGTATTTGGTGTTTGAGTAAAAGCGGTATTTACTGTTACAGTACGGGTTAATCCGACATAGTTCACGATTTTACGAAGCTGACCAGCTCCTAATCCAGCAGAAATATATAGAGTCGATAGTGTATAAATGTCATCGGTAGTACTTGCATTATTCTTTAACACCATCGTCGTACTATTTGATACGGCCGAGAATGTATTTGATGTCGTTATATATCCTGTTCCATTAGCTGTAATTAGAATATTATGTATTGCACCATTTGATGCGGCCTGCTGAACTGACCACTGAGCACTTCCATTATTAGCTGTTAGTGTCTTTACAGGAATAAATGAGGTAGAAAAGAATTTAGTTTTATCTGCTCCACTTATGTTGTATAGAAATTTCCAGCGATATTTGTCGGCTGTAGTTATGATAGACGTACTTGTCCCAGTAGGCTTTATGGTTGATCGCCCACCACGATTATTGTATATACATTTATATACGTTATCAGCATCGGTTAATACGTAGAATGTAGTATTCGAATAGACTGATGTTGAGGTAGGAAACAATGACGCACTGGTGTCGATATATTGAGTATAAGCAGTATTATTGGCCCATAAATATTTAGATATTACTTGCGATATGTCGGAAGACTGCACTCGTTTCATTGCAATCATGTCGCGATAACCATCAAAGTGAGTGTTTTGAAATGTATCGGTTGGCGTAGTTGGCGCAGCTTCATTGGCATAAGGCGTCACGCGGCCGATGAAGATATATAATTTCTTTGTGACAGCAGTTATTGCATCAAAAAATTGCTTGGCATTGTTTATTCGAAATCGTTTTGTAATAATACCAGGCATAGCTATACTCTATGATGATTTGATGAAATTAAGCAGATGCCGTGTATGTTACATTTAGTGTATCCGATGCTGTAACTACCTTGTCGCCGACAGTGAATAGCCCGGCCGAATACAGAATACCGCCTGTGCCAGCCTTTGTCGCATTGTTTATCAGGAAAGCTCCCTTAAATGTACCAGCTGAGCTAATTGAAAAGATTGCAGCATTAGATGTGGCCTTTGCGCCAGAAGCGGCCGCGGAGAAAGTGACGGCTCGACGGGTACCCTGGCTATAACCGGGAGCAGCCCCGCCTTGAGCGCCAGATTCTAACCAGCCAGCATGTGATGCAGCAGTATCCGCTGCGGAAATTCCAGAATACCCATTTGCTACGATAAGCCCAAGATACCAGGTGACAGGAACAGCCGTAATGGAGTTAGCCCCGAGATAAATGTTAAGAAGATTATTCTTACCTACCGTAGTAACGGTATTAGGGAAGTTATCTTCCCACTTGATCTTTCCTTCCGCATCATAGCACACGGCCTTATATACGCCCTGTACCGATACGGATTCACTTGTCTGAGCGTTGCGCGTCACACTGGCTGAGTTGATGTCACTTACCTTGATAGTTTCGATAGTCATTGAGCGAACCCTTTATGAGTAGTTAAAATATTAACTATTTATAAGACGTAATATCAATTACGTAGTAGCATTGACAGTATCGTCAATTGAAAGAAGACCATCAAGCACATCAGATATAACCTGCGGATCATAACTAGATTCGATCACATTTTCCCACGTTAATAGAATACCGCTTTGCTCTGTAATTGCCGCAACTGCTGTATTGGTTGCGTCTGTTGCATCGGTGCTTGTGACCGATTCACCAAGGGCAGCAACTGCTGTATTGGTTGCGTCTGTTGCATCAGTGCTTGTGACCGATTCACTAATGGCTGCTGTTGTTATATTGGCTGCGTCTGGAGTATCTGTTGCTGTGGCCGATTCACTAATGGCTGCTGTTGTTATATTGGCTGCGTCTGTTGCATCGGTGCTTGTCGTAGATTCTGTAATTGTACCAGCATGCTGAATACCGCCAGATATAGAATCGGTCAGTAGAATAGATTCATACAAATCAGGAATAGCGGAGACTTCGACACTTAGAATACTATCATCCACTACGGTATCGACAGTGCCGAACGACGAAAGATCCAAAGTACTATTTGTGTCCAGAATACCAAACATCTTGGTACCAGCAGGATGTAATATCTTCTTTATAGCATTTCTATACTCGTCTACGAGTTTTGTGGCTCGGATGACGTATGAATATTCTTGATAGTAATAATTATCTTGTAGTTTATTATTCCAACTTATAAGACCACGCGTATCGATATAACGCCCACCTAGTGTTTTTACGCTAAAAACACTAGCTACGCCGTTGGCATTATATACTCCCTGTCGAATAAGACCACGGGTTATATTGGCCTTAATGTCTGTAGATGTGTCGGTTGTATTGGCTATGCTTCTTGTATTATTTGTTATTGTGAGTACATCATCACGAACGAAATTGGAATCGGCACTATTGATAGAAATCGAAGTAACAGTTCCTGGCACGGTATTAGCTACAATTACCGCATTATGACCCTTAAGTCCTCCCTTATCGACATCCACTATCGATTGAATAGAAACATCGGCATCCACTATATCTACTGTAGGTACGCTGGTATATCCAACGCCTGGATCCAATAGTGCAATGGTGTTAATCGAACCTACCGTTATATTAGAGAATTTTAATGCAGTCGCCATAGTCGATGTTATATTGGCAGCTGCCAGATTAGCACTTAGTGCTGTGCTATTAGTCGATCCCGTACTGAATGTTGAGCCTGTATTGAGGACTACATTTTTAACACCACCAATAACGTCTTGATTTATGGTTATATTTTGAGTATTAGATATATTAACAATGGAAATTCGCGCTGTTCGAACCGGTCCACCGCCGCTCATTGTAATTATACTATTGGCAGTACGATATCCAGAACCACCATTGACAATCCGAAAAGTCATTGCGCTCTGTTCAGATGTAGCTGATACAGTTGCAGTGGCTGAGCCAGTACCAGAAACGCCAGATATAGATAACGCATCGCCTGATTGATTAAATGCGCCGCCATCAATAATAGTTACCGACGATAATTCGCCGACTGTGCTATTAAGCCGAATTGAATTGCCTTGTCCGTCGCTAATAAGTTCATCGGCAGTAAATGTTCCCCGTAGAGACTGTAGACGAAACTGATATAGCGATACACCCAAAGATGTGATGTTTAATGTTTCTATAGCTTGAGCCGTAGCACCTGATGTTTGTCCAGTAATTAGTCGCCCGTCCATAAGAAGAGGATCACCATCAATCCTATACCCGTTTAAAACGATTTCATCAACCCATCGCCCATCAGAAACTCTAAGAATATCGTCGCCAGGATAATAGAAATCTATTTCGGTATCGAACATGGCCCTAAACAGAAATCTATACGATTCCTGAGAACCACGTGATCGATATAGCTGTTTAATATGTTTTATCAGTAATCTTTTATTTGCTGCAATATTGCGCGGAATAGTATTCATGAATTCACGCTGAAAGTATTCTATGAAATCATCGACCGTTCGGTCGATATCTAGATTATCAAATAGCCCTCGACTCGAATCTAGAGCTTTGTTGCTCTGCTCCATGTATTCAAAATACGCCTTGACAAACGAAATAAATTTTGGACCATCTGCTCGAATGAATTCAGAAAACTGAGATTCAATCTGAGAAGATAGCTTACGATATACATCATTTGACCCGACGGCCGGCATGTTAGTACGTCGTCACTGGAGCAAGTCCGGTCTCAGAAACATTAGCAGATTTCCCAATGGTATTGACACTAGTAATAGCTGCCAATTCCTTTTGCGTCTCATCGTCGAATACTTTTATTGATGCTCCTGATATTAGCAATATCTGATTTCGTATTGGCGCGAAATTCTGAGTGGTGGGGGTTACATTTATCGATATGTGATTGCCTACGTATGCAGTTGGTATAAAAGCATTTAATACGATTTTGCCCGTGTCATAATTCACTGTCCCAGCTATAGCATTAGTATAAATTTTATCGATACCTGAAGTATAGTATGTGCGAATATTACCTTCAGCGTCGTCATCTATAAATGAATTAGCTTCGCCGTTTAATGTAAATCTACTACTTGACACGGCTGAATTAGTTCCTCCCATGTGATTTGCGATTCGCTGATTAAAATTGAATGTATATGAATTTTTAACGGTTGTCGATGGTATGAATCGCTTCTGTAGCTGCACTGAACCAGAAGAGCCGGTAATACCGATATCGGAATTATCCAGATAATTAAGAAATTTAGAATACCTAAATCGCCCACCAAATCGATTGAGATTGGTGCCCTCATATGTAATTACTCGTGCTGCGACAAGGGCCGCAATTTCCGATGCAGTTAGTGTAGTTGCTTCGACGTTCATATTTACCGTAATGGTCGGTTCAATGAATACAAATGTGGGATCAACAATTTCCAAATCGATAGATTGCACATTATACTTACGAATGTTTGTTTTTATTTGAGCGGCGCGAGATGCAGATATTAGAGTACCAACAATAGGCTTGACTGAAGCATATACTTTACCATAAATGGGCGGATCATTTTCTTCACCACCCCAGACATTGACAGCCTGCAGATCCCTATTATCGCGTAGAATGATACGCTGATAATCGGCTGCAATAACGGCTCGATTTTGAGTCTCATAATTTTTGGGCGCATTAAATCGAACGGATTCAATATCTTCTTGGCCAGAGCCGCCTACTGCGCGATTATTTACAGATAAAGTGAATACCGATTGATTATCGATACTTCCTGCCGTTGTGAAATTGTTAGCGCCATTACCTCTAGTGCCATTGCATACGCGATATGAAATAGCTACTGTGCTATTAAAGTCGGGTTTATCTCCAAGAACGTCGTCACCGAAACTGATCTTGTACTTAGAATCACGATCTGCTTCGATATAGAATATTTTGGACGATGAATTAATAGTAAGAATATCGCTAACGGACGTATACGTAGACGTATTACCCGAACTTGTGACGGTTACAGAAATGCTACGAGTATCGACGTCCGAATTTGGAAGTATAAATTCGGTGTTGGATGAGGTAAATAGATATCGATGCGTTAGTGGTGTACCTTCAACTAGATCGATATTAGTTGCAAATCCGTTGCTGGAATTGGCAAGAACTGTATACGCCCGAGGAGTCACAAAAGTATATGATATATTATTGATGGTCGATGTGAATTCTGTGTTTTTAGGTATATTGATAGATAGAAGTGACGAACTGACCGCGGCATTCACAAATGATATTCTAACATTGGCCGTAGCGCCCTGTGCTGAAGTTGGTGTGTAATTTACCAGCTTTGCGCGAGAAACTACGCTATCATAAAACTGTGCGCTATCAATAAAGGCCTCGGACGCGGCCATGCTGGCATAGAACGCATTATAATATGTGTTGTATGCCAATAGATCGAGTAGAGTGCCCAGAGCAGAATCTTGAAAATCAAAGTCAGCAAAATCTGGCTTAGCCGATATGAAATCGCGCAAATTCGCGCGAATCTCGTTATAATTCAACCCCGTTACGGGTATAGCAGTATTTGCGGCCATTATCGAACTCTATCTAATGAGACATTTAGGGTTATAGCTTCGACTGCATTGATTGGGCGAAACACAATTGAAACAGAAAGTTGATTGAGGTCGGGGTTACCACCAAAATCGATGGATAACAATTCTACGCGAGGCTCAAAGTTATTTAGGGCTATTGTTATGGCATCTCTCAATTCATCTTGTGTGTGAGGCGTATAATTTTCGAATAACGTAGCGCGAACATCGGATCCAAATAGAGGAGCATATGGGCGTTCGTAGAAATTAGTTAAAATCAGATTCTTTACTGCCTGTTTTATCGAATTGCTATTTTTCAGCATATTAAGCTTACCCGTAATAGGATGGGCTATGAATCGCAGATCAAAATCTCTATATGTTATTTGTTTTGATACAGTCGCCATTATGTTCCTATCGATTATTATTTGGTATTTAGTCGATTAATATGTCTATTTAGTTCTAAACCACTTCGGCGGCGGCGCGATTATGAAGCGCTTGATCCACCGCTGAGCGCTTGAGTGTAGCAAGTAAGCCCAGTTCTTCATCTACCTGAGTTAGTTTATTTTTTGCCGGATCTTTTGGTACCCACGTATCTGGTGTTGATCCCGTGCCTTCGAAGTCGCTGACTGGTGGCGTCAGTCGAAAGTACTTTTCTTTATCCGCCATTATTCTAGCGCGAATTTTCGCACCCCACTGCTCGATCTCAGTAATACGATCATCTCGCGCATAAGAGTCCAGTTCTTGTTTGTCCTTCTCGGTGATTGTACCAAGTCGCGATAATAACGTCGGCGCCGTCACGGCAGGCGTTGGTGCCGCCGCAGGCGTCACTGGTTCAGGCGCAGCGACAGCGGTAGTTGCCGGTTCTGCTTTAGGTACTTCTTTACCATCAATGATTTTTACATTGGGTACAAGTTTACAGAAATTGAAATCCAGCCCAGAAACCATCTTTTTTAAAATAGAATCGACATCTATCGAGGGAAAATTAATTTTAAGTTTTGCGAGTCCGGCAGCAAACGCTGCTGCATCTCCCTGCATCAAGCTTAAGACATTAAGTAGTTCGGCCGGGAACTCCAGAGTAGGAATTTTTATCTCGCTTAATGCATCTTTCAATTTATTCACGCATCCATCTAGAGCAGTTTCCATTTGAGCTTTCAGTGAATCGATTTTATCGTATACTCCATTGACAGTCGAACTTAATTCACCCATTACATTATCTAATTCTTTTTGTAGCCCCGCAAGCGCATCTAACTTGATATCTATTCCGCACGGTAAAGTCGGTAGTTTCGATATAAGAGTCGTAACAGCGGTTGCGCTAGGAATTGTAAATGGAAGCGCAGGAAGTGGTGGAAGCGCATCAGTTATGCCTTTCTGCAAGCCTTCTGCGCCCTCTATGGTTCCAGTTAGTTGCTTCTTCATATTCGTTAGAGCCTCTAATGCGGAACCTGTCGCGGCCGGTATTGCATTGCTTACGATTTGTTTCATGTCGCTTAGTTTTGTCATTGCGTCAGTTAGGTTATTCTGTACATTTCCTAAGCTTGCCGCCGCGCTCGCTACTGAAGCACCTGCGCCGTCACCGGCGCCAGCCGGTGCAGAACCGTCAATGGTTAAGTCTTTTGGAATGCTATCTGCGATCTTAGTAATCGCGGCAGTACTTCCTGTGACTGCGTCTCCTAGCGCAGACTGGGCGCCCGTCATTAGAGATTTCACTTGCCCATTCAGGGCGTCTGAAAGGCCGGCGCTGGACAGGCTATCTATCACGCCACCCAACTTCACTGACAAGCTTGGCATAGCAGTGGTAATTTCCTGCGCGGCTTCATTCATAGAGCTGGCTGCACTCTTTGCCGTCGCGGCTAGTGTATTAAAGTCTGGCGCAACTACATCTTCAAGTTTACCAAATTCATACACCTTTAGACTCGCCGCAGCTGCCGCGGCAGCTCCATTAAGATTTCCAAGACCAGTCGCGCCCGCGCCTTTTTTCGCGGCCTCTATTACGCTCTGTAAGTTTGATAAGTCTACACTCATGATGATGTCGCTTCCGTCGCGGTATTACGAGCAGAGTCACCGCTTCGTGCTGGCGAAGGTGCAATATGATCAGTGCCCGTCGCAAAGTCTTTCGATGTGTCTGCTCCATAAAAAAACTTGAAATGGCCCTCATGTCGAAAATGAGATTCGGCCTTATACGTTGAAAATGCATTATCCACATGTCGGAAATGTGAATTACTCTCATATGTCTGATATGCATCACCCTCGACATTAAGCTTGAATGTGCCCTTGGACTTTATGGCTATATTGCCGGCAGCCGCAAAGTTAAGATCGCCTACAGTGGATATATTTGTATTCTCAGGTGTCGTAAAATTGATACCTCCGCCGGCCACCGTGGTAACAGTATTGGCTACGATTTTGACATCCGAAAATCCAATCTGTGTTTTTCTTTCTTTGCCCACGTTAAGAGAGTAATCGTTTCCTATCGTGGATATACGGTTTCCTGAAACCAGAAGTGAATCTTTGCCATCGACATTGGTTGATCTATCGCTTGATATTTCCGTAAGTTGATTTCCACCGATCTTGGTTATCATATCGCCATGAACAGTCAAATGATAATTTTTATTAACCTCTTGCACAAGGTCTCCCTCACAAAGCATCTTAACGTCGCCCTTGATTGTGACGTTACATGCGCCCTGAATATAGACGTTCTTGTCTTTAATGATAATCTCATAATCCGAACCGACAACTTTTGTCACCCGATTACCGTCGGGCTGCATCTCATAGAATGTTCCAGTTCGGTGATATTGATGAATACGTTCGCCGCCCTTAGTATCGTCTATTTCAATAACATGCCCAGATTCAGTTCTTGTTACATGATTATAAGGATAGACCGACGGCTTACCTCCTCTAGGAAGAGGTTCGCTCCATGTGTCGGGTATAATCTTTTTATCTTTATTGAGTTCTGGGTATTTGTCGTCGGCCTTGTCGTCGCCGACACTGGATACTCTATGACGCGATGCAACTGAGACATCAGGTGTCCAACTCGTTAACTTGTCGAAAGTGTTATCCGAACCGCCGTATTCAGCTCCTGCACCAAGCGAAGGCGTATCTGCCAATCCTATTCCATATAATGGGAATATTCCATCGGGATCACCAAATCCAGATCCGGGCGTTGTACTGGATGTTCCTGCGCCTGGCCCTTTGGCTGCAATTCCTGGTAACGAACCCATAATAATTGGCTGTTGTCTATTTTTGCCGTCGGTATAAAATCCAAAAACAAATGAGCCCTCAATCAATCCCGTAGCTGAAGATCCTATTTTGCCCAGCGAGGCAGAAGTTACTGGCATTATACATTGCGCCCATGGTAATTTATCGGTCGGCAGAAGAGCCTTATCAGCCGTATTAAATCCATGTGCACGCACACGCACGCGACCAGCATTTAGCGGATCATCGCGGTCTTCGACTACGCCAAAGAACCATACGAATCCATCAAGTCCGGCATGATCTCCATCTTTGGGAGTGGCTCCTCCAGCTTCCATAATATTCTCCTAATACTTATTAATTGGTTTATCGGATCCGCGCTTCATACATTCAATAACAGTTTCATATTTGCCCTCGGCCATTTGTATTACATGCTTGACAGCCGTAGCAATATGTTTTCCCGAATCATTTGGGTTATTTTTATTCTTTTCATCCGAGGAGGTAGTCATAGGTAGAGTAAGATCAATCGTATCGCCCGGCTTTATGTTTGGATTGCCGTATATTGAGATATGCTTTCTGCGCGCGCCGTATAGCGCCTTGGTCATAGTCTCTATTGCAGCAAATGATTGCCTGTGCCTAAACGTAGTATCTCTACTCGGGTCTCTCTCGCTTACATAGGGCAGAATATTTGGGTTCGAACCTATTATATAATGTTGAGCAGTGCCGCCCTTTTCCGATAGTTTACCCTTAGAATTACCGAAAAACTGTTTACTTGTTTCAATGGGAAAGTTAGGATTGTCACCTTTAGCTCCTTTAAACGACTCATGGTAATAATTTTCGATTATTGTACGCTGTCTAGTCAGTGTGTCTAGGCTATAAGTCTGGCTACTAGCACCCTGACTCTGTAGATATCCAATAGAAGGAGTCTCATCTATTTGAAGATTTAATATATTCGTACTTAGTCGGGTAGACGCACCCGGCGAATGTTGTGACTGTGATAACTCATCATGTATAAATTTATGCGTGTTTGGAACTGACTTGCTGAATAGTTCGTCTATGGTAATAAAGTGATATCCCTCTACTGTTTCATAGAAGAAATACAAAGACGAGGGATTGGTTTTAGACTGAGCCTCGCGTGTTAATTGTTTTATAAAGGCTAATGGCGTAATCTGCGATGCTATGATACTTTGTATACCTAGAGAAGCCTCTACCGTAACGAGTTTCTTTTTTGTCTTTGGTGTAATGAATTCGGTGATTACTTTATCTATAGATTTTTCTATTTCGCCTGTGTAAGAACCATTCAATGTAGTTGGCGCATCATATAGATCATGTAATGCCGTAAGGCGTAATGTATATGTCTCTACGTCGGGCTTTATCTTTGTTATATTGGCAATATCGCGCACGAAAAAATCACTCTTTAGTTTTCTTCCGCCGCCGCCATCGCCCATATCGACAGATACAAGTTCTCCGCCGATGATGCCATCTGTCTGTGTCCGTAAAGAAGTACCGTCGGTAATCTGTACGTCGCACGACATGAAGGGAGTAAACATATCCTCATAGAATGTAATCATCGTAGCAAGCGAAGATAGATTAGTCTCAGCTTTACTTCTTGTGGATCGAA
>Ga0194132_10004195_pt1 | contig 24753 bp, 25 predicted proteins | sample TA2KigOf80mmetaG_FD_148612 | JGI IMG/M metagenome (GOLD analysis project Ga0194132, IMG submission 148612) | Freshwater microbial communities from Lake Tanganyika, Tanzania - TA2015054 Kigoma Offshore 80m | ecosystem: Environmental > Aquatic > Freshwater > Lake | place: Tanzania: Lake... | reverse complement strand
CCTGGTCGTCGGCGCGCTGGCGCTCGGCTGGCGCCGCGAGGGGCGCTAACCGGCGCCGAGTTCGGCCGGCGGCCGTACCGCCGCCGCGGCCCGGGAAACCCGACCCAACGGCGGCGGCGGCAGCGCCACGCGGCTTCGGATCATGATGCGCTCGGGCTCGATCGGCGGCGGCAGCACGAGGCCGTGCGGCGCCCCGGCGATGAAGCCGAACCGCCAGTAAAAGTCCGGCTCGCCCGACACCACCACCGCCTCGATACCGGCGCGATCGACCAGCGCAAGCCCGGCGTCGACCATGGTCGCACCGAGCCCACGATGGCGCCATGCCGCGGCGACCGACAACGGCCCCAGCAGATAGACCGAGGCGAAGCCGGCAAGCGCGACCGGCCAGAAGCGGAGGGTTGCGACGATGGCGCCGGCGTGGATCGCGACTTGGCACACCGCGAACGCCTGGCCGCCGGGCGTCCGCAGCGAATAGACGCCGCGCTGGCGGCGGTTCGCGCCGAAGCCGAGATCGAGCAAGCGTTCGACAGCGGGGTCGTCCGCAGGCTGTTCGAGCCTCAAAGTTACGTCGGTCATCCGGTTATCCCTCGCGCGGTCGGAACCGCGGCATTTCGACATCGGCCGGCAGGCGCCGGCATCGGTTGACGGTCAGGCGGCAGCGATCGCCGCAGCGGACGCGGCGGCGGCTACGCGCGTCGTCGTCGGAGGCGCGTCGGGACGAGGGATAGGCCCCGGGATGTCATGGCGGACACATAACATAAACCCGCGTGCGGCCCAAGCGGCGTCCGCGCGCCGACTGGACGCTTGTCGGCGATTACCCTAGCTTCCGATGGCAGTGATCGCGGGGGCCCGGAGGCGACGATGTTCTACGAGATCGGCAAGAAGCACGGACTACCGCACGACCCGTGGAAGAGCTGCGTCGTGCCGCGGCCGATCGGCTGGATCTCGACCTTGAGCGCGGCCGGCGTCCCCAACCTGGCGCCGTTCAGCTTCTTCAACGGCTGCGGCGATTTCCCCCCGCACGTGATGTACGCCCCGCTCGGGCGCCACCAGGACGGCGGCTTCAAGGACAGCCTCGTCAACGTCGAGGCGACCAAGGAGTTCGTCGCCAGCATGTGCACGTCCGACCTGCGCGAACCGATGAACGTCACCTCGCGCCACGTCGCGCGCGGCGTCAACGAGTTCGAGCTGGCGGGCTTGACGCCCGAGCCGTCGACGCTGGTCAAACCGCCGCGGGTCAAGGAGGCGCCGATCCATATCGAGTGCCGCTACGTCAAGACCGTCGAATTGCCGTCGTGGAGCGAGAAATACCCGAACTTCGTCGTGTTCGGTCAGATCGTCGGTATTCACATCCGGGACGACGTCATGACCGACGGCATGGTCGATATTCTCAAGGTGAAGCCGCTGGCGCGCCTGGGTTACCTCGACTACACCGTGGTCGACAACGTCTTCACGATGCCGTTTCCCGACGCCGGCACGATCGACCGCGCCGCGACCAAGCCGCGCGTCCCGGAGCCGGCGGAATAGGACCGCGATGGGCGCCTTCGTCGGCGGCGTTTGGCATCGCGGCGACCAGCCGCCGACCACGGCCGAGGGGCGTTTCGAGCGCCAGCCGAGCCGGTTCCGCGATCGGCTTTCGGCCGACGGCACCACCGGGTTCAAGGCCGAGGCCGGCCGTTACCACCTTTACGTTTCGCTCGGCTGCCCATGGGCGCACCGCACCGTCATTTATCGCGCCCTCAAGCGGCTCGATGCGCTGGTGTCGGTGAGCGTGCTCGACCCGATCATCGGCGAGGACGGTTGGGTGTTCAGCGACTACCGCGGCTGCGGCCCCGATCCGCTCTATGGCGCCAAGACCTTGGGCGAGATTTATCTCCGGGCCAAACGCGACTACACCGGGCGCGTGACGGTGCCGGTGCTGTGGGACAAGCGGACCGCGACCATCGTCAACAACGAATCGGCCGAGATCATCCGGATGTTCAACGACGCGTTTGCCGCGATCGCGCCGCCGAGTCCGGACTACTATCCGCCCCGTCACTGCGCCGAGATCGACGCCCTCAATCAGGCGATCTACGACGGCGTCAACAACGGCGTCTACAAATGCGGCTTCGCGACGACGCAAGCGGCCTATGACGAAGCCTTCGCCACCCTGTTCGCGACCCTCGACGACCTCGAGCGCCGGCTCGAGCGGCAGCGCTATCTCGTCGGCGACACGTCGACCGAAGCCGACTGGCGCCTGTTCACGACCCTGATCCGGTTCGACGCCGTCTACCACTACCACTTCAAGTGCAATTTACGCCGGATCGCCGACTATCCCGCCTTGAGCGGCTATCTTCGCGACCTCTACCAGGTGCCGGGCGTCGCCGGGACCGTCGATCTCGACCACATCAAGCGCAACTACTATCTCGGCATGAAGCGCCTCAACCCGAGCGGGATCGTGCCCAAGGGCCCGGCGCTCGATTTTGCCAAACCGCACGACCGCGCGCGCCTCGCCGCCGCTGCCGTCGCGGGCTAGGATCGTCCGGACGAGGATTACGATGGCCGAACCCAAACGCGACCGCGCCGACAAAGTCGTCAAGAGCGACGCCGAATGGCGCAAGCAGCTCACGCCCGAGCAGTTCTACGTCACCCGCCAGAAAGGCACCGAGCGCGCCTTCACCGGCCAGTACGCCAACGTCAAGGAGAAGGGCACCTATGTCTGCATCTGCTGCGGACAGCCGTTGTTCTCCTCCGACACCAAGTACGACTCGGGCACCGGTTGGCCCTCGTTCTTCCGGCCGATCGCCGACGATGCGGTCGCGACCGAGTCCGATCGCAGCTTGTTCATGACCCGGGTCGAGGCGCTGTGCAGCCGGTGCGATGCGCATCTGGGCCACGTATTCGAGGACGGGCCGGCGCCGACCGGGCTCCGCTACTGCATGAATTCGGTGTCGCTCAAGCTGGTGAAACCCGACAAGGGCTAGAGGTCGACGCCGCGGCGCGCCCGCGCCCGCTGCCATTTGCCGGCGTGGTCCTTGCCGAACACCAACGCCGCATCGGCATCGATCACGAACCAGGCGCCTGCGGCGATCTCGCCCTCGAGTTGCCCCGGCGCCCACCCGGCGTAGCCGAACGCGATCAGATAGGCGCGCGGACCGTCGCCGCGGGCGAGCAGCCGGATCACATCGAGCGTCGGCGTCATCACGGTGAAACTGTTGACGTCGCGGGTCGCGAGGCTCCGGTAGTCGGGCCCATGCAGCACGTAACCGCGCAGCGGCTCGACCGGGCCGCCATAGTGGATCTCGGCCTCACCCACGCTCGGCCCGTCCTTGTCGCCCAATCCCTGCAACAACTCGCGGAACGGCCGGCGGCCGAGCGGCCGATTGACGACCAAACCGAACGCGCCGCCCTCGTCGTGCGCGACCATCAGGATCACGGTGCTGGCGAAGCGCGTGTCGTCCATGCTGTCGTCGGCGACCAGAAGGCGGCCGGAGAGATAGGCGCGCGGGTGAATGGGATCGCCCGGTGCGATCGCGGCCACCACGGTCGCTGCGGCGAGTACCCATACGACGGCAACGAGAACGACGGCGGGCAGTCGCGCCGGTCGGAGTCTGGGCGCCTCGCGCCGCGGAACCGAGTTGGGGCGGGAGGATTCGAACCTCCGGATGCCGGATTCAAAGTCCGGTGCCTTACCGCTTGGCGACGCCCCAGCGGGCGACAACATATGGTGGTTAACCTGAGCCAGCAACGGGGCCGCGGCCTTACGTCGGCGCCGCCGCGCGCTCGATCGCCCGGCTCACCACCAGCCCCAGTTCGTCGGCGAGCAGCGCCGCGACCGCAGGGCTGCCGGCCGCGAGGGCGGCGGTGGGCGCCGCGAGGTCGCGGAGCGAGGCGGCGTAGGCGCCGAGCGCCCGATCGACACGCTCGAGGTCGCCCGCGGCCGCACCGCCCCCGAGCGGCGCCTTCCCGACATAGGCGGACCGGAGCGCGTCGAGCTCATCGGCGAACGCGGCGATCGGTGCGCGCCGCGCCTCGGTGCCGGCGGCGCGATGGACCGCGAGCGCCGCGCGCTGGACCAAGCCTCGCAATTGCTCGGCGTCGCGGAGCAGCGCGCCTTGCTGGCTGTCGCGATCGATGAAATAGAGCAGCGCGAATGCCGCCAGTGCCAGCGCAATCGCCCTGGTGCCGATGCCGATCAGTGCCCGCCGCACGGCCACCCCCGTCGCTTTCCGATGGCAGTCTATCCGATCGCCGGGCGGGCGGCGATGCGGCGCCGGGCCGCGCGGGTCGCGGCGGCGCCCAGCCTTGACGTTCACGATGTGAACGGGATACGTTCACAGCATGAACGGGTCGTTCCGCCGTGCCTTTGGCCGCTGACGCGCCGCTGCCGACCGAGGCGATCGACGCCAAGGGCGAAATCACGCTCGGACTGCTCGACGCGATCGACGCCGACCACACCGCCTCGCAGCGCACGCTCGCCAATCAGCTCGGCATCGCGCTCGGCCTCACCAACGCCTATCTCAAGCGCTGCATCCATAAGGGCTGGATCAAGGTCCGGCAGACCCCGGCCAACCGCTATTTCTACTACGTGACGCCCAAGGGCTTCGCCGAGAAGAGCCGCCTCACCACCGGCTACCTCGCGCGTTCGCTTACCTTCTATCGCGAGGCGCGCAGCCAGTTCGAGGCCTTGTTCGACGGCGCCGCGCAGCGCGGCCACCGCCGCATCGTCTTGGCCGGCGCCGGCGAACTCGCCGAGATCGCCCAGCTCTGCGCCCTGCAGTACCCGATCGAGATCGTCGGCGTCCTCGACCCGGGCGGCGCGCGCGAGTTCCGCGGCCTCAAGGTCGCCGCCGCGCTCGCCGATCTCGACCGCTTCGATCTCGCGATCGTCACCGCGCTCAAACGGCCGCAGCGGGTCTACCGCGACCTCTGCTTGGCGCTGCCGTCCGAGCGGGTCGCAGCGCCAGCGCTGCTCAAGGTGGCGGCGGCCAACGGCGTCAAGTCGACCAAGGCTGGGGGGAGTTGAGGATGCGGTGGTACTGCGTCTACACCCAACCCCAGCTCGAACGGTGGGCCCGCACCAATCTGTGGGAGCGCGGATTCGAGGTTTATCTACCCGAGTACCGGCGGCTCCGCCGCCACGCCCGCCGAGTCGACCGAGTCGAGCGGCCGCTGTTCCCCCGCTACCTGTTCGTGCTGGCCGATCTCGCCAGCGGCGCCAGGCGTGCGATCCGCACCGCACGCGGGGTGATCGACCTGGTCGCGTTCGGCAGCGATCCGCCTGCGGTGCCCGACCCCGTCATCGCCGAGATCAAGAGCCGCGAGGGGCCCGACGGGATGGTGATGCTCGGCGAAATCACGCGCCTGAACAAGGGCGACCCGGTCCGGGTCATCGACGGCCCGCTCGCCGATCAGGTCGGAATGTTCGAGAGCGCGAACGACGAACGCCGCGTCATCGTGCTGCTCCACCTGCTGGGCGGACCGGTGCGAGCGACGATGGCGGCGGCCGCGATCGAGCGCGTGACCTGAGCCACGTCCGGCGTTAGGAGCGCGAAGCGACTTCGGTTCCGGACGCGTTGCGGACCGCGCGATAGGTCAAGCCCAAGACCAAGCCATAGACCGTCAGCGCCGCCAGCGCGAGCAGCGGTGTGTGGGGGGGGGACGCGAGCGACAGTCCGCCGGGAACCCCGACCATCGCCAGATAAACGACGAGCGATCCCGGCCACGGCGCCAGGCGCTGCAGGCGATGGTGGAGGTGGTTGCGGTCGGCCCGCATCGGCGAACGACCGCCGAGCGCACGGATCAGTATCAGGCGAAGACAGTCGATCACCGGGATCAGGAACCAGAGCGCGACCATGTCGGCGGGAAACGCCGTGAAATCGGTCCGGTAGCTGTAGATCGCGAGCAATGCGAGCAGGACGCTCAAGGCATAGGCGCCCGAATCGCCCAAGAACAGGCGCCCGCTCAGGTTGAACGGCAGGGCGACCACGAGCGCGATCCCGAGCGCCAGCAAGAGCGGCTCGAGGTGGGCCGGCGCCACCCAGTAAAGCAGCGCCGACCACACCAGCGCGAGGCCCATCACCAGACCGTTTTCGCCATCGGCCATGTTGATCGCGTTCTGGAGCCCGACGATGCAGAGGAGCGAAAATCCGGTGGCGGCGGCGCCGCCCAGGTAGATCGCTTTGGGCAGGAAACCGAAACGAAGGAACGTCACCTCGAACGCCGGCACCACTTCGAACACAATGATGCAAACGGCGATCGCGAAGGCGAGGCGCACCACCGGCCGGATGTGCTTGCGATCGTCGATGAAGCCCAGCCCGAAGAAGCCGACGATGGTGAGCGCGATGACGGCGTAGAAGGGCGCGAGGTCGGTGGTGACGCCGCGGACAATCGCGATGATCACGACCGGCACCACGATCGCGATGCCGCCGACCAGCGGGGTCTCGCCGCGGTGCATCTTGCGATGGCCGTCCGGGCGGTCGACGACCTTGAGCCAACGCCCGATCGGGGCGGCCGCGACGCACAGCGCCGCCGTCACCAACGCGAGCAAGATGTAGAGCGCTATCACCCGGGCAGTTTATCGCGCCCGCCGCCGTACTTCGAGCCCTTCGGGAGGGTCGAAGTCGAAGGAGCGTGCGTGTGCGAAAGCCGCCTTGCGGGTCCGGTCCGGGTCCGTTATCAACGCCGCCCATGATAGCGGTCGACGCGGCCTGGGCCGCCCGGGATCGTTCGCGAGTGCGGGCGTCATGACATTGCGCTCGGCCGGCGCCTTGCTCCTCAAGCTCGCGGTCTCAGCGGCGCTCATCTGGTGGGTGACGCGGGGCGTCGACCTCGACGACCTCTGGGCGCGGGTCGGGGATGCGTCGCTGCCCTGGCTTGTGGCGGTCGCAGCGCTGGCGACGGTGCAGCTTGTCGTTCTGGGCTTTCGCTGGCACGCGGTGCTCCGTTTTCAGGGGCATGCGACGAGCGCGGTCGATACGGCCCGCAACCTGATGGCCGGCATCTTCTTCAACCAGACCCTCCCTTCCGGCATCGGCGGCGATGCGGTCCGCGCCTGGCTCCTGGTCCGCCGCCAGGTTCCGCTCGGCGGTGCGGTGACGGCGGTCTTCACCGACCGCGCGACCGGCCTCATCACGCTTGTCATGGTGACTGCGATCGCGGCGCCGTTCCTGTTCCTGGATGCCGCCGTGATGGCGAGCGCCCGCGCACGCTATGTGAGCCCGTTGTTGGCCGTGCTCATTGCCGGGCTAGTGGTCTTTTATGGCGCGCTGCTGACGCTGCCGCGGCTCCCCAGGGCGGCGACAAGGTTGGGCGCCCGGGCGCAAGGCTTCTACGGCGCGGTCCGCAGCGCGCTGATCGACCGCCGCGTCGCTCCCGGGCTGATGGGCTTAAGCCTCGCCGGCCACGCCGCCGGGCTCCTGACCGTCGCCGCCAACGCCCAATTGTTCGCGGTCCCGGTCGCGCTTGGCGCTATCTTCGTGCTGGTACCGATCGCCCTCGTCGTCGCGACGCTACCGGTTTCGATCGCCGGCTGGGGGGTGCGCGAAGGCGCCTTCGTCACCGCGCTCGGGCTGGTCGGTGTGGCGGCAACCGATGCCCTGCTGCTCGGGCTCGCCACCGGCTTCGTTCAACTCGCCCAAGGGCTGGTCGGCGGCGCGTTTTGGGTGGCGGGCGGACCGCAGTTGCCGCCGGCGAGTTCGCCTGCAACGTGAGGCGATATTTGTTAGATTGCGGCCGCAGAGAGCCATGACCACGAGCGCCACCCACGAAAGTCCCGCGCACGGGCCGCCGGTGAAGCGGAGTTCCGACCGGAGCTTCGGCCTATTATTTGCCGCGGTGTTCGGCGTGATCGGCTTGTGGCCGCTATTCGATAGCGCCCCGCCTCGCTACTGGGCGTTGGGGCTCGCCGCCGCGTTTGCCGTGATCGCCTGGATTCGCCCGGCCTGGCTCCGCTTTGCCAACGACCTCTGGATCAAACTCGGTCTCGTGATGGGGCAGGTCGTCAACCCGATTGTTCTTGGACTCCTTTTCTATTTTGTCATTACCCCGTTCGGCCTCGGCGCCCGTCTGTTCGGCAAGGACTTGCTCAGGCTCCGCCGCGATCGTGGCGCCAAAAGTTACTGGATCGAACGGACGCCGCCGGGCCCAGCGCCTGAAACCATGCGCCAGCAGTTCTAGGGATCATCATGGGCAGCTTCGTTCGCGAGTTTTGGCAGTTCTTGCGCGTTCGCAAGAAATTCTGGTTGTTGCCCATCATGATCATGCTGATCGTGTTCGGCGGCCTGCTGGTTCTCGTCCAGGGCACCGCGGTCGCGCCGTTCGTCTACACGATATTCTAGGCCGGTGAGAGTCCTCGGCATCTCGGCGCTCTACCACGACAGCGCCGCCGCACTGGTCGAGGACGGCCGCATCGTCGCCGCCGCTCAGGAAGAACGCTTCACGCGCAAGAAGCACGACGCGCGCTTTCCCGAGCACGCTCTCGCCTATTGCCTCGCCGAGGGCGGGCTCAAGCTCGATCAGGTCGACTATGTCGCGTTTTACGACAAGCCGTTCCTCAAATTCGAGCGGCTGCTCGAGACCTATCTCGCGTTCGCGCCGCGCGGCTACCGCTCGTTCGCGACAGCCTTGCCGGTATGGCTGAAGGAGAAGCTCTTTCAGAAACAGTTGATTCGCGATCAGCTACGGCCGTTCGCCCCCGATTTCGATTGGGAACGGAAGCTGCTCTTTTCCGAGCACCACCAAAGCCACGCCGCGAGCGCGTTCTACCCTTCGCCGTTCGACGAAGCGGCGATCTTGACCATGGACGGCGTCGGTGAATGGACCACGACCTCGGTCGGATACGGGCGCGGCAACCATCTCGAAATCCGGCGCGAGATTCACTTTCCGCACTCGCTCGGCCTGCTTTATTCGGCGTTCACCTATTACCTGGGCTTCAAGGTCAACTCGGGCGAATACAAGGTAATGGGCCTGGCTCCCTACGGGCGGCCCACCGACGTCCAGCGTGTGCTCGATACCCTGCTCGACTTGAAGGACGATGGCACGTTCCGCTTGAACCTCGACTACTTCGACTATTGCACGGGCCTCAAGATGACGAACGGGAAGTTCGACGCCCTGTTCGGAGCACCGGCGCGGCGGCCGGATGAACTTCTGACTCAGCGCCACATGGACCTGGCGGCGACGATTCAGGCGGTGACAGAAGAGATCGTGCTGCGCCTGACCCGCTCGCTCAGCCGCGAGACCGGGGCGCGCAATCTCTGCCTCGCCGGCGGCGTCGCGCTCAACTGCGTCGCCAATGGCAAAGTCCTCCGCGACGGCAAGTTCGACGGCCTATGGATCCAGCCGGCCGCGGGCGATGCCGGCGGGGCGTTGGGCGCCGCGCTCGGCGCTTATCATCATCACCTGGGACAGGCGCGGACGGTATCCAACGGGATCGACGCCATGAGCGGATCCTACCTCGGACCGGCATACGACGATGCCGCGATCGATCGGGACCTCACCGCAGCCGGGGCCAAGTTCGAGCGGCTCGCGGAAACCGACGTCACGGAGATGACCGCGACGGCGCTGGCGGCGGGCAAAGCAGTCGGCTGGTTCCAGGGCCGGATGGAGTTCGGGCCGCGCGCTTTGGGCGCCCGCTCGATCCTGGGCGACCCGCGTTCGCCGACCATGCAGTCGGTGCTCAATTTGAAGGTCAAGTACCGCGAGTCGTTCCGGCCGTTCGCGCCGGCGGTCTCGCGCGAGGATGTCGCCGACTGGTTCGAACTCGACGGCGACAGCCCCTACATGCTGCTGGTCGCCGATGTGGTCGAACGGCGGCGCCGAAAAATGACAGCCGCGGAAGAGGCGCTGTTCGGGATCGCCAAGTTGAACGTGCCGCGCTCGGAAGTCCCGGCGGTCACCCACGTCGACTACTCGGCCCGCGTCCAGACCGTGCATCGCGAGACCAACCCGCGCTTCCACGCGCTGCTCGCGGCGTTCAAGGCCCGAACCGGCTGTCCGGTCCTCGTCAACACCAGTTTCAACGTCCGCGGCGAACCGATCGTGTGCTCGCCGACGGATGCGTTCCGCTGCTTCATGGGAACCGAGATCGAGCTGCTGGTGGTCGGTAACTGCGTCCTCAAGAAGAACGAACAGGACCCGGCGCTCAAGCGCGACCACAAGGGTGGATTCGAGCTCGATTGAGCGGGAGTCATGGACCACCTCGACACCCTCGAAAGCCAGAGCATCTACATCCTGCGCGAGGCCTTCAATCGGCTCGACCGCATCGCCATGCTGTGGTCGCTCGGCAAAGATTCGAACTGCATGGTGTGGCTCGCCAAGAAGGCGTTCTTTGGCCACGTGCCGTTCCCGGTCATGCATATCGATACCGGAAAGAAATTTCCGGAGATGTACGCCTTCCGCGAGCGCTACGCCAGGGAGTGGCAGCTCGATCTGATCGTCGGCGACTGCCCGCCGGTCGAAGCGATCGACCCCTCGCTCCCGCCCGCCGCGCGCTCGGCGGCGCGCAAAACCGAAGGCCTGAAGCGGATGATCGCGGCTAAGGGCTTCACTGGCATCATCGCCGGCATCCGGCGCGACGAGCAGGCGACGCGGGCCAAGGAGCGCGTGTTCAGCCCGCGGGGGACCAGCGGTGCGTGGAACTTCCGCGACCAGCCGCCCGAGTTCTGGGACCAGTTCAATACGACGTTCGCGCCCAGCACCCACGTCCGCGTGCATCCCCTCCTCCATTGGACCGAACTCGACATCTGGCGCTACACCAAGCGCGAGGGCATTCCGACCATCGATCTTTATTTCGCCAAGAACGGCAAGCGCTACCGGTCGTTGGGCGATCGGGACATCACCAACCCGATCGCGAGCGGCGCGGCGACGCTCGATCAAGTGATCGCCGAGCTCGAGACCACGCGGGTGCCCGAGCGCGCGGGCCGCGCCATGGACCACGAGGCCGAGGACGCCTTCGAGCGACTCCGCACCGACGGCTATATGTGAGCGCGGCAATGACCGCCCCCGCCGCCGCTCTCGCGCCGCTCCGGGTCGTGTTCGTCGGCCACGTCGATCACGGCAAGTCGACGCTAGTCGGGCGGCTGATCGCCGAGACCGGCTCGCTCGCCGACGGCAAGGTCGAGCAGATCCGCGCCCAGTGCGCGCGGCGCGGCATGCCGTTCGAATGGTCGTTCCTCCTGGACGCGCTCCAGGCTGAGCGCGATCAGGGCATCACCATCGACACCACGCAGATCTGGATCAAAACGGCGCAACGCGGCTACGTCATCATCGACGCGCCGGGGCACAAGGAGTTCTTGAAGAACATGGTGACCGGCGCGGCTTCGGCCGACGCCGCGATCCTCGTCATCGACGCAGCCGAGGGGGTGCAGGAGCAGTCGCGCCGGCACGGCTACCTGCTGCACTTGCTCGGCGTTCGCCAGGTCGCAGTCGCTGTCAACAAGATGGACCTGATCGGCTACGACCGCATCCGTTTCGCGGCGATCGAGTGCGAGATCCGCACCTACCTCGCGGAGTTGGGCGTCGACCCGACTGCGGTGATCCCAGTATCCGGTCGCGAGGGCGACAACCTGACGGCGGCGGCCGTAACGATGCCGTGGCACCTGGGTCCCGCGCTCACCGCCGCGCTCGACCGATTCGCGGCGGCGGCACCGGCGCCGGACCTCCCGCTCCGATTCCCGATCCAGGACGTCTACAAGTTCGACGAGCGCCGGATACTCGCCGGGCGCGTCGAAAGCGGGCGACTTGCGGTCGGCGATACGCTGCTGTTCTCACCGTCGAACAAGACCGCGCGGGTCAAGTCGATCGAAGCGTGGCGCGTGCTGACGCCGCCGGCGGAAGCGCGCGCCGGCCATTCGATCGGGATCACGATCGATCAGCCGCTCTTCATCGAACGCGGCGAGTGGGCGAGCCATGCAACCGACGCGCCGATCGAGACCGATGTCTGCCGTGCCAAGGTTTTTTGGTTGGGGCGGCATCCGCTCGCCAAGGGGAACGGGTACACGATCAAGCTCGCAACCAGCGAAGTGCGGGCGACGGTCCAGTCGATCGAGCGGGTGATCGATGCGACCAGCTTGACGCCGCGGCCAGGGACGACGGTCGAACGGAATGAGGTCGCCGAAGTGACGCTCCGATTCCCCGGGCTGGTCGCGCTCGACGATTTCACCCGCTTGCCACGGACCGGGCGGTTCGTGATGGTCGAGGGCTACGACATCGCCGGCGGCGGCATCCTCAGCATGGACGCCTATGCGGACCAGCGCGCGCTCGTGACCAAGCGAGCAACCAACGTCGAGCGGGTCGAGCACCGCGTGACGGCGTCTGAGCGTGCCAAACGGAACGGTCACGCTGGGACGGTAGTGTGGCTGACCGGGCTCTCGGGCTCGGGCAAGACGACGATCGCGATCGAACTCGAGCGGCGCCTGTTCGACCTGAGTTATCTAGTCTACGTGCTCGATGGCGACAACCTGCGCCACGGCCTCAACGCCGACTTGGGTTTCAGCCCGGAAGAGCGCGCCGAGAACATCCGGCGCGTCGGCGAGGTCGCGGCACTGATGGCGCGGGCGGGGTTCATCGTCGTCACCGCATTCATCTCGCCCTACCGGTCGGATCGTGAGCGGGCGCGGCGCGCAGCCGGCGGCAACTTCCACGAGGTCTACGTCAAGGCGAGCTTGGCCGTGTGCGAGAGCCGCGACCCCAAAGGGCTCTATCGGCGCGCGCGCGCTGGCGAAATCGCCGACTTCACTGGCGTCTCGGCACCGTACGAAGAGCCGGAAACGCCAGAACTTCTAGTAGATACTGAAATGCAGAATGTCGCGATGTCGGTCGACGCCGTGGTCCGCTACTTGAGACAGGGGTTTCGTGCAGTGTAAGGACGGAGCGTTTTCGCCCGCCTGCCAGGCAGGTGGAGCCCATACGCTGCTTTTGTAGGCCAAGACTGGCGCCCACGAGAAAAGGGCGGCGGTTGGGTCACCGGTGACATCATGTGCGGATTAGCGGGTTTGTTGGACGTACGCGGCAAGTCAGGAAGGGCCGATCTCGCCGCGACTGTCGCCACAATGGCCGGCGTTCTCGCACACCGCGGACCCGACGATGACGGTGTGTGGCTGGATCCAAGTGCCGTCCTCGCGTTTGGTCACCGCCGCCTCTCGATCATCGACTTGTCCACAGTGGGACGCCAACCGATGGTGTCCGCCGACGGGCGCCTGGTGCTGGTCTACAACGGCTGCGTCTACAACTTCGCGGAGCTTCGCGCGGAGCTTGAAGGCGCCGGCCGGCGTTTTCGCAGCTGCTCCGATACCGAAGTTATTCTTGAAGCGATGGCCGCCTGGGGGATCGAGCGCGCAGTCAAGCGTTTTGTCGGCATGTTCGCCTTTGCGGTCTGGGACACTGCCAGTCGGCGGCTTTCGTTGTGCCGCGACCGCCTCGGTATCAAGCCGCTGCACTACGGCTTTGTCGGAGGATCGTTCGTGTTCGCTTCCGAGCTTCGGGCCTTCGAAGCGCATCCGGACTTCGTCGCGGCGATTGATCGTGATGCCCTCGCGCTCTACGTCACGCGCGGTTGCGTGCCGGCGCCGCGTACCATTTACCGGGGTATTTACAAGCTACCGCCCGGCACTATCCTGACGTTTGACGCCAACCAGTCAGAACCGTCGGAGCCACAACCCTATTGGACGCTGCGGGATGCCGCCGAGTGCGGCGTCAACTCGCCGTATCGCGGTTCCGCCGAAGACGCATCGCGGGAACTCGAAGAGTTGCTGCAGGAAGCCATTCGCTGTCGCCTTGTCGCCGACGTTCCGTTGGGCGTGCTGTTGTCCGGCGGCATTGACTCTAGTCTCATCGCCTCGTTGGTGGCAGCAACCGCGGCAAGGACCAAAACGTTCACCGTCGGCTTCTTCGATCAACGCTATGACGAGGCTGAAGACGCAAAGAAAATCGCCCGTTACCTTGGGACTGAACATCACGAAGTGCATGTCACGGCGAACGACTTTCGGGCCTTGATCCCGCAGTTGCCGCAGATCTACGACGAGCCGTTCGCTGATTCTTCGCAAATTCCTACCTACATGGTGGCACAACTCGCACGCAGCGCTGTCAAAGTAACCCTGACGGGTGACGGCGGCGACGAGATGTTCGGCGGCTACGCGCGATACCTGTGGACCAACATCATCGGCAAGTCCGCGCGCGCGCTGCCGATGTGGTTGCGCCGATTCGTTGCCCACAGCTTGACGCGCGTGAGCGCGGCGGAATGGGATCGGTTGATCGCCCACCTGCCGATCTCCGAGCGGGTGCGCACGCCCGGTCGCAGGCTACACAAGCTGGCCGCGGTACTCGATCCGCTCGACCCACCGCACCTCTACGGTCATCTCGTAAGCCATTGGCCGCAAAACCGTAAGGTCGTCCTCGACGGCAATGAACCGCCGACCGTGGTCACGGAGCCGACGCTATGGCCGCACGTCGACAATTTTATCGACCAGATGATGTATCTGGACGCCATGACGTATCTGCCCGACGACATCTTGACCAAGATCGATCGGGCGACCATGGCGGTCGGAATCGAGGCGCGAATGCCGTTTCTCGATCACCGGCTCGTCGAGTTCGCCTGGCGGCTTCCGACTCAAATGAAGATTGCCGGCGGCAAGGGTAAGCTGCCGCTGCGGCGGATCCTCTATCGGCACGTGCCTCGGGCTCTCGTCGATCGCCCGAAAGCGGGTTTTGCCATACCGCTCGCGGAATGGCTGCGCGAACCGCCGCTGCGCGATTGGGTCGAGTCGCTGCTGCAGCGCGACCGTCTCGAAGGCGAGGGCTTTTTCGATACCCACATCGTCCGCACGATATGGGACGATCACATCTCGAGCCGGCACGATCGACACTACGAGCTATGGGACATTTTGATGTTCCAGGCGTGGTTGGATAATAAGCAACGTTCACGCCCGATGGGTGTCCATTGATCGAACGTCGGAGGGCCCGGCGCATCCGAATAGCGTTCCTGATCTACCGGCTCCAGACCGGTGGTGCCGAGGTACAGATGTCGTTGCTCGCACGGCACCTCGACCGCGCGCGTTTCGAGCCGGTGGTAGTCAGCCTGCATAGCGGCGGCTCGATGGCATCGGTGTTCGACGACAGCGACATCCGAGTGCTCAGTGCCGCGAAGGAAGGTCGCCGCGACATCGTTGGCTTCGTAAGCCGCTTGCGCCGCCTCCTGCGGCAGGCACAAGCGGATGTTGTCTATTCGTTCACCGACTATCCTAACGTCCTGAATGAAGTGCTGCGTTTTTTGGGCGGCGGTTACCGTACGGTTTGGGGCCTGCGTGCGTCGGACAACAAACCGGCGACACAGGATTTCGTTTGGCGAACGATCTTAACCGCAAGCCGCCCGCTCTCGTGGACGGCAGATCTGCTGATCAGCAATTCCGATGCCGGCCGGGCATACTATGTGGACCTCGGCTATCCGCGCGGGAGAATCCACGTGATTCCAAACGGCATCGACACGCAGCGCTTCTCGCCCGATCCGGCTATGCGTGAGCGGCTGCGGGCCGATTGGGGCGTCGGCAACAAGCTGGTATTTGGTTTCGTTGGCCGGCTCCACCCCAAGAAGGGCGTCGGGACCTTCCTCGAGGCGGCGCGGGCTACCGCGGACAAGCATCCCGACAGCCATTTCGTGATTGCCGGCGAAGACAGCGACACCTACGGGAGCAGGATGCGAGCGGTCGCGGCGCCGTTGATCGAGGAACGCAGGTTGACCTGGCTCGGCGAGCGACGCGACGTCAACGCCATCATGACCGCGTTGGACGTATTCACCTTGACCTCGACGTACGGTGAGGGCTTCCCCAATGTGCTGGGCGAGGCGATGGCGGCCGAGCTTCCCGTACTGGCTACCGACGTCGGCGATGCAGCCGCGGTGCTGGGCGAGGCGTCCTGGCTCGTGAAGCGAGACGATGCCGCGTCGGTTCAAGCGCGCTGGGATTCGGTGCTTGCGATGCCGCCAGCGGGTCGCGCCGAGCTTGGGAGCCGCAATCGCCGCCGCATTGTCGAGCACTATTCGCTCAAGCGTATGGTCGACCAATCGTCGGCACTGATCAGCGACCTTGTCTTAGGCGATCGCTAACCGAGGTACACACGCTTGCTATGCAGAGGGACTTGGCTAATGACTAAGGGGAAGCAGAAACCGCCGTGCTCGAGCGTACCGACAACAAGCTGCACGCACGGGCGAAAATCTCGAAATCGACTTTTGTGCCGAACGCCAGGGAGGGGCTCGTGAGTATGATAGCCTGGACCGCCGCGGCGATTGCTAGCGGAGCGGTGTGGTTTCTTCGCCCGCAGATTGGCCTGGACGTATTGGGAAACGAAGTCGGTATCCTATTTTGCTTTCTCGCTGGCACCTTTGCCTTCTACGTTGCGAAGTTGATCGGATTCGCAGTGACACGCTTAGGTAACCGGCAAGGCAGTGCGCAGGCGAGCTAGGGTGCGGATCGTCGGTTGTTACCTTCAAGATTCCGAAGGACCGTATCAGCCACGACGCCGTAACCGAGCGGCGAGTAGTGTCCACCACGCTGCACATAGCTGTTGAGCTGCCGCCAGTCCGGGTGGGCGACGAAGGCCGGAGTCACGTCGATCAGCGGCAGATCAGCCTTGGCGACGACGTCTTTGACTAAAGTTTCGATCTGGCGATACTCAGGCGTCGGACCATCGATATCACGACCACGCCGCCACGCCGGCAGATAGACGACATAGAGTTCGCCGCCCCACGATGCGACCTCACGTTTGGCGTGCTGGAAAACCTGCAGCAGAAGATCGGGATAGAGTTCGGGTGGCTTCGGACGTTTTCGCGACTCGACATAGAACGAGCGGATACCCAACAAGTTGCGAACATTGCCGAGCAGGGGTGCTCGGGCGTAGTTGCGTTCTTTCGCCCGGGCCATCGCGGCCGTTTCCGCCTGCGGGCGCAATTCGGTGACGACCTGCTTCATCAAGCGATCGAGGCCAGGTTGAAGTCGGATCAGCCCCTGCTCATAACCGGCCTCGAGATAGCGCATTAGAATCGGCGTATCGCGTTCGCTGTCGAGGTTGGCCATGTCGTTGCCCTCGAAGAAGAACCAGAGGACCCTCTTAGGCCGCAGGTACTTGCCATACTCGATGAGCGCTGCGTAGGTCGCGAGGGGGCCGGCGGCGGTATAGCCAAGATTGACGGTAGTCGGGAAACGTTCAGCGATGCGCCCTGCAAAATGCTGCTCTCGCGGCGTGCAGTTTCCCAGGGTGAACGAATCGCCGAGCAATACGACATCCACGGTGCCCGGCTTCCATAACCCAGGCGGGTTGTTGAAACCGTGCTGGTCCGACTTGTAGATGAGCCATGGACCATACTCGTTGCAGACGACAGTAGTAACGTTGGAGATGCCGGCCAGAGGAAAAACGGTCTGCTCGCCGACGCGCAACGTCGATTCCCATAGGCCCGCGGCGTTTCGCCGCATCCCCAGCCACGGATAAAAATGCGGATAGGCTTCCACCCCTTGACGCTCGAGATCGAGGATCACCTCGATCTGCGAGCGGCCGTCGGGCGGCAATCCGCGCGCTTTCGCCGCTTCGACAGCCAACTCCTCGCGGGTATTTTCCCGCGAGATCAAATAAATTTCGGCCAGGACCAGCGCGCAACCCAAACTGACGAGCGCGGCGGTGAGACCACTCCGCACCTCAGCCGGAAGGCGTACGGCCCCCCACAGCGCCACCCCGATCACAAATGGCAGGCCGACGAAGAAGATCAGCGGCTCGGGGCCTGGTGCGCTGTCGCCGAGACGCGAAAGCGAATATCCCGCAACTGCCAAGCAAGCAGACCCCGCGATGGCAAGAAACGCCCGCGTCATCGAAAAAGCCCGCACGAATCGCTCACCCCTCTAGCATCCGCCCCTGTTCGCGCCGCAGGTATAACGCTTGGGTAAACGGGTAGTTACGGTCACGTCCCCGATAGGCGTCGGTGTGCTCGAGCGTGTTCAAACAACATGGGTCTCGGTAGGAGTGCGATGCGAAGTACGCGACCAGTCGATTGCGGCCATGGACGTAAACCTGTCCTTTCCAGCGCGCCGACCGCCCACCAAGCTGTTCGGCGAAGCTCACTCGTCGGCCCGACATTGGTGCCACCCGTAAACGAGGGCGCTCGTCGCGGCCTTCGAATTCGAAGGTTGCGACTGCCGGACGCTCGAACGGATTGATCAACATGAACGAGCAATCGATATCGGCCGCGGCGTCGACTTCGCAAGCAGGGTAGCCCTCCACCCAAATCCCGTAGGCGGCGATCTGGTTGATGGTCACCGGATCCGAGAACTTCAACGTGTTGTCGAGAAAGCAGGTCTTGCGCCCGGGTGCCGAGAAGACGGTGTAATACGAGGGCTGCTGATTGCTGCGGAACGTGGTCTGATCTATCGGCGTAATGCGCGTCTCGAGGTACTCGATATCGGCTCCCGATATCCAAGCGTTGCCTTCCGCACCGATCGAGTCGAAGCGTAGAGCCCTGGGATCTGTCCACTCTCCGTTGTGGAGACGAATGACGGCCTCAGATGTGGACTTGACACGCCCGCCGCCACAAATCTCGAACCTTACCGCCAACTCGGCATCAGAAGCCTCGATCAATTGCCGCAGGGTGGCCGCGGGCAGGAACTGCGCCAAACGATACCCCGGGGGCGCCGCGAGCGTGATGTTCGGTACGAGATAGTGATAACTCGCCACTGGGGTTTCCGGTGTCCTTGTCCTAAATGTGATCCGCCGAAATCCGCGTGAGGCCGTCAGCGGCGACCAACAGCAACCGCCGAACCAGGGCGTCGGCGCGCGAGTGCAAAGCGAAGTAGCCGGCGGCCCCAGGTTCTGGCCGCGTGAGCGGCAATTCAAATATGTCCGCTCCCAGCGGCGGCAAGCTTCGCGTGTAGGTGCAGGCTCGATCGCTGTTCACGCCAAGCGGTTCTATCTCTATCGTCGTTCCTACGGCGCGGTTCTTGACGTTCAGGTGAACCAAGAATTGCCGCTCGGGCGGTTCCGAGTTCCAGCGGGCGGTGACGAAGTGGCTTTCCGGTCCGTTCGCGCGCTGGGTATGCAGCGCTGTCACCGCCGAGGGAGTGACGATCTTGAAGTGCGGCCGCGAACTTCCCATACAGCCGGCGCCTACAGAGTCCATGAAAATCCAGCAACTGCCGACGGCAAGACCGCGCGATCCACCATTCGCTTTCACTGGCATTCCGGCCGAAACGTCGAGGTCGAGGCGTGCCCCGGGAGCCACCGAGTATGAACTTTCACTGAATACTTGCCCGTCGGCGTCGCGGCACCGCACACGAACCCTCTGTGTCGCGCTCCGATTACCGATGGCGTCCGGGTAGTTGTTGGACAACGACACGACGGTGGTCACGCCAGGACCCACGACAATGGGGGCGATCTCGACCCGCGGCATGGAAAGCGGCGGCAGGACCGAATCAACGAACGCGTACGCGGCGCGTTTGTAACGTTGCCACGTCGTGCCCGCTCTTCGCTCAACGAGGTAGCGCGAGCCCTTCTCCTCCATGCTCTGAATCGAACCGCGACCCTTGCTGGCTTCGTAAAACTGCGCCTCGGCATTGAGCAAACAAGCGGTGCACCGCCGCCCGACCTTGAGGCTGGCGCAGATGGCATCGAAATCGAGGTTCGGCGCGCCGGCAACGGCGCGGGCGAACGCTTCGTACGTGACGCCCTCGTCGCAGTAGCAAAGCAAATCGTCGCCTCGACGCGGCTGCTCTTTTTCACTTTCCACGGAGTGCACGCCCACTATATTTCTGCCGTCCCGCCCAGTGAAGCTTGGCCGTAATAGCATAGGGCTTCCACCCCATCCACACCGCCGGACCGCACGCCTCCCGTGACGGCGCGTCGATCGCTGGTTGAAGCACAGCGGCGCGCTTGACTCGCGGACGGCGCTCTTATATCTACGTGCAATAGAACCTCTGGCGCCCACCCGGAGTGCGGCAGCGTGCCTTAGGTTCTTCACTTCAAGCCGATCTCAAAACAGATGTGCGGTATAGCCGGCGTGGTCGGTTGGCGCGCGCCTTCGACGGCTCGCGTGAGTGAAACGTTACGTGTCCTCGGACGGCGCGGCCCCGATGGCAACGGCCACTATTTTGGGCAAATCGGTGATGCGCACGTGGCGCTTTTGCATACGCGGCTGGCCATCATCGACCTCGACCCGCGTTCCGCCCAGCCTTTTGCCGCTGACGACTGCGTGCTGGTCTTCAACGGCGAGATCTATAACTACGTCGAGCTTCGCGATGAGCTGATCGCCAGCGGCCACCGTTTCCGCACTGCCTCGGACACCGAGACGATTATCAAGGCGTATCGCGAGTACGGCGATGAGTTTCTCGACCGGCTCGACGGGATGTGGGCATTCGCCCTGTTCGACAAGCGACGGCAGGAGCTGCTGTTGAGCCGCGATCGCTTCGGGGAAAAGCCGCTGTATTACGCGCTATGGGAGGGCGAACTCTTCTTCGCTTCGGAGCCTAAGGCGCTGACCGCCCTAAGTGGACGCTTCCCGGAAGTCGACGAGGACCAGGTCCGCCGTTACCTCGTTAACGGCTATCGCGCCCTTTACAAAAACAAGCGCACGTTCTTTTCCGACGTGCAAGAGTTCCCGGCGGCAGGCTGGTGTCGGCTACGCTCGCCAGGACTGCCGAATCCGCATCGCTACTGGCAGCTCGCCTACCGACCGGAGTCGATGACCGCCGCGCAAGCCGCGGAAGGCACGCAAGAGCGTTTGTGCCAAGCGATGAAAACCCGGCTACGTGCCGACGTGCCGGTGGCCTTCTGCCTCAGCGGCGGGGTGGACTCCACGGCGCTCGCCTGCTTCGCTGCCAAAGGGCTGGGCCGCGAGGTGAGCGCCTTCACAGTGGTAGATCGCGACGAGCGCTACAACGAGACGGCCAACGTGACGGCGACCGTTGCCCATATCAACTGCCGGCATTTCATCGCCCCGACACATACGAGCGGCTTCTTCGAACGTATGGCCGACTTGGTCGGCTACCATGACATGCCGGTCGCCACCATCTCCTACTACGTTCATTCCGCACTTTCGGAAGCGATCGCAGCCAACGGCTACAAGGTCGTGGTTTCCGGGACCGCTGCCGACGAATTATTCACCGGTTACTACGACCACTATGGGTTTTGGCTGGCGGAAATGAAGGACCGGCCCGAATTCGAACGCTATGTCGCCGAATGGCGGGCAAGCTACGGCGCGTATGTCACCAATCCCTTGCTTCGCGATCCGTTGACTTTTGCGAGGAATCCGACGGCTCGAGGCCATATCTATCTCGACCGTGGCATCTTCAACGAGATTCTTACCGAACCGTTCAACGAGGACTTCGAAGAGGAGCGTTTCGCCGACTGCCTGCTGCGCAACCGCATGATGAATGAGCTGTCGCGCGAGGTCGTGCCCGTCCTGTTGCATGAGGACGACTTGAACTCGATGCGGTACTCGATCGAGAATCGCTCCCCTTATCTCGACCGCTCGTTGGTCGAGTTCGCCTATTCGATTCCGACGGAGCACCTCGTGAAAGACGGCTTTACCAAGTGGCCGCTCCGGAAAGCAGCGGCCGATTTCGCGCCGCCCATCGTGTTGGCCGACAAGCGCAAGCGCGGCTTCAATGCTTCGATCGAATCGGTACTCGACCGCAACGACCCGGCGACCTTGGAGCGGCTGCTGGCGCCCGGTCCGATTTTCGATCTAGTGGATCGGCGCGCTTTCACGGCGTTCCTGCAGCGGGACATGAGTACCAACAGCTTCAGCAAGTTCCTGTTCAGCTTCGTTTCGGCGCGGCTGTTCCTTGAGTCCGAACTCGCTCTCGGAACCACGCGGCAAGCGGCGTGACCCACGTCGGCATTATCGACTATGGGCTCGGCAATCTCGCCTCGGTATCCGGCGCCGTCGAACATCTCGGACATCGAGCGACGGTGACTTCATTACCCGACGCCCTGGCCGAGACCGACAAGCTGATCCTGCCAGGCGTGGGCGCGTTCGGCGATGGCATGCACAACCTGGATCGCCGGGGCTTGATCGAACCGCTCACTCGCATGGTCCGCGACCAAGGAAAGCCGATCCTTGGCATCTGCCTCGGGTTTCAGCTACTCTGTCGGCAAAGCGAGGAGTTTGGCCACCACGCCGGGCTGTGTTGGGTCGACGGCTCCGTGCACCGGTTTCAACTCGATGACCCGACGTTGCGCATTCCTCACGTGGGATGGAACCAGTGCCACTGGACGCGCGCCGGCGTGCTGTTTGCCGGCATCCCGCAAGACGCTCTCTTCTACTTCGTCCACAGCTACTACATGCAATGTCCCGACGACAATACCGTGTCCGCCTATTGCGACTACGGCCGGCGTTTCGTGGCAGCACTCGAGAAAGACAATATTTTCGCGACCCAGTTTCACCCGGAGAAAAGCCAAATTCACGGCCTGACTCTCCTGCGTAACTTTCTGGAGCGCGCCTGATCGATGCAGCTTTTTGGCAGGGATTTATCGCGTGACGTCGCGATCATCGCCGAGATCGGCGTCAATCACGAGGGCGACAAGGTGGCGGCTAGTCGGCTGATAGAGCTTGCTGCGGCATCAGGCGCCGATGCGGTCAAGTTCCAGACCTACACGCCCGAACGCTTCGTCGCCGCCAACGACGCCGAGCGTCTCGCACGGGTCACGCGTTTTGCGCTCGATTCAGCGGCGCTACGCCAGCTCGCGCGCGAGGCCGAGCAAGCCGGCGTCGTGCTCTTCTCGACCGCAGTGACCGAGGACACGGTTCCGTTCCTCGCCGAGTTTTGCCCTGCGATCAAGATCGCAAGCGGAGACCTTACGTTCGAACCCGTCATCCGGGCCGCCGCTGCAACCGGCAAGCCACTCATCATTTCCACCGGAATCGGCTCCATCGATGAGGTAGATCGAGCAGTTTCGTGGGTGCGCGACGAAGTCGGCGAATCCGCGTTGGCGAGCCGCCTCGTGCTCATGCACTGCGTCTCGGCCTACCCCACCCCCATCGAGCAGGCCAACGTCCTGAGCGTGCCGTTCATGGCGCAGCGGTACGGCCTGACGATCGGCTTTTCGAACCACGTCATCGGCGCCGAGGCATGTTTTGCGGCCGTTGCCGTCGGCGCCCGCGTGGTCGAGGTGCATTTCACCGACAGCAAGGTCGATCGCACGTTTCGCGATCACGCCCTGTCGTTCGAGCCCGCGGATTTTACCGAGCTCGTTCGGGCAGTGCGCCGGGTCGCCGCCAGCCTCGGCACCCACGATAAGCGGCCCCAGGACTGCGAAAGCCCACTGCGCGCGGCGACCCGCAAGGGCATCGTTGCTGCCCGCGATCTGCCGGTCGGGGCGGTTCTCGGGCGCGACGATCTCATGTTTGCCCGCCCGGCGACCGAGTTCGCGGCCCACGAGACTTCGGCGGTGGTGGGCCGCACCCTGCAAGTCGCCCTCAAACGCGGCCAGACCATTCCCCGTCAGGGCATAAGCTAGGTCCGCTCCCGCGTGCTACGCAAACGCCTGGTCACCGTGTTGACGTTCAATAACGGCGTCCTGTTTCGCACCAAGCTGTTCCAGCCCGATTACCGTTACACGCTCAACTTCGTGGATGCGTGGTCGATCGACGAGATCGTCGTCCTCGACGTCACCCGGCCGGGCGAGGGCGACAGGGAAAACTTTCTGTCTGTTATCAGCGGCTTTGCTCGCCGATGCTTTGTTCCGCTCGCAGCAGGCGGTGGCATCCGCACCTTGGACGACGTCCGACGGTTCATGGCCGTGGGTGCCGACAAAGTCGTGGTTAACACTGGCGCGATCGAACGTCCCCAATTCATCACCGAGATCGCCCGGCTGTACGGTTCGCAATGCGTGGTGCTATCGATCGATGCCCGCAAAGTGGGGAAACGGTACGAGGTGTTCTCCACGTTCGCGACTCGCGCGACCGGTAAGGAAGTCGGCGCATGGGCGCAGGAAGCGGAATCGCTCGGCGCTGGCGAGATTCTGTTGACGGCGATTGAGCGCGACGGTTTTCTGCAAGGCTTCGACCTCGAACTGTGTCGGCTGGTGAGCGAGGCTGTCAGAGTGCCCGTCTTGGTGCTCGGGGGCGCCGGCAATTGGCAGCACATGGTCGATGCGTTCCGAATTGGCGGCGCCTCCGCCGCATGCACGCAGAATATCTATCACTTCACCGAAGCGAGCATTCGCAGTGCCAAGGCGTATCTTGCCAAGGCCGGGATTGAAGTGCGGGCGTAGGATCGGCGACACGGGCAACCAGTCGTGGAACAAATGGCAAGCCTCGATAAGGGAGATCGCGATCGAGCGACCCGGGTTCGCTATTGCCGTCGTTGCCTGATGCCCAGCACTCGCCCCCGGATGCAGTTCAGCGAAAACGGCATCTGCAGTGCGTGCGTCTACGCCGAAAACAAGAAGGTGATCGACTGGGATGCGCGGCGCCAGGAGTTCCTGCAGATCATCAAGCAATTCCGCGGCACTCACGGTCCCTATGACTGCCTCGTACCATGGAGCGGCGGCAAGGACTCCAGTGCTATCGCGCATCGACTCAAATTCGAGTTCGGCCTCAACCCGCTGCTGGTGACGTTTTCACCGCTTATTCCGAACGAGGTCGGGGCGCATAACCGAGAGGAGCTCCTAAAGCTCGGGTTTGATCAGGTCATGGCGCGACCCAATCAAGCGGTGTCTCGGCACTTGGCACGGCGGTTCTTTGTCGAACGTGGCAATCCGAAGGTCCATTGGGACGCAGGCATCAATACCTTCCCGGTCCAG
>Ga0194132_10004194_pt1 | contig 24761 bp, 24 predicted proteins | sample TA2KigOf80mmetaG_FD_148612 | JGI IMG/M metagenome (GOLD analysis project Ga0194132, IMG submission 148612) | Freshwater microbial communities from Lake Tanganyika, Tanzania - TA2015054 Kigoma Offshore 80m | ecosystem: Environmental > Aquatic > Freshwater > Lake | place: Tanzania: Lake... | reverse complement strand
GCCCGGGCGGCGACGACCACGCCCTGGTCGTCGACGGCCACGACGCCGTCGACCGGCCCCCGGCCGTCGAGGTCGGCGAGCACGGCGGCCGCCCGGTCGGGGTCGTCGAACGGCAGCTCCACGGCTCGGACCCCGTCGCGGGCGAGCGCGGGAGACAGGCGGTCGGAGGCCACGACGAGGTCCACGCCGAGCCGGCGACCGGCCGCGACGAAGTCGGCGGTCCGGTACGACGAGGTGGGGAGCAGGAGCACCACGCGCACGCCCATATCATGGTCGGTGCCTTCCACGAGAGGACCCCAGCGATGATCGAAGCGGTCGATCCGATCCTGCACATCACCGACACGGCCAGGGAGAAGATCCTGGAGGTGCGGGCGGCCGAGGCCGACGCCGACGGTCTCGCGCTGTGGGTGACGGTCACCGGCGAGTCGGGCGGGGCCTACACCTACGACATGTCGTTCCGGGCCCTCGACGACGCCGGCGAGATCGAGGTGGTGCAGCACCACGATGACCTCCCCGTCGTCATCGACGGCGACAGCGTCGAGATGCTGGCGGGGGCGACCCTCGACTTCACCGCCGCGGGCATGGTGATGCAGAACCCCAACAAGCCGGTGCCGAAGGTGCGCGAGCCGCGACCGGCTGCCGACCTGACCGGGGCGGTCGCTCAGGCGGTGATCCGGGTGCTCGAGGAGCAGATCAACCCCGCCATCGCGTCGCACGGTGGTCGGGCCGAGCTCGTGGCCGTGGAGGAGTCGATCGCCTACCTCCGCCTCGGCGGTGGGTGCCAGGGGTGCGGGATGGCCGCGGTGACCCTGAGCCAGGGCATCGAAGTCGCGATCCTCGATTCCGTGCCCGAGATCAGCGAGGTGGTCGACGTGACCGACCACGCGTCGGGGACGAACCCCTACTTCGAGTCGGCGAAGAAGTAGCCCCCGACGCCGTCGGCGTCGGGCGATCCGGCCGGCGCCCGTCGATCTCGGTCAGGAGAAGCGGGCGGCGTCGTCGGCCGCGTAGCGCGCCACGACGTTGTCGACGGCCGCGGTCTTCGTGAGCGCGTCGGTGAACTCCGCCAGCCGGGCTCCGGGGATCGCCATCGTCATCTCGGAGACGTTCATGGCGGTGCGCACCCGGCTCAGTGCGCAGCCCACGCTCGCCGCGGGCTCGCCCTGCTCTTTGGCGATGGCGACGATGTGGCACTGCGGCTTGCCCTCGATGCGCAGGCCCGGCCAGGCGTCGGAGATCGTCATCAGCTGCTTGCCGTTGACCCGGAGCAGGATCACATCGGGGTCGATCGTCGTCTCGGCGAGCGGGCCGTAGACCACGGCGCCGGGCTTCTCGGTGACGACGGGGATCTGGGGGACGATCTCCATGGTCACCCAGCCGCTGTCGAGGAGCGTGGCGACGTCGGACTTGTCGGCGACCTCGTCGAGGGTCTTGAAGCCGTGGGTCACGCTGCCGACGCTGCAGTTGCCGTGGTCCTCCGCGACCGTGGTGAAGGTCCGCTCGGCGCCGCGCATCCAGAACACGCACCCGGCCGGGACGCGCCCCGTCCGTCCGTCGTCGGCCGGTTCGCTCATCGGCTCGTCGAAGGCGGGGATCCCGGCGGGCGCGGCGTCGGCGAACGTGATCGCGATCGGCGGCGCCTGCAGCTTGAGGGCGTCGGTGATCGTGGCGGCGAGGTCGTTCCAGTCGGCGGACATGGGGCCGCAGCCTAGGGCGATCGGCGGGATGTCCGGGCACTTGGACCCTTCTGGCACGGGGACGGCGGGCGCACGCTGGGGGCGCACGGATGATCCGGGCGGTCCGGACGGCCGGCACCTCGGAGGGGTCATGGGCACGATTCGGCGTACGACAGTCCTGGTTGCGGCGATGCTCGCCGTCGCAATGACCGCCACGATGCCCGTCGGTGCCGAAGTGCGCAGCGGCGCGATCGATCCCGACTCGGCGATGGTCTTCAGCATCTCGCTCGACCCGTTCGCGGATCCACTGGACTTCGACGTCGTGCTGCTGAACCCGTTGGAGGCCGATCCCGTCGTGATCACCATGGACCCGGGCCGGGACTGGTTCCCGGACCTCTCTCCCGACCACTCGACGATCGTCTGGCAGTCGGACCGCTCGGGCAAGTTCGAGCTGTACCGGATCGCGGCGACGACCGACGACGCCCGGACGGTGCCCGAGCAGCTGACCCGGACCGCCGGTGACGGTGAGAGCACGGTGCCGGCGTTCTCCCCCGACGGCACGAAGATCGCGTTCGTGTCGACGGAGGGTGGGCGTCCCCACCTCGTCGTGATGAACGCCGACGGCTCGGGGCCCCGCCAGGTGAGCAGCCTGCTGAGCCACGACGGCAGCCGGCCGTCCTGGTCCGCCGACGGCCGGCGGATCGCGTTCGCCGGTGTCCGCACGCCCAAGGACGATCTCGACATCTACGTGGCCGACGTGGCGTCGGGGAAGGCCCGTCCGGTGGGGGCCACGGGCGCCGACGAGTACGAGCCGGCATGGTCGCCCGACGGGTCGTCGTTCCTGTACTTCAAGAACGGTCACGTCTGGGGCATGGACGCCGACGGCCGCAACGCGAAGCGGCTCACCCGCACGGGGACGACCGCCGATGGTGAGTACCAGGCGGCGTGGTCCCCCGACGGCACCCACTTCGTCTACGTCAGCAACGCACCGGCGACGAGCGGGCTCTACATCGCCGACGCGAACGGCAAGCGCCCCTCGTCGTTCATCGAAGGTGACTTCGCAGCCGAGGCGCCATCCTGGCGCTGACGCTCAGCCGACGGGGATCGGTACTCAGCCTCCGCGGAGGGCGCGGAGTCGGGTGACGACCTCGGGGAACGCCGTGGCGAACCGGTCGACGTCGTCGTCGGTGCTCGACCAGCCGACGCTGGCGCGCAGCGACCGTTCGGCGTCGACGCCCATCGCCGCGAGGACAGGGGACGGCTCCAGGAGCTCGCTCGAGCACGACGATCCCGAGTGCACGGCGACGCCGCGCTGATCGAGGCCGAGGAGGACCGGCTCGGCCTCCACGCCGTCGATGCCGACGCACACGAGATGGGGGAGCCGATCGGTGGGGTCGCCGAAGCGGGTGACGCCGGGCTCCGCGAGCGCGGCCGCGGCGAGGGCATCGGTGAGGGAGCGGGCCCGGGTGGCCTCGCCGACCAGCGTGGCCCCGTCGCTCAGCTCGGCGGCGGCCGCACCGAAGCCGACGAGTGCCGGGACGTCTTCGAGCCCGCCGCGCCGGGCCCGTTCCTGGGCGCCGCCGACGACGAAGGGTGGGAACCGTAGGCCGCGCCGGACCAGGAGGGCCGCCGCGCCCTTGGGCGCGCCCCACGACGGGCCGTCGACGGAGCAGAGGTCGGCGCCGAGCGCCGCGAAGTCGACGGGGACGTGGCCCGACGCGGCGCAGGCATCGACGTGCACGACCGCGCCGCGGTCCCTGGCCCCGGCGACGATCTCGGCCACCGCGGTCTGCATCGTGCCGACCTCGTGGTTGGCCAGCTGCACAGACACCAACGCCGTGTCGTCGCGCACGGCGGCCAGGACCTCCGGCGCGGCGAACCGTCCGCGGCCGTCGACACCCACCACGGTGGTCTCGAAGCCCGAACGCGCGACTGCGTCGAGGACCGCGGAGTGCTCGACCGCCGTGGTCACGACGTGGTGGCGGTCGCTCCCGGAGCGGGCCCGTTCCACCGCACCCCAGATCGCGGTGTTCACCGACTCGGTGCCGGTCGCGGTGAAGACGACCTCGCGGGGGCGGGCGCCGAACAGCGTGGCCACCTGCTCGCGGGCCACCTCGACGGCGATCCGTGTCTCGCGGCCCTCGGCGTGCAGGCGACCCGGGTCGCCGGGGTGGCCCCGGAGGTAGGGGAGCATCGCCTCGAACGCGGCGGGGCGCAGCGGCGACGAGGACGCGTGGTCGAGGTAGGCCCTGGCCACGACCGCCTCAGACGCGGGCGACGCAGTGGTCGTCGCCGTCGGGACGGCTCGCCTCGAAGTGGGGTGAGGTCTCGCCGTGGAGGCCGGCGAGCATCCCGCGGATCATGCCCCGGTCGAGCGCGCAGACCACGTGGGGGTACTTGGTGGCGGTGTCACCGAAGGGGCAGCACTCGGACACGATCGACAGCTCGCCGCCCTTCTCCTCGGGGTGGGCGGCGAAGCCGTGGGCGGTCAGCGCGTCGGCCACGGCCGCGACCGCCGCGCGCACCGAGCGCTGGCCGGCGTTGGGGTCCATGCGGGCGGCGAGGCTGCGGCCGTAGGCGTATCCGACGTCGTCGGCGAGCGTGGCGGCCTGGTCGGGGCCGAGCGCGTCGAGCGCCGCGGCGAGCAGGTCGGAGAGCACGTCGTCGTGCTTGAGCGGCATCGAGAAGGTCGCGTCGAGCGCGGCGGCGCAGTACCGCTTCGACGGGCGGCCGGCGCCGCGGGCCGGCGCGTCGCCACCCTTGCGGCCCATCTCGACGACCAGGTATCCGCCGCCGGTGAGCTTCTCGAGGTGGTGACGGGCGACGTTGGAATGCAGCGCGAACCGCTCGGCCACCTCCGACGCGGTCACGCCGTCGGGGCCCCGCTCGCGGACGAACAGGTAGATCTCGCGCCGGGTCGGGTCGCCGAACGCGTTGGTCACCGCGGCGACGGCCGCGTTGAACTCGTCGGGGCTGAGGCTGCGCTCGGCAGTGGCGGCGGCGGTGGGAGCGGTGGGCGGCACGGTCGGTATTCTACCTATGCGGATAGTGGAAATCAGGTGGGCCCGGCCGTGGCGCCGGAGGGCCCCGATCCGGGAGCGAGATGGCCGACGAATCCCAGGTGCGGGAAGCCCTCGCGGGGGTGACCGAGCCCGAGCTCGAGCTGGGGATCCTCGAGCTGGGCATGGTGAAGGGCGTGGCCGTCGACGGCGACACCGCCGTGGTGGCGGTGGCCCTGCCGCTTGCCGGTGACGAGCGCGCGGAGCGCGTCCACCGGCTGGTCGCCGACGCGGTCCTGGCCGGGACCGATCTCGGACGGGTCGAGGTCGACCTCCGGGAGATGGAGCCCGACGAGCTCGTCGGAGTGGCCCGGGTGCTGCGCCACGAGCCGCCTCCCAACCCGCTCAAGATCATCGACGCCAACGCGCCGACGCGCCCCGAGCCCCGGGTCAACCCGTTCACCGACGCCCGCACCCGCGTGATCGCGGTGTCGTCGGGCAAGGGCGGGGTGGGCAAGTCGTCGGTGACCACCAACCTGTCGATCGCGCTGGCCCAGCGCGGCCATCGGGTCGCCGCGGTCGACGCCGACGTGTGGGGCTTCTCGATGCCCCGCATGCTCGGCATCCGGCAGCCGCCCGACCTGATCGACGACCTGATCGTCCCGCCGGCGGCCCACGGCGTGCGCCTGATCTCGATGGGCTTCTTCGCGAGTGAGGAGCAGGCCGTCATCTGGCGGGGCCCGATGCTCCACAAGGCGCTCGAGCAGTTCCTCACCGACGTCCACTGGGCCGACCCCGACTACCTCGTGGTCGACATGCCTCCGGGCACCGGCGACGTGTCGCTGTCCATGGCCCAGTTCATCCCGCGCGCGGAGGTCGTGATCGTCACGACTCCCCAGCCCGCCGCGCAGCGGGTGGCCCAGCGGGCGGCGGCGATGGCCGAGAAGGTCAACCTCAGCGTCGTCGGCGTGATCGAGAACATGGCGTGGTTCACCGGCGACGACGGGAAGCGCTACGAGCTGTTCGGTGCGGGCGGCGGGCTCGAGCTCGCGCAGCGCCTCGACGTTCCGCTCCTCGGCCAGATCCCCCTGGTGCCTGCGCTGCGCGAGGGCGGCGACGACGGCGCGCCCATCGTGGTGGCCGACCCCCAGGACGAGGCCGCGGTCGCGTTCCGGGCCATCGCCGCCCGGCTCGACGGGGACTAGACCGGCTCCGGGCCACTACCTTGGGCGACATGGAAATCCGTATCGGAGTCGTGCACACGCCGAAGGAGATCGCCCTCGAGCTCGAGGGGTCGGTCGACGACGTGAAGAAGAGCATCGCGAAGGCCCTGTCCGACGACGACGGCGTCCTCTGGCTCACCGACAAGCAAGGCCGCGACATCGGCATCCCCTCCGAGCGGGTCGCCTACGTGGAGATCGAGCCCGACGGCGCGGCCAAGCGCGTCGGCTTCGGGCGGGCCTGACCCGGGTCTCCACCGGCTCGCGGCCGTGATCGACCTCCTCGACCGGCGCCTGCTCTTCATCACCGGCAAGGGCGGTGTCGGCAAGAGCACGGTCACCGCGGCCACCGCGATGGTCGCGGCCGATCAGGGCAAGAAGGTCCTGCTCGTCGAGGTCGACGCCAAGGGGAACCTCACCAACCTGTTCGAGCACGAGCCGGTCGGCTTCGACCCCGTGCAGGTGTACCCCGGCGTGTTCGCGATGCAGCTGAACACCGAGGCGTCGCTGCGCGAGTACCTCAAGCTCAACCTGCGCATCCCCATGGTCGGGCGCATCGGGCCGATCGCCAACGTGTTCGACTTCGTGGCCAACGCCGCGCCCGGGGTGAAGGAGATCCTCACCGTCGGCAAGGTGTGCTGGGAGGTGCGTGAGTCGATCGAGGGGCGGGCCGACTGGGACCTGGTCATCGTCGACGCCGCGGCCACGGGGCACGTGCTCGCCCAGCTCGATGCCCCCCGCACGATCCGCGAGCTCGTGCAGACCGGACCGATCCGCGGGCAGACCGAGTGGATGATGGACATCCTCTCGAGTCCGTCGCTCACCGCTCTCAACGTGGTCACCGCGCCCGAGGAGATGCCGGTCAACGAGACCATCGAGCTGGTCGCCCGCGCCCGTGAGGAGACGACGGTCCCGCTCGGTGCCGTGATCGTCAACCGGGTGCTGCCCGAGCCGTTCACCACCGAGGACGAGCCGGTGTTCGCGGCGCTCGCCGGTCCCGAAGCGACCGCGGTGCTCCGGGCGGAGCTGGGGGAGGGGGCGTCGGGCGTCCTCGACGCGGCCCGGCTGGCGGTGGCGCTGCGCCGCTCGCGGGTCCCGCACCTCGACGCCCTGCGCGACGCCGTCGACCTCCCGCTGCTCTACCTGCCGTTCCTGTTCGTGCGCGACCACGGCCTGCGGGTCACCCGGGTGGTGGCCGAGGCCCTCGGTGCGGAGTTGGGGCTGTGAGCCCGGACCGCGGCGGCGGCGCCCGCACCGCGAGCCTCGAGTCGCTCCTCGCGTCGCGCGAGGTCCTGGTGTTCTGCGGCTCGGGTGGGGTGGGGAAGACCTCCACCGCGGCGGCGGCCGGCCTGGCCGCCGCCGTGCACGTGGGCGGCCGGGTCCTCGTGCTCACGATCGACCCCGCCAAGCGGCTGGCCGACGCGCTCGGGTTGGAGGGCATCGGCAACGAGGAGCGCCGGGTGCCCGACGCGGTGCTGCGCGGCGCCGGTGTGCAGCCCCGGGGCGAGCTGTGGGCGGCGATGCTCGACACCAAGGCGTCGTGGGACGACCTCGTGCTGCGCCACGCTCCCGACGAGGAGACCGCCCGCCAGATCCTCGACAACCGCCTCTACGACAACCTCACGAGCCGGTTCGTGCAGAGCCACGACTACATCGCGATGGAGCGGCTCTACGACCTGCACTCGACCGGGGCGTGGGACCTGATCGTCGTCGACACCCCGCCCACCCGCAACGCGCTCGACTTCCTCGACGCGCCCCAGCGCATGGCCGACTTCTTCGGAGGTCGGCTGCTGCGGTGGCTCACCGCGCCGTACCGCCTCGGCGGCCGCCGGGGCGCCCGGCTGGTGAACATCGCCTCGAAGCCCTTCTACCAGATCGCCGACCGCATCCTGGGCACCCAGTTCCTCCAGGACATCGCCGAGTTCTTCCTCAACTTCGAGACGATGTACCAGGGCTTCGTCACGCGGGCCCGCGCCGTCGAGCGCCTCATGAAGGACCAGCGCACCGCGTTCGCCGTCGTCACCACGCTCGAAGGTGCGCCGCTGCGCGAAGCGCAGTACTTCTGCTCGGAGCTGACCGGGCGCGGCTACCACCTGGGTGCGCTGGTGCTGAACCGGGTCCTGCCCGAGTCGTTCGCCGATCCCGGGATCGCGGCGGCAGCCGACCGGCTCGTATCCGAGCCCGACGAAGTGGCCGACCGGCTCGTCGAGCTCGGCGTGGGGGGGCTGACCGATCCCGTCGCCGTGGCCCGGGTGCTGCGGACGATCGGCACGTCGTTCCAGGACTACGCGGTCGTCGCCACGCGCGAGGCCGAGCTGCGCGAGCAGCTCGCCAAGGCGCCCGAGGTCCTCGCCACGGTGCCCACGTTCGCCGACGACGTGCACGACGTGTCCGGCCTGGCGCGGATCGGCGAGTGCCTCCTGGGGGCGCAGTTACCATCGGCGCGTGTCCGTGCCGATGCTCGAGCTGGCGAGGCTGAACACCGGCCTCGATGAGCCGGCGCTCCAGCACCTCCACCGCCTCGTGGCGTCGTGGCAGGTGCTCGCCGACCTCTCGTTCTCCGACCTGCAGCTCCTCGCCTCGATCGAGGGCGAAGCGGGCCGGCGCTTCCTCGTCCTCGGCCAGGTGCGGCCCACCACCGGCCAGACGCTGTACCCCGAGGACCTCGTCGGGCGGGTGGTCGAGGAGTCCGAGCGGCCCCTGGTGGCGCGGGCGTGGCACCTGGGGGAGATCACCCATGGCGTCGCGCCCGTACTGGGCGCCTCCGAGCCGGCCCGGCTCGAGTGCATCCCCGTGCGGGAGGGGGGCCGCACGATCGCGGTCGTGAGCCTGGAGGCGTCGACCACGTCGGCCCGGCGCCAGGGCGAGCTCGAGCGCCACTACGTCGAGGTGTTCGACCGGCTGGCCCTGATGCTGGTGGAGGGGAGCTTCCCGTTCGGCGAGAGCGAGGTGGAGCTCGAGGAGGCGCCCCGGGTGGGCGACGGCGTGATCGTGCTCGACGAGGGGCGCCGGGTGCGCTTCGCCAGCCCCAACGCCGTGAGCGCCCTCCACCGGATGGGCATCCATGCGTACACGACGGGGCTCCAGCTCGGCGAGGTCGGCTTCGACCAGTCTCCGATCGACGCGATGTACCGCTCGCCCTCGCCCGTGATGGTCGAGATGCAGCGGGGCGAGTCGTCGGTGGTGGTGCACGCGTTCCCGCTGCTCGACGCGCAGGCGGTCGTCGGCGGAATCGTGCTGCTAAGGGATGTGACCGCCATCCGGCACCGGGACCGGATGCTCGTGACCAAGGACGCCACGATCCGAGAGATCCACCATCGGGTCAAGAACAACCTGCAGACGATCGCGGCGCTGTTGCGGCTCCAGGCGAGGCGGCTCCGGTCGGCCGAGGCCCGCTCGGCGCTCGAGGAGTCGGAGCGACGGATCCGGGCCATCGCGGTCGTGCACGAGACGCTCTCGCGTGACGCGTCCGACGTGGTGCCCTTCGACGAGATCGTCCGCCCGTTGGCCCGGTTGGTGGAGGAGGCGTCGGCCGGTCCCGACTTCCCGATCCGCATCGAGGTCGAGGGCCACGTGGGTGACATCCCCGGGGAGCTGGCCACGCCGATGGCGGTGGTGCTCAACGAGCTGGTGCAGAACGCCGTCGAACACGCCTATCCCCCGGGGAAGGCCCGGGCGGGGGCCGGTCGGGTGCGGGTGACGCTGGCCCGGGAGGGCGACGACGCGGTGCTCGAGGTGGCCGACGACGGCGTGGGGCTCCCGACGGGCTTCGAGCTCGACGAGGCCACCGGGCTGGGCCTGTCGATCGTGCACACCCTCGTGACCACCGAGATGGGCGGCTCGATGGAGCTGCACGACGACCACGGCGCCCGCGCGGTGGTGCGGGTGCCCGTACGGTCCCCCGGCCAGGACGCCTAGGCGCCGGTCGTTCCTGACGCGCGGAGACGGCCGGTCAGGGCGTCCCGGGTACCGACGCCGGCGGCACGAACGGTGCCGAACCGGGCGGGGGATCAGGCGGTCGCGCGCTGCTGGGCGACCCAGCCCTTGCGCAGCTTGCGGCGCTCCTCCTCGGTGGTGCCGCCCCAGATGCCCGCCTCCTGGTTGGTGGCGAGGGCGAACTCGAGGCACTCACGGGACACCGTGCACGCGGTGCAGATGCGGCGGGCGGTCTCGATCTGCTCGAGCGCATTGCCGGTCACCCCAATGGGGAAGAAGACGTCCGGGTCGGAGTCCCGGCAGGCGGATCGGCTCCGCCAGGTGTCGGTGTTCCAGTCGTGGGTGCGGATCCAGGTGAGGGCCACGGGCGTCGGTCTTTCTCGAACAAGCGATGAGGAATCGGCAGGGGTACCCCGTCCTCGGGATCACCCTCGAGGCGGAAGAGTCACACTATGTTGATTCGGGATCGGGCACAAGGCCTCTGACCTGGCCTTTCGCGTCCGAGCGACCGATGATCCCCATCTCGCGGGGTGATATCCCCAGGTTTTCCCGGCGATATCCCCCGCGATTTCCACCGCGATATCCCCCGCTCCAGGAGACCCGTCGTGGCCGGACCGCTCGTGCTCGCCCACCGGGGCGCCCGGCGTCGGGCGCCGGAGAACACCCTGGAGGCGTTCGCGGTGGCTCGGGACCTCGGGGCCGATGGGGTGGAGCTCGACGTCCGCCGTACCCGCGACGGCGTGCTGGTCCTCCACCACGACCCGGCGCCGCCCGACGGCCCGGTGCTGGCTGCGATCGACCACGCCGAGGTGCGGGAGCGCTTCCCCTCGATCCCGACCCTGCCCGAGGCGCTCGACGTGTGCGCGGGCCTGCTGGTCAACGTCGAGATCAAGAACCTCCCCTGGGAGGGCGACTTCGATGCCGCCGAGTCGGTCGCCGACGCCGTGGTGGACCTCGTCGCGGCCCGCGGTGGGCGCGATCAGGTCCTGGTGTCGTCGTTCCATCTGCCCACGGTCGACCGCGTGCACGAGCGCGACCCGGCCTTGCCGACCGCGTTCCTGTTCATCGCCGGGATGGACGTCGTCGACGTCGTCGACCTCTCGGCCGACCACGGTCACGTCGCAGTGCACCCCGAAATGCGGGCGCTGGGCGGGCCCGACGCGCACGAGTTCGTGGCCCACGCCCACGAGCGCGGCCTTGCGGTCAACGTGTGGACCGTCAACGAACCGTCCGACATGGCCCGCCTCGCCGACCTCGGGGTCGACGCCCTCGTCACCGATGTCCCCGACGTCGCCCTCCGCACCCTCGGCCGCACCCCCTGACCCCCCGATGCGCTTCTCACCGTCGATCCCGGCACCCCCGATGCGCTTCTGACCGTCGATACCGCTATCGACGGTCAGAAGCGCATCAGGGGAGGACGACGGAGAGGGCGTCGGGGACGTAGCGGACGTCGAGGGTGGCCACGGTGCCGAGGTAGTCGCCGTCGACCTGCCAGGGGAACGCGCCACCGGGGTGGGCCGCCGTGATCCGCAGCGACTCCACGTCGCGGAGCTGGACGACCTCGCGCGCCCTTCGCAGGTGACCCGCGCCGGCGACCGACGACCCGAACGCGCCGGCCACGTCGACCAGCCGGAACCGGGTGAGCGACGTGACGGCGAGCGGGCGGTCGAGCCCGGCGTCCCCGGTCAGCAGCATGCGACGGGCGCCGACGTAGGAGTAGGGCGCGACGTTGCTCACCACGGTGAAGAACGAGTCGTGGTTCTGGCCGTCGGGTGTGGTCACGTGCAGGTGGGGCACGATGCGGTCGAAGCCCCGGAACAGGGTCCGCACGGTCTGCGCGGCGAACATCGGGTGGGCGGCGTAGCGCTTGACCTTCGGGTTCAGCTGCTCCATCCGCTCGACCACGGCGGCGTCGAATCCGGCGCCGAGGTGGAAGAGGAAGTGCCGCTCGTTGGCCGCCCCCACGCCGATGCGGCGGATGCTGCCCCGGTCGATGGCCGCGGCCACCGCCGCCGTCGCCGGGTCGAGTCGCTTCGGGAAGCCGACGGCCCGCACGAACACGTTGGTCGATCCGCCGGGCAGGGCGGCGAGCGCGGTGGGGGTGCCGATGAGACCGTCGGCCGCCTCGTTGAGCGTGCCGTCGCCCGCGGCGACGGCGACCACGTCGACCTCGTCGGCCGCGGCCTCCGCGGCGAGCTGGCGGGCATGGTCGCGCGCGTTCGTGAGGACGGTCTCGACCGCGTGCCGGGCGCCCAGGCGCGCTTCGATGTCGGCCCGGTGGCGATCGGTCATCGACGACGCGATCGGGTTGACGATCAGCCGGACGCGCACGGCCGCACAATACGAGGCGGGGGAGCGGCCGCGGGGCGCACCGTACGATGCGCGGCGATGGCGTCGTCCACCCCCGCGACCGGTCCCGACGCACTCCGGGCGATCACCGCTGAGATCGTCGCCTGCCGGGCCTGCCCCCGCCTGGTGGAGTGGCGGGAGGACGTCGCCCGGGAGAAGCGGGCGTCGTTCCGGGACGAGGAGTACTGGGGCCGGCCCGTCCCCGGGTTCGGCGACCCGGCGGCCCGATTGCTCGTCCTGGGGCTGGCGCCGGCCGCGCACGGCGGGAACCGCACGGGCCGGGTGTTCACCGGCGACCGGTCGGGCGACTGGCTGTTCGCGGCCCTGCATCGAGCCGGCTACGCCAACCAGCCGGAGTCGCTGCGGGCCGGCGACGGCCTCGTGCTCACCGACGCCTACGTGGCCGCGGCGGTGCGCTGCGCCCCGCCCGACAACAAGCCGACCACCGACGAGCGCGACACCTGTCTGCCGTACCTCGTACGCGAGCTCGACGCGCTCGATCGACTGGCCGTGGTCGTGTGCCTCGGCGGGTTCGCGTATGAAGCGCTGTGGAAGGTGCTCACGGCGCGGGGCGACCCGCTGCCCCGGCCGCGGCCCCGGTTCGGCCACGGGGTGGAGGTGCCGACGGAGCGGCTGACGATCGTCAACTGCTACCACCCGAGTCAGCAGAACACCTTCACCGGCCGGCTCACCGAGCCGATGCTCGACGCGGTGTTCGCCCGGGCCCGGGCCCTGAGCGCCTGACCGGGCGCCGTCGGCGGCAAAACCGACCGCGGTCGGCGGGGGGTCCGGGGACTACGGTTGCCCGCATGCCAACCCCCTCGCTCCGCGGCGTGTACGTGCCGCTCATCACCCCGTTCGCGGCTGACGGCTCCGTCGCCTTCGACGCGATCGAGGCCCTGGCGTGCGAGTACCTCGACGCCGGTGCCGCCGGGCTCGTTCCGCTCGGCACGACCGGGGAGGCGCCCCTCCTCGACGGCGACGAGAAGCGGGCGATCGTGGAGCTGTGCGCCCGCATCGGAGTGGAGCGCGACGCGCAGGTGATCGTCGGCTCCGGCACCAACAACACCGCGTCGACCGTCGAGGCGACGATGGCGTACGGCGCGATCGAGGGCGTCAGCCACGCCATGGTCGTGGTGCCGTACTACGTGCGGCCGAGTCAGGCCGGCATCGTCGCCCACGTGACCGCCGCCGCCGACGCCAGCCCCGTGCCCGTCGTCGTCTACAACATCCCGATCCGCTCGGGCCGGGTACTCGAGGCGCCCGGGATGCTCGAGCTCGCCGCGCACCCCAACGTGGTCGGCGTGAAGCAGGCCGTCGACGGCATCGACATGGCCACGTTGGAGATCCTGGCCGGCGCGCCCCGCGACTTCGCGGTGCTCGGTGGCGACGACCCCTACCTCTTCCCGACGGTCCTGCTCGGCGGCGCCGGCGCCATCTGCGCGTCGGCCCACGTGTGCACCGACCGGTTCGTGCAGATGATCGAGTGCGGCCTCGCCGGCAAGGTCGACGAGGGCCGCGCCCACCACGAGGCGCTGCTGCCGGTGGTGAAGGCCTGCTTCACCGAGCCCAACCCGTCGGTGTTCAAGGCCGTGTTGCACGCGCAGGGCAAGATCCCGACGCCCGACCTCCGCCTCCCGCTGCTGCCCGCCAGCGCCGCGTCCCGCGACGCCGCCCTCGCCGCGATCGAGGCCGCGGCGGGCTGAACGCGGTTGTGCGGACGTTCTCCGTCGCCGGGGCGACGGGAAACGTCCGAACCGGTCAGCGGCGGAGGAGCTCTGCGACGTGGAAGGCGAGGTCGATCGACTGGCGGCCGTTGAGGCGGGGGTCGCACATCGTCTCGTAACGCTCCTCGAGGTGCTCACCGAGGACCTCGTCGGAGCCGCCCAAGCACTCGGTGACGTTCTCGCCGGTGAGCTCGATGTGGACGCCACCGGGGGCGACGCCCGCGGCGTGGCAGACCGCGAAGAAGCCCTCGAGCTCACGCATGATGTCGTCGAACCGGCGGGTCTTGTAGCCGCTCGCGTGGGAGAACGTGTTGGCGTGCATCGGGTCGGACGCCCACACCACCGGGTGGCGGGCCGCGGTGACGGCCCGGATGACCGGCGGCAACGCGTCGGCGATCTTGTCGGCGCCCATGCGGGTGAAGAGCACCAGGCGACCCTCCTGGCGCTTCGGGTTGAGCCGCTCGCACAGGGCGACGACGTCGGCTGGGCTCACGTCGGGCCCGAGCTTCACGCCGATCGGGTTCTTCACCCCCGAGAGGAACTCCACGTGCGCGCCGTCGAGCTGACGGGTGCGCTCGCCGATCCACAGCATGTGCGCCGAGCAGTCGTACCAGTCGCCGGTGAGGCTGTCCTGGCGGGTCAGCGCCTCCTCGTAGCCGAGGAGCAGCGCCTCGTGCGCGACCCAGAAGTCGACCTGGTGCAGCTGCAGCTCGTCCTGGAGGTCGATACCGCAGGCCTGCATGAAGCGCAGCGCCCGCTCGATCTCGTTGGCCAGGGCCTCGTAGCGCTGACCCTCGCGGCTCGACGCCACGAACTCCTGGTTCCAGGCGTGCACCCGGGCGAGGTCGGCGAAGCCTCCCTTGGTGAACGCGCGGGCGAGGTTCAGGGTGGAGGCCGACTGGTGGTACGCCCGGAGCAGGCGCTGCGGGTCGGGCCGGCGGGCCACCGCGTCGAAGGCGAAGTCGTTGACGGTGTCGCCGCGGAACGACGGCAGCTCGAGCCCGTCGCGGGTCTCGGTGGGCGACGAGCGGGGCTTCGAGAACTGGCCTGCCATCCGGCCGACCTTCACCGTGGGCACGCCCGACCCGTAGGTGAGCACCACCGACATCTGGAGGATGACCTTCAGCTTGTCGCGGATGCCGTCGGCCGAGAACGCGTCGAACGACTCGGCGCAGTCGCCGGCCACGAGCAGGAACGCCTTGCCCTCGGCCGCGGCGGCGAGCTGATCACTCAGGCTGCGCGCCTCGCCGGCGAACACCAGCGGCGGCTGACCGCGCAGCTCGGTGAGCACGGCGTCGACCGCGTCGGCGTCGGGCCAGTCGGGCTGCTGCGCAGCCGGGCGGGCACGCCATGTCTGGGGCGTCCAGTCGTCCTTGAACAGGGGCACGGTGCTCATCTGCGATGCGTTCCGGTCGGTGGAGGGGGCGGCCTGCGGACCCGGTGGTCTACAGGTAGCCGCTGGGCGGGTTGGGACCGCCCTGCTGGGCCATCTCGAGGGCGCGGCGGCGGCGCATCTCCTCGAGCTGGGACTGGGCCGACGCCTGCTGGGTGAACAGGGTCGCCTGGATGCCGTGGAACAGACCCTCGAGCCAGCCCACCAGCTGGGCCTGCGCGAGGCGCAGCTCCGACTCGGTGGGGGCGTCGTCCTCCAATGGGAGCACGACTTCGCTGAGCTCGGCCTGGAGGTCGGGCGAGAGGACCGACTGCAGCTCGGTGAGCGACTTCTCGTGGATCTCCCGCAGGCGGCGCCGGCCCGCGTCGTCGAGCGGGGCCCGCCGCACCTCGTCGAGCATGGAGCGGACCATCGAGGCGATGCGGATGAGCTTGGTGGGCTGGGTGACCTGCTCGCCGCCCTCCCCGCCTTCGCCGTTGCCGTCGGTGGTCGCCGGGGCGGCCGCGGCGAAGGCAGCCGGGACCATGATCTCGGGGCGGACCAGCTCGCGTTCGTGGGTGTCGTCGTCGCTCACGGGGACTCCAGTTCGGGCGGGGTACCAGGATAGGGACTTCCCGGGCGGGGCGGCCCACCGGTTCCGGGGCCTCGGCCGATCAGGGGCCGGACGGCGCCCCGATCAGCGGGTGAAGATCCCCGGCTCGTCGTCGCGCAGGCTCGGGGGGACCTTCCCCGCGGCCCCCTCGGTCCGGGGGCCGGGCACGTCGTGGAACACGTAGGGGGTGGGCTCGCGGCCGGGTTGGCACACCCAGCAGGTGCCGGTGGCCGACTCGGGGGCCCGGGCCGCGGTCACGACGGCGTCGGCGATCTGCTCGGGCCCCATGAGCGGGAAGCCGGCATCGCGGAGCGCGTCCTTCGTGTCGGGCCCGAGGATGTTGGTGTCGGTGAGACCGGGGCACACGGCGTGGGCGGTGATGCCGTCGGCGCGCACCGTCGGGGCGATCGACCGGATGAACCCCACCACGGCGTGCTTGGTGGCCGTGTAGACGGGGTCGGGCGAGAAGGCGATGAGCCCGGCGAGCGATGCGGTGGCCACGATCACCCCGCCGCCCTGGGTGCGCATCTGGCGTACCGCGGCCCGGGCGCCGAAGATCACGCCGTCAACGTTGGGGCCCATGATCCGGCGGTACTCGGCGTCGCCGAGCTCGGTGATGTCGGCCACGCCGATCGCGATGCCGGCGTTGAGGAACGCGAGGTCGACCGAGCCGAGCGTGCCGGCGCACTCGGCGAACACCGCGTCGACCTGTGCGGGGTCGGACACGTCGGCGCCCAGGGCGAGGCCGCCGAGCGGCTCGACGACGGCCCGGGCGGCGTCGGTGTCGAGATCGATGCCGCAGACCCGCATGCCCTCGGCCGCCAGCCGTTGCGCAGTGGCCCGCCCGATGCCGGAGCCGGCGCCGGTGACGAGCGCGACCTTGCCGTCGAGTTCCACGGCATCCCCTTCGTGGTGTTCGGTTGGTGCGCCCGGCACCGTATCGCAGCAGCTCCGCGGCAGTGTCGGGCCGTGGCTGCGCCCCGGGCCGTGCTATCACCGCGGCGATGAAGTTCTCGCTGTCGCTGCCGCTCCTCAAGGACCTCGCGTCACCCGACCCGTACCGGGAGACCTACGACCTGGCGGTGATCGCCGAGGAGTGCGGGTTCGACACCGTCACCATCGGCCACCACCACTTCATGCCGGGCAACCTCGCCGACCCGCTCACCTTCCTCGCGACGGTGGCGGCCCGCACGTCGACGGTGCGGGTGGGGACCGGGATCTTCCAGCTCCCGATCCACAACCCGGTGCGGGTGGCCGAGCAGGTGGCCACGATCGACGAGCTGTCGGGTGGGCGCGTCTCGCTCGGCGTGGGCCTGGGCTGGTGGCCGCTCGAGTACCAGGTGATGGGTTCCGACTTCGCCACCCGCGGTGCCCGGATGGAGGAGGCCCTCACCATCCTGAAGCTGGTGTGGACCGAGGAGCACGCGAGCTTCGAAGGGCGGTTCTGGTCGTTTCCCGAGCTCACCGTGCACCCCCGGCCGGTGCAGCGCCCCCACCCGCCGCTCTGGGTGGCAGGAGTGGCCGACCCCGCGGTCGACCGAGCCGCGCGCCTGGGCGACGCGTGGGTGTGCGGGCCGGTGCAGTCGCTGGCGAAGGCCCAGTCGTGCCTCGAGCTGTACCGCGCCGGCTGCGCGCGGGTCGGCCGGGATCCGGAGTGGATCCTCCGGCGCTACGCGTGGGTCGGCGCCGACCGCCGCCACGTGATGGAGGACGTGCTGCCCGCCTACGTCGACGGCCTCATGGAGCACTGGCGCGAGTCGGTGGAGGACGACGTCGAGAAGGCGCTGTTCGCCCGCATCGACGCCGGGGAGGACGTGTCGCTCGAGGAGATCGCCGGCGATCGCCTGCTGTACGGCGCGCCCGACGATGCCATCGCGCAGATCGAGCGGTACCGCGCGCGCACCGGGTGCGACCATGTGCACGCCGCGTTCGGCGCGGGCCTCCCGGCGACCGAGGGCATGGCGTCGCTCGGGACGTTCGCCGAGATCGCCGAGATGATCCGCCTGTTCGGGCGCGAGGTCATCCCCGCCTTCGGCTGAGCGCGGCTCGGGTCGGGCTCAGCGGCCGCGGACCATCCCGCCGTCGACGGTGTAGAGCTGACCGCTGATCCACGAGCCCTGGTCGGAGCAGAGATAGACGGTCATCCAGGCGATGTCCTCGCCCGCGCCGGCGCGGCCGAGCGGGATCTGGTGGGCGATCGTCGCGTCCCAGCGCTCCCCGCGGCCCATGTCGTCGAGGCGGTAGGTGTCGACGATCCCCGGGCAGATCGCGTTGACGCGGATCTGCTCGGGCCCGAGCTCCTCGGCCATCGCGCTGGTGAGCGCGTGGATGCCGGCCTTCGACGCCGAGTATGCCGCGGTGCGGGCGGCCAAGAGCTTCCCGGCGACCGACGAGATGTTGACGATGCTGCCGCCCTCGCCCTGGTCGACCAGGGCCCTGCCGAACGCCCGGCTCATGAGGAACGTGCCGTCGAGGTTGACGCGCAGCACGGTGTTCCACACGTCGACGGGGAGGTCGATCACCGGGACCCGGTCCTCGCCGCGCGCGGCACCCGCGTTGTTGACCACGATGTCGACCCGCCCGAGCTCGTCGAGCGTGCGGGCGACGAGGCGGTCGACCGCGTCGGCGTCGGCGACGTCGCTGACCACGGGGATCGCGCGCCGGCCGAGGGCGCGGACCTCGTCGGCGACCGAGTCGATGTCGCGCCAGCCCGCCGCCCGCTCGTCGTCGGGGTAGCGCTCGGGCGGCCGCCCGGTGCCGGTGAGCACCACGTCGCAGCCGGCCCGGGCCAGCTCGACGGCGATCGGCCGACCGATCGACCGCATGCGTCCGGCGCCGGTGACCACGGCGACCTTGCCTTCGAGCCCGGTGAGGAGGAGTCCGCTCATGACGGGAGTATGCCTCCCGGCGCACATTCGGGGAGAAGGGCGGCTACAGGCGCGCGGCGTGGGTCGAACAGACGGCGTAGGCCCACCAACGTTGTTGAATCCGCCGCGCATGTAGGCTCACCCTGGTCCGCCCCGGGGTTGGAATTCGATGCAGCGGTCGGCGGGACGAGGCTCACGAGAAGGGGTCGAGACCGTGTCGCGACGCCTCTTGGCCGTCGCCGTGTTGGCGGGGGCATTCGGCCTGCTCGCGGGTTCGACCGCGTCGAGCGCGCTTGACGTGGCGAAGAACCCCCGCCCGATGTCGGCGTCTGACGTGTGCGCGGCGCCGCCCAGCGATCCTGCGCCCGGGACCGCGGAATGGCGTGACCGCGAGGTCGTGAACCTCGACTGCATGCGACAGGGTTCCGAGGACGCACTGGCGAATCCCGAATACGTGGCGGCCTTCGACGCGATGCGCACGGAGTGGGCTCAGGAGCCGGGTCACGGGGCCGAGGTGCGCGGCGACCCGTTGCGCCACCCGGCGACTCGGTGGGACGGCGTCCGCGGCCGCCACCAGCAGGTGTGGATCGCCACCCTTGGTGGCGGCCGGATGTCGGCCGAGCTGTTCGCCCCCCTCGGCCCTTGTCGTGGCAAGTGCCCGAGACTGCCGCAGGGGCTGCGCCGGGAGCAGCCGCCGTACCCCGTCATCGTCCTCCTCCACGGCGGCGGCGCAGCCAAGGAGATGTTCTGGAACACAGCGGAGGTCGTCGCCGAGCACGGCTACCTCGTCCTCGTCGTCGATGCCAACTTCGATCCGATCGCAGGAGGCAAACCACCCGACCCGCCACCCGACGAGCCGGGCTTTCTGTTCGCAGCCCGCAACGCTCTCGACTACGCGCTCGCGACGCCCGAACGCGAGACCGCCGCAGGCGAACACAACCCTTGGTGGAAGCTCGCGGAGACCGAGCGCGTGGGGCTCATCGGTTCGTCGCTGGGAGCGGTGACGCTCGACTACCTCGGACAGATCGACGAGCGTGTCGACACCATCGTGGCTTACGACAGCTGCGAGTACGTGCTCGAAGCACTCGGCGCAGCCGGGCCGGATGTTTCGAGCATCAGTCCGAACGGGGGCGGATGCCGGAGTCGACCCGCGCCTCTCACGCCGGAACAGCTCCGCACATCGCGCCTCGGGTTCAACGCCGACTACCACACGCCAGCGGACACCCCACGAAGCAGCCCGCCCGATCCACACCACAAAGACGAATACACGCGAGCGCTGGTCGCGCAGGGCATCGATGCGATGCAGGTCGCGGTCCGGGCAAGCGCGCACGCCGATGTGGCCGACGATCAACCGGGAGCGACACGGGCCACATCGCAGTCGCGTCATGGCCAAGCCGCGATGAACTACTACACGCTCGCGTGGCTCGACTATCAGCTCCGGGGAGGCGAGCTAGCCGCCCGCGTGCGGGCGTGCCGGCGGCTCACGGCATCGACCTTCGATGACTTCGCCGACGCCTATCAGATCGGGACCGGTCGGTACGAGCCTCGTATCGGGAACGTCCCGGAGACCATCGGCGGGCTGCCTGTCCCGGCGCGACTCTCCTACCTGTTCGCGTCGTCACTGTTTCTCGACAACGGGAACGTGAACGTCGCGGACCTGCACGTGACGACACCGCGATCCGCGTGCACCAAGTTGTCATGACACCGTTGACAGAGCCGTGACCCGCGAAAGCGCCGACACGCACCCAATCAGACCCGAGAATCACGGTCTGGGGCGGTGAATGAGGGAGTATCGGACCACCACGCGAGATGGCCCTGACCAGGGTGTTTCCGTAGGTCAGGGCCAACTTCTGGGTGGCGCCCTCGGCAGGACTCGAACCTGCGCACACGGCTCCGGAGGCCGATGCTCTATCCGCTGAGCTACGAGGGCGGGGAGATGCAGAGTAGTGGCTTGCCGACCCCACGGCCCGGGCCGGCCCGAGGGGCCGGAGGGTGGACCTACCCGGAGCGGTGCGACGCGCGCAGGTCGGCCTCGGGAACCCACCAGGTGTGGTAGCCGGTCGGCACCCGAACCGGGACCGAGAGCCGGCACACCGGCTCGTCGCCCACCCGCGCGGCATCGAGCACGTGCACTTCCGACTCGCCGGTCGCCTCGTGCACGACGAAGGTGACGAGGTACCCCGCGTCCTCGGCGGTGCTCCCCTGCCTGGGGCAGAAGACCGTCTCGCCGCCGTACCAGCCGTCGGGCCAGGGGTGGCTGGCGGTGGTGTCGGTCGCGAGGTCGTGGCGGATGACCGCGTCGAACGCGAGGGTCTCGAGCGGGGCGAAGCGCATCAGGTACGTGTAGCGGGTCGGCCGACCGGTACGGCGGACGTCGATCTTGGGGAACTCGGCGATCTCGTCGTTGATCCGTCGCTTGGTGATGGTGTTCGAGTCGAGGTGGAAGACCCATTCGGTCAGGTACGGCTCGAGGCGCAGCATCGCGATCTCCGGGGCGGCGCGGCGGTCCCCGGGTGAGTCGGGGTCGTCGACGAGCGGGTCGGAGATCTCGCAACCGATCAACCGCACGATGCCGTCTTCCTGCCATGCGTTGGCCACGTGGTACATGAAGCACGGGTCGGTCTCGAACCAGGTCGTGTCGTCGGCGGTCCCGGAGCGGGGAACGAGCCCGAATCGCGAGGCCCGATCCCGATGGAAGCGGAGCCGGTTGGCAGTGGCCGTCGTCTCCCACATGAAGGGGAAGTCGAACACGATGGCGTAGTCGTCGGTGAAGGCGAGATCGTGTTGGAGCCGCGGGCCGCCGACGTCGATGCTCTCGCTCCGCACGACCCGACCGTCGGGTGCGACGACACCGAGGGTGAGATAGGGCGGGATCGGGTCGAAGTCGATGAACAGCAGCTCACCGGTCGCGGTGTCGACCTTGGGGTGCGCGGCGATGTGGGACGTGAGCGTGCCGGCGAAGTCCTCGGTGCCGAGCGTCTCCAGGTCGGGCAGTGAGACGCGGTACGCGTCGCCGCCGAGCCACCACAGCGCGAGCAGCTCGCCGTTGAACCAGACGAGGTCGGTGTTGGCGGTGTCCTTGAACACCTGCGGGAAGCGGGAGAGATCGGGCGGCTCGAGGATGCCCGTCCACAGCGCGGCGCCGGCCTCACGTTCGGCTTCGAAGCCCGTGGTCGTCACCCAGCGGTTGCGGTAGCGGGCGCCGTCGGCGGTGAAGTGGACGGCGTGGATCATCCCGTCACCGTCGAACCAGTGGTACCGACCCTCCGGCGCGAAGCGCGGGTTGCTGCCGTTGCGCACGAACACGCCGCGGAGATCGTCGGGGATCGCACCGGCGACCACTTCCAGGTCGAGGTCGTGCTCCTCGGCCGTCGGGGCGTAGTTCCCGGCGAGGTAGGGGGATCGGGTCACGGGCTGGGCCGAGGTCATGGACGGGCTCCTTGGGCCACGGAGGGCGCAACGGCGCACCGTCCGCATCCGGGTGTATACAATGTAGACAAGTCGAGAACTTGACTACATCGTATAGGAGTCCATGGTGCGAGACGAAGCCCGCCCGCCGGCGCCCCACGCCGCCGTCGCCACCCGGTTCCGGCACTTCCTCGAGGCCTGCGAGCTCGACCGGTCGGAGTTCGTCGCCGGGGTCGACGGTGCAATCGACGCCCGCACCTTGTACCCCATCCTCAACGGGACCCGCCGACCCTCGCGCGCGGTCGCGGTGCTGATCGAGCGCACCTGGGGGTTCCGGGCCGACTACCTCCTCGACGGCATCGAGCCCGTGTGGGGGACGCCCCCCGCCGAGGCCCACCCGGAGGTCGGCCCGATGACCGACTTCGAGGGCGAGCTCCTCGCGTTCGTGCGGCGCTCCCTCGACAACATCCACTCCATGCGGCTCGATCTCGAGCGCGGGCTGCAGTGGGAGCGCCTGTTCGCACGGACCGAGGGTCTGCTCGAGACGCTCGACGCGGTCAGCGGCGACGACGGGGCGCGCGCCGCGGCGATCGGCCTGGTGTTCGACGACTGCCTCCGGGCCGCCGCCGTCTTCGAACGGTTCACCGTCGCGATCCAGCGGCGCCGCGCGTTGCAGCTCACGTTGGCGTACTTCGACCGGCACCTCGCCGGCAGTGCGGGTGCCGGCGCGTCGACGCAGCGCCGCGCCGCCCGTCGCCAGGCTCGCGCCGCGTTGGCGGCGTCGGAAGCCGAGGTGGCGGAATGTCGTGCGCGCATCGAGGCGATCCTGGCGCTCCCGAACCCCGTCGCCCTGATGAGCGCAAGTGCAGCGGACGCGGACGAGATGTTGGCGGCCATCGTCGGCAGCGCCATCCCCTAGGTGCAGTGCGTTCTGAGCCGCGCCGTGCGGGTCCCTGACACAATCGGGCGATGGCAACGCCGCTCGAGCCGGTCGACCTGGTGGGGGAGTTCGACCCCACGGCCCCCGAGTACCTCGCCGACCCGTACGCCCACCTCGCCCGGCTGCGGGCCCAGGGGCCGTGCGTGGTCGACACCTCGCGCGACCTCTGGTACCTGGTCGGCTTCGACGCGGTCGAGGCGGGCCTGTCCCGCATCGTGCGCGGGCACCACCGGGGCCCCGACCGGCACGTGCACTTCCCGGCCAACCCGTTCGCAGCCGACGGCCCGGGGCACACCGAGCCGCGGCGGATCATCGCCCCCACGTTCAGCAACAAGGCGGTGCAGCAGTTCCGTGACCGCGCGCAGGAGGTCGTCGACGCCGCGCTCGCCGACGCGGTGGCCGGCGGCGGCGAGCTGCGGTTGGTCGACACCATCGGCTTCCTCCTGCCCTACACGCTCACCTGCGACGTGCTCGGCATCCTCGACGTCGACAACCGCGACGAGCTGCGCGCCTGGACGTGGCAGAGCCTCGAGCTGATCGACGCGTTCCTCACGCCCGAGCAGATGCAGGAGTACATGGCGTCGGCCGGCTTGCTCGCCCAGCACCTGCACGGCGTGATCGAGTGGAAGCGGGACCACCTCGCCGACGACCTGCTGTCGTTGATCATCCGCACGGCCGACGCGGGTGAGGTCCTGCGGCCCGAGCAGGTGGTGCCGTACGTGCACACGCTGTACCTCGCGGGCATGCACACGACGGTGAACCAGACGGCGCTGAGCCTGCTCGCGCTGATGCACCACCGCGACCAGTGGGACCGGCTCTGCGCGCAGCCGGACCTCCTGCCCAACGCGGTGGAGGAGCTGCTGCGCTTCGAGTCGACCGCGCAGTACATGAAGCGCACCGCGGAGGAGGACGTCGACCTCGGCGGCGGGATCGTCGTGCCGACCGGCGCGGAGGTCGTCTGCTGGATCGCATCGGCCGACCGTGACGAGGCCCGCTGGGGCGACACCGCCGACATGCTCGACCTCACCCGGGCCGACGCCAAGCAGCACATCGCGTTCGGCAAGGGCCCACACGTGTGCGTGGGCAGCTGGCTCGCGCGGCTCGAGCTGCACGTGGTGGTGGAGTCGATCGTCTCCCGCTTCCCCGACACGACGATGCCCGATCAGGAATTCGTCTGGGAGAGCAACTTCATCCGCGGCCCCGAGGAGCTCGTGCTCCACCTCGCCTGATCACGACCGTTTTGGCGTCCCCATCGCATCGCATACGTGCACTGGTGACGCCAAAAGGGGAGCGTCAGGGCAGCGGCCAGCCGACAACGCGGTTGCAGGCGTGGAGGGTGGCGCGGGCGGCGGCCTCCACGGGGCTCGACCCCGAGGCCAGTCCGTAGAGCGACCGGTCGAGCCCGCGCCGGATCATCACCGCAACGAGGAACTCGCGGTCGGCGGTGGTGTCGATCGTGCGCACCCACCCGACGTGCCACTGCACGGCGCGCGGCGGATCGGGCTCGAGCCCGACCAGCGCGTCGAGGGTGGCGGCCGCGGCGGCCTGACCGGCGCGGACGAGGGGACCCCGCCCGACCGTCCGCAGGTCGCCCGAGCGCAGGTGCACCTCGAGCTCGCCGGTCTCGGGGACGGTCCGCACCGCGATCAGCTCG
>Ga0194132_10004193_pt1 | contig 24773 bp, 24 predicted proteins | sample TA2KigOf80mmetaG_FD_148612 | JGI IMG/M metagenome (GOLD analysis project Ga0194132, IMG submission 148612) | Freshwater microbial communities from Lake Tanganyika, Tanzania - TA2015054 Kigoma Offshore 80m | ecosystem: Environmental > Aquatic > Freshwater > Lake | place: Tanzania: Lake... | reverse complement strand
TTGTCGAACTCGTCGGCCGAGAGCCCCGTGAACATGCGGAACAACAACGGCTTCCGACGCAATTTCTCGTAATTCGTCATAACCCTATGAATAGGCCATCGATCGCTATTGCGCAACGAGTCTAATGTTCGGGTGCGAGAGCTGCGCCGCGGCGAACGCCTCGCGCGTGAACCGGGCGACGAACACCGGGTCCGCAACCCACCGCTTGCTCATCACCTTGAGCGCAACCGGGCGGTCGAGCGAGAGCTGCCGCGCGAGGTACACAGTGCCCATTCCGCCACGGCCCAACTCGCGCTCGATGGCGTAGCCGCGCACGTCGGTCCGCGGGGCGATGGCGACCGCGTCGTCCTGGTCGCCGGAGTCGGCCTCGGGGCCGGGTGAGCGGTGGTTCGGGTCCGCGTCGGGGTTAGTTTGGGCGAACCCGAAGACGTGCGACGCGCCGAGGGGCTCGGGCGCGTCCGGCGCGACGGCGACCGGGCCGCCGCCGGCGCGCGTGTCGCTCGGCAGCGCGCGCGCCTTCACCGTCCCATCGGCCTCGACCCACAGCACGAACGGCTGCGCGCAGTTCGGGCACTTGGGCCGGTAGCGGCCGGGTTTCCCCGCCTTCAGGTTCAGGCGGTGGGAACAGTACGGACAGGCGATTGCCACGGAGGGCACCCTCGCGGCGAGTCGGGCGGGAGCGCGGTCGGTCACGCTGAAGGGTAGGTCACGAACGCGCGCGGCGACGAGCCGATCCGCGCCGCCCGTTGCGCGCGCGGCCCGATTGTGCGCCGGGCATAAATGTCACGGCCTGCGCGCGTCAGGATTCAAGTGGTGCGAGAAAAGCGAAACGCCACCCTTCCGGGTGGCGTCGCGTGGTCCGTTGTCGGACGAACTTACTTCTTGGGGAACTCGACCTTCGGCGCGTCGATGGACAACTTCTTGTCCTTCTCGACGACCTTGCCGGTCACGACGGCGTCCACGTCGGCCTTGCAGCACTTCCCGTGGTACGGCTCGGCCCCGCCCTTGTCGTTCAGGTAGTACTTGATCTCCTTGTCCTTGACCTTGACGAGCAGGGCGTGCCCGCACTTGTCGGTCTCGCCCAAGGCGCACTTGGTGCAGGTCAGTTTGCCTTCGAGCTTTTTGGTTTCGGCCTTGTTGTCCTTCTTCTCTTCCGCGTTGACCGAGTAGGTCGAACCGGCCAGAGTGACGACAGCGAAACCCAGTGTGAGGGCTAGCGCGACGCGCAGCATGAGAGGAACCCTATGTTCGGTGCCACCAGTGGCGCACGGCCCCGACGCGGGTGCCGTCGCCCCAACTGGTTGAACGCTACTATAGCTATCGGCTCGCGCCGGTGCAAGAACCGACCCAAACCTCATCTTCATCAGAATCCGGGACCGAAACCGGGCGCGGCCGTTGACGCAATTCGGGCGACGGCATACGATGCTGTTTTCGCGTTTTTCCAGCGCCCGCTGGAATGTGGTGGGCCGCCCCCCGATGGCCGAGCCGCGCCTTTCCGCCGAAGCCTTTGCTGCCGCCGTCAAGCGGATCACGGAATACCGCGCCCGCCCCGTCGTGGTGAAACTCGGCGGCAGCGCGATGGAAGACCCCGTCGCCACCGATTCCTGCTTACGCTCCGTCGCCACACTCAACGCGCTCGGCGTCCCGCTCGTGCTCGTGCACGGCGGCGGCAAACCAATCGACCGCGCGATGGCCGAAGCCGGCCTGACGCCCAAGAAGGTCGCCGGCCGCCGCTACACCGACGACGCCACGCTCGCGATTGTGGTGCGGGTGTTGCATGAGATCAACCGCGACCTCGTGGCCCGGTTGTGCGCACTGGGAATTCAGACCTTCGAGTACTGCGACGCGAAGTATTTCCCCCTCTCGGGCGACCCGTTGGTTCTGACAGGCTCCGACGCTCAGCCCATCGACCTCGGTCGCGTTGGGATGGTCCGGTACGTTCACGCCGAGTTGTTCCGCGCCCCAGAGCACGGCCCGTCACTCGTCGTCCTTCCGTCGCTCGCCGTTGACGGCGAAGGCGGCTGGCTGAACGTGAACGCCGACACCGCGGCCTCCGCGGTCGCCGGCGCGCTGAAGGCGGACAAGGCCATCTTCCTCACCGACACGCCGGGCGTGCTGCGCGACCGCGCGAACCCGGCGTCACTCATCCCCTCTCTCACCGAGCGCGAGGCCCGCGACCTCATTGCCGCCGGCGTCATCGACGGCGGCATGGTGCCCAAAGTCGAAGCGTGTTTCGAGGCGCTCGAAGCCGGCGCCGACGCCGCACTCATCCTCGACGGCAGGGCTCCTTACTCCCTGCTGGACGTGTTCCTCCACGACACGTTCAAAGGCACCGCCATCCGGCGGTAAGGCGTGACCCTTCGGGTCGGCCTCTGAACGAACTCTCCCCACCATTACCCATCGCGAAACATGACCACAACCGATTCGCTTTCCAGTGAGCAGATCATCTCACTGGCCCAGAAGCACCTGATCGGGAACTACACCCGGTACCCGGTCGCGCTGGTGCGCGGCGAGAACTCGTGGGTGTGGGACGCGGAGGGCACGCGCTACCTCGACTTCTTCCCCGGGTGGGGCTGCGGGCTGCTCGGCCACTGCCCGCCGCGCGTGGTGCAGGCGGTTCAGGAACAGGTCGCGCAGCTCATCCACGTCCCGAACACGTGGTACACCGAGGCGCAGGCGGTGCTGGCGCAGGCGCTCGGCGAGCGCACCGACTTCGGCGGCATGTCGTTCTTCTGCAACAGCGGTACCGAGGCGAACGAGGCCGCGATCAAGCTCGCCCGGCTCAACGGCAAGCCGAAGGGCAAGTACAAGATCGTCACCCTGACGGGCGGGTTTCACGGCCGCACGATGGGCGCCCTGACCGCGACCGCGCAGCCCAAGTACCACGCCGGCGTCGAGCCGATGCTGCCCGGCTTCAACTACGCCAGCTTCGGCGACCTCGACAGCATCGCCAAGGCCATCGACGGCGAGACGTGCGCCGTGATGCTCGAACCGATTCAGGGCGAGGGCGGGGTGAACGTGCCGCCCGCGGGGTTCCTCGAAGGGGTCCGCGCGCTGTGCGATCAGCACGGCCTGTTGCTGATTCTGGACGAGGTGCAAACCGGCATGGGCCGCACCGGGAAGTGGTTCGCGCACCAGCACTGGGGCGTTCAGCCGGACATCGTAACGCTGGCAAAGGCGCTGGCCGGGGGGGTGGCGATGGGCGGCCTCGTGGCGAAGCCGGAGGTCGCGGAGAAGCTGAAGCCCGGCACGCACGCGGCCACCTTCGGTGGCAACCCCATCGCCGCCCGCGCCGCGCTCGCCACCATCGAAACCATCGAGAACGAAGGGCTGTTGGAGCGCGCCGTGCAGATCGGCGAGCGGTTCCGGGGCCGCTTTACCGTGCTCCGCGAGAAGTGCCCGCTCATCACCGACGTGCGCGCGATGGGCGCGATGATCGGCATCGAGCTGAACGTCGAAGGCGCGCCGGTGGTTCAGGGCTGTCTCGAAAAGGGGCTGCTCATCAACTGCACGCACCAGACCGTGCTGCGCCTGCTCCCGTCGCTCACCCTGACCGACGAGCAACTCGACGACGGCTGCGACATCATGGCCGACGTGCTCCTCGCGTTGCGGCCGTAGCCGTCCCAAGTCTGAAAGTCGAAGGTTGTAAAGTCCGAGGGCGTCTCGGCCTTCGACCTTACGACTTTCGACCTTACGACCTTCGACTCGATCCCATGAAGCACTTCCTCAACCTGATCGACCTGTCGGGCGCGGACCTCGACGGGCTGCTGACCGAGGCCGCGCGGCTGAAACTGGCACAGGCCCGGCGCGAGCCGACGGCGTCGCTCAAGGGCCGCGTCGTCGGCCTCGTCTTCGAGAAGCCGTCGCTGCGCACGCGGGTCAGCTTCGAGAGCGGCGTCGCGCAGCTCGGCGGCACCAGCTTGTACCTGCCCGGCAACGAGGTCGGCCTCGGCTGGCGCGAGTCGCTCGCAGACTTCGCCCGTACCGTCAGCAACTACCTCGACGCGCTCGTGCTGCGCGTGTTCCAGCACGCGACGCTCGACGGCCTCGCGGCGCACTCCTCGATCCCCATCATCAACGGCCTGTCGGACTGGTCGCACCCGTGTCAGGGGCTGGCCGACCTACTCACCGTGCGCGAGCTGTTCGGCACCGAGAAGGGGAAGACGGTCGCCTTCGTGGGCGACGGCAACAACGTCGCGCGGTCGCTCGCGGTCGGCTGCGGCCGGCTGGGGGCGAAGTTCGTGCTGGCGTGCCCGAAGGGGTACGCCTTCGACGACAAGTTCAAGGCCGATTACGCCGCACGGGTTTCGGCCGACTTCCCCGCAGAGGTGAACGACCCGTTCGCCGCGGTGCAGCACGCCGACGTGATCTACACCGACGTGTGGACCAGCATGGGCCAAGAGGCCGAGCGCGAGGAGCGCCTGCGCCGGTTCGACGGGTTCCAAGTGAACGCGAAGCTGCTGGCCGCGGCCCCGAAGCACTGCAAGGTGCTGCACTGCCTCCCCGCCCACCGCGGCGAAGAAATCAGCGACGACGTAATGGACGGCCCCGCGTGCGCCGCCTTCCAGCAAGCCGGCAACCGCCTGCACGCGCAGAAAGCCGTGATGGAATGGCTGCTGAGGTGACAGGGGTTCCGGGTCGGTCGGCAACTCGAACACGCGAGGCGGGACATGGCCTCCAAGCGATCTTCACTCCGCTGGGTAGGCATCGGCGGCGGGATTGTGCTCACGGTAGTTGCGCTGGTAATGGTTGTGGATTGGATATTCGCACCGCCCACGCTGTTTCGTTGGAAGGAATCAGACTCGACCATTCGCGTATGGGTCGATTCACATATCGACAAGCCGTCAGGGATCTGCTTTACAATCACGCACGGAGATCAACGCATCGTCGAGTCTCGACTCATTGCTGGTTACTCACAACGCAAGTATCAGTTCGAGGTCGCTTCGATCAACAACGGGAATCTGGTGTGCGTGTACGAAACGGAGCTGGCCCAGAAACACGGCTGCTGGCTGATTATCGTCGATTTTGAGAAGGGCGAGTGTTGGCCCCCTTCGAGCTATTCCGGCCTGACGCCGGCGTACTACGAGAGTTGGAAAAGGCGGTATCTACTGATGGGCGAGCAGCATCGGAGGTTGCCCGACGTGGCACACTTTGACCGCCTTGAACCTGTCGAATCGCCTTTCTGAGACTCCTACTATGCCCCGTCCCAATGACCGCGCACTTTCGGCCTTGCGCCCGCTCACCTTCACCCGGCGGTATACCGGCTCCGCGCCGGGGTCGGTGCTGGTGAAGATGGGGCGCACGACGGTGCTGTGTACCTGCTGCGTCGAACCGAAGGTACCGGACTTTCTTGTCGGGAAGGGCAAGGGCTGGCTGACCGCGGAGTACGGCATGTTGCCGGGGTCCACCAACACCCGCAAGCCGCGCGACAAGGGCGGGAAGGTGGACGGGCGCAGCGTCGAAATACAGCGGCTCATCGGCCGCAGTCTGCGCGCCGTCGTGAACCTTGATAAGCTCGGCGAGCGCACGCTCTGGATCGATTGCGATGTGCTCGAAGCCGACGGCGGCACGCGCACCGCGAGCATCACGGGCGCGTTCGTCGCCGCGGTCGATGCCGTCAACTCGATCAAGGGGCTGCTCACGGTGCCCGTGACCGACGTGCTGACGGACAGCGTCGCCGCGGTCAGCGTCGGGCTTCTGGACGGCGAGGCGCGGTTGGATTTGGAGTACGTCGAAGACCGCGATGCCGATGTGGACCTGAACCTCGTGATGACCGGCACCGGCAAGATCATCGAGGTGCAAGCCGGCGGCGAGGAGGCGACCTTCACCCGCGCGCAACTCGACGCGCTGGTCACGCTCGGCGAGAGCGGCATCCGCGCGATCACGGACGCGCAGAGGGCGGCGCTCGGGGCGGCGTGGCCGTTCTAAAGGCGGTTTTCGACAGGATCACAGGATGAAGCCGGATGAGGAGAAACGATGTGATTCTCGATCCTGATTCATCCTGTGATCCTGTCGAACCGCTTCATCGAGCCACCAGTGACATCAACTTCCCTTCTACAACCACAGCGTATTCAGGCTCGACTAACTCGCCCGGGAGCAGACGCACCGCGCGCACGTCGTGTAGGCGGGTCACGCCGTCGTGGAACGCCGGCAGCGTGAGCGCCGGGTGCCGCGCGCGCAGCGCGTGGAACATCTCCGGGAGCGGGCAATCGCCCCGCGCGCCGCTCTCGCCCCGCCGGTCGAGGTATTCGAGCGCGTCGGTCGCCCACGGGACGACGTGCGCCACCGGCCCCGCGACCGCCGGCGCGCCCGCCTCCGCACGCCGCAACGCGGCCTCGCACCGCTTCGCCAAGTCGTCCAAGCGCGCGAGCATCGCGGAGGCGCGGACCTCGAAGCTCGCGGACAGCGCAGCGACTTCGCGCTTGGCGTCGGCCATCCACTCCGGGACGCCGGTGCGCGTCGCTTGCAGCACGTCCTTCAGTTCGCGCAAGATCGAGCGCGGCGAGTCGTGCTCGTGAACGAAGCCGACCGCTTTCGGGGTCGCGCGCACCCACTCGGTAACCAGCTTGCCCTTCGTCTCGGTGCGCACCGTTTCGAGGAGGCCGTCGCGCACCGCCTCGAGCGCGGCCTCGGCGCTCAGGCCGGCCCGGGCCGGGAATAGGCCGGGCAGTTTGCCCATGCGGAACAAACGGTGCTCGCCGGGCGCGGCCAGCGCCGTCTTGAGCGCGTCGAGAACGTGTTCGGTGCGCCGCGGGTCGGGGACGGAGACGAACCCGCCGGGCGCGTGCATGTCGGACGTCGGCGGCAAGGCATCCATTCCGGCACCGTGGCTCGCGGGGTGAACCGGCCGTACTGTAACCGTGTCTGCATCCAGAAGAAAAGGCCACTGTGAAGGCAGGAACGATGACCACGACCGACGTTCGCCCGCGCATCCTCAGCGGCGTGCAGCCGTCCGGCAAGTTGCACCTCGGCAACTACTTCGGCGCGATCAAGCAGCACATCGAGCGGCAGGACAGCGGCGAGTGCTTCTACTTTATCGCCGATTACCACTCGCTCACCTCGCTGAAGGAAGCCGAGGAGCGCGAAATCGCCGTCGCCGCGAAGCAAAAGGGCGTGGTTCCGCGCTCTGCGAAGCAGATCCTCGCGGACAACGTGCGCGACGTGGCCCTCGACTACCTCGCGCTCGGCCTCGACCCGACGAAGGCCAACTTCTATCGCCAGACCGACGTGCCCGAAGTGTGCGAACTGATGTGGATGCTCGGCACGGTTTGCAATGTCAGCACACTCGAACTGGCCCACTCGTACAAGGACAAGATCGCCAACGGGATTTCCCCCAGCGTCGGGCTGTTCACGTACCCCGTGCTGATGGCCGCGGACATCCTCATCGTGCGCTCGCATCAGGTACCGGTCGGCAAGGATCAGAAGCAGCACCTCGAAATGACTCGCGACATCGCCGGTTCGTTCAACCACCAGTACGGCGAAATCTTCCCGCTGCCGGACGCGGTGTTCAACGAGGCCGCCGTTGTGCCCGGCACGGACGGCCGGAAGATGAGCAAGAGCTACGGCAACACCATCGAGATCTTCGCCGAAGGGAAGGCGCTCAAGAGCGCTGTTATGGGCATCGTGACCGACTCGACGCCGGTCGAAGCGCCGAAGAACCCGGACACCTGCAACGCCTTCGCTCTCTACAAGCTGTTCGCGACGCAAGCGGAACAAGCGGAACTGGCCGACCTGTACAAGAACCCGGCGAAGGGCGCGGAGAGTCGCGGCGGGCGACCGTTCGGCTACGGTGACGCCAAGACGATGCTGCACGCGAAGATCGACGCTTACTTCGCCGCGGCGCGCGAGCGCCGTAAGCAGCTCGCGCGCGACCCCGGCCTTGTGGAAGAGGCGCTGACCGCGGGCGCGCGCCGCGCGCGCGCGGTCGCGAAGGTCACGCTGCAACTGGTGCGGCAAGCGGTGGGCATGAGCGCGCGCCCGGTGTAGTTGCCGCGCGCCGGTCACCTGCGGTTGGCACGTCGGGCGCGGCCCGCGTACCATACCCTCCACAGGAGGCCCCGCATGAAGATCATCCTCGCCAACCCGCGCGGGTTCTGCGCCGGCGTGAACATGGCGATTGAGGCGCTCGAAACCGCCCTGCGGTTCTACGGCAGCCCGCTGTACGTGTATCACGAGATCGTCCACAACCGCCCCATCGTCGAGAAGTTCACGCAACTCGGCGTGGTGTTCGTCAACGACATCTCCGAAGTGCCCAACGGCGGCACGGTCCTCTACAGCGCGCACGGCGTTTCGCCCGTCATCAGGCAGCACTCCGAGGCGCGCAACCTGCGAGCCATCGACGCCACCTGCCCGCTCGTTACGAAGGTCCACAAGGAGGCGATCAAGTTCGCGCGGGAGGGCTACACCATCGTGCTCGTCGGCCACGAGGGGCACGACGAAGTCATCGGCACGATGGGCGAAGCCCCCGCGAGCATCGTGCTGGTCGAAGACGTGAACGATGTGGCCGCGCTCACGCTACCGGTCGACGCGAAGCTGGCCTTCCTGACGCAAACGACGCTGAGCGTGGACGAGGCGAAGTCGGTAATCGACGCGCTCCGGGCGCGCTATCCGCAGATCGTCGGCCCGCACAAGGACGACATCTGCTACGCAACCCAGAACCGCCAAGACGCGGTGAAGAAGCTCGTGACCGAAGCGGACGCGGTGCTGGTGCTCGGCAGCCAGAACAGTTCCAACAGCCAGCGCCTCGCCGAAATCGCCCGCACCAGCGGCAAGCCCGCGTACCTGATCGACCGTGTCACCGAACTGCGCGACAACTGGTTCAAGCCGACCGACACGGTGCTCGTGACCGCCGGGGCCAGCGCCCCGGAGGAGCACGTTCAGGACTGCATCGAGTACCTGAAAACGAAGTTCGGCGCGACCGTGGAAACGCGCATCGTGCGCGAAGAAGACGTGAGCTTCCCCCTGCCAAGAGAGCTGCGCGTACTGGCTTCCTGACCTCCTCGTTTAGCGTTCGACCCGAACGGTCGAAAAGCCATGCAACCACTTAGACTGAACTTCCGCCCTGCTCTCCCGCGGCGCTTGGACTGGCGCATCGGGTGCGTCGGGGCTGGGTTCATCATGCGCGACTGTCACCTCGTTGCGTACCGCAACGCGGGCTTCAACCCCGTCGCCATTGCTTCACGCACGGCGAGCGCGGCGCGCGAAGCCGCGGAGCGGCATTCGGTGCCGAAGGTACACGCCAGCATTGACGCGCTGCTCGCGGACGACAGCATCGAGATTCTCGATGTCGCCGTGCCGCCGGACGTTCAGCCAAGTGTGATCCGTAAAGCGGTGGAGCAAGGAAAAGGAAGGTTACGCGGCATCCTCGCACAGAAGCCGCTCGCGCTGTCGCTGGCCGACGCGCGCGACCTCGTGGCGCGCTGCGCCGACGCCGGCATCGTGTTTGCGGTGAACCAGAACATGCGGTTCGATCAGTCCGTGCGGGCCGCGAAGGACGTGCTGAACCGCGGGTGGATCGGGGAGCCGGTGTTCGCGAGCATCGACATGCGGGCGGTCCCGCACTGGATGCCGTGGGCCGAAGGGCTGCCGTCGCTGTCCACGTTCGTGATGAGCATTCACCACCTCGACACCTTCCGCTACTGGCTCGGCACGCCGGAGCGCGTGCTGGCCTCGACGCGCCCGGACCCGCGCACGAAGTTCCCGCACCGCGACGGCATCAACCTGTACATCCTCGAATACGCCAACGGCGCGCGCGCCTCGTCGTGGGACGACGTGTGGACCGGGCCGAGCAAGGAAGGCGTCGCGGGCGACATCGGCATCCGGTGGCGCATCGAAGGCACCGACGGGCTGATGCAGGGCACCATCGGCTGGCCGAAGTACCCGGCGCGCGAGCCGAGTACGCTGGAACTCAGCACGCGGCAACAACAGGGCTGCTGGCTGCGGCCCCGCTGGGACGACGTGTGGTTCCCGGACGCGTTCGTCGGCACGATGGCGCAGCTCTTGGTCGCGGTCGAAGACGGCACCGAGCCGGAGATCGGCGCGCGCGACAACCTCGAAACCGTCGCGCTGTGCGAAGCCGTCTTCGCCGCCGCGACCGAACATCGGGTTATCAAGATGACCGACGTGCTGGGGACCGCATGACGCCCGATCTGCGGATTCAGCACGCGATCGTGTTGGGCGACGCGCGCGGCGTGCGCGTGGTCGCACACACCGACGGCCTCGACGAGCCGGAGGCGGAGCGCGTCGCGGTACTGTTCGGCGCGCGGCCGGACGGCGTCGCGTGCCCGCTGGCGCACTTCGCCTGCCCCTTCGGAAAGAAGCACGTCGCCGTGGTGCGCGTCGAAGACCGGCCCAACGGCGCGCTCGGCTTCCGCTTCCTGATCCTCGCGCGCGAGCTGTACGCCCACCTCGGCGACCCGTTCGCCGTGTCCGACCGCTACCCGCCCGACTGGTCCGCGACCGGGCCATTGGCCGATCTCGCGTGGCCGATGGAAGTGCTGCCGGAACGCACGCTCGAACAGCTCGACGCGATCCTGAAAGCCGGCGACGTGTCGCTGCTCCTCGGCTCCGCGCAGGCACTCGTTGACGGCAACCGCGTTCTCTTGAAGCGCGCCGAACCCGCGGAGAAACTGATTCGCGAGCTGTGGCAACTGCTGCCGGACCGCTCGCGGTGCGACCTGTGGCCGGCGACGTTCGCGTTCTCCGACGAACTCGGCTTCGATGCCGCGACCGGCCCGACGCTGCCGACGCAGCGCGACGGCGTGCGGGTGCTGACCGAAGACGCCATCCGCGACTACCCGCAGAGCAGCTACGAGTTGAGCCTTCAACTCGCCATCGAAGGCGGCGACCGCGCGGCGCTCCGCAAGCTCCTCGCGAGGCGCACCGCGGACGACACGATCCGACTGGGGCTGTATATGCTGGTCTTCGCACTGGTCGTGGCGACGGTGTTGAAGTTCGCCTTCTGAAGCCGCTCGCGGCTTCGCACGAGGAAGGAATCCCCATGCCCCTCGACGAAAAAGTCCTCGTCATCCCCACGGCGAACTTCCGCGCCGCGGGGTACTTCCACGGGATGCGCGCCGCGGACGCCGCCTACCGCGCCGCGATCCTCGACCCGGCGGCGTTTTCGTTCCGCCCGCGCTACGAAGTCGAAACGGACCCGGCGTTCAAGCAGCTCATCCCGTACATCGTGCTGCGGTGCGGGGAGCTGTTGTTTCACTACCGCCGCGGCGCGAGCGGCACGGAAAAGCGCCTAGAAGCGCTGCGCTCGGTCGGCATCGGCGGGCACATCAGCGAGGCCGACGCCGCGGGCGGCACCGACCCGTACCACACCGGCATGATGCGCGAGCTAACGGAAGAAGTGGCCCTCGGCTGCGGGTTCGCGGAGCGCTGCATTGGGTTCATCAACGACGACCGCACGCCGGTCGGCAGCGTCCACCTCGGCGTGGTCCACGTTTTCGACCTGACCGCGCCCGCCGCGCGCTCGCGCGAAGACGCTCTCGCCGACAGCGGTTTCGCACCGCTCGCAGAACTGAAGGCCGATTTGAGCGCGTTCGAGACGTGGTCGCAGTTCGTGCTGGAATCACAACAGCTCTAGCCGTTAGCCGCGAGCCACAGGCGAGCGCGGATGTCATACCGAATTGCGTTGATTCGTTACTTTGCCTTTGAAACCAGCGGTTTTCGGCGCATCATGCCAAATTGGCAGCGGATTCAGGCCGGAGCGAAATCCCGTCGATTTCCGCTACCCGAAGGCCGAACAAAGGCAATCAACGCAAGTCGGTATCACCTTCCCACCACGAGCTTCTTCCCGTCGGGCATGACCAGTTCCCAGCCTTGCGCGGTGCGGGCGATGGTCTTCGCCTTGTACTCGGCGGCAACGGGGGCGGCGCGGGCCACGGCTTCGTTCGGCCACGGCTTGCCCGCCGGCGCGTCGGGCGGCAGCGCCGGCGCGTCGAGCAGTTCCGGCAGGCCCGCGGTCGGCGCGCCTAGCGGCAGCAGCACGCCCTTCGCGTCGACCGCGCGCCCGTTCGCTGCCAGCGCCGGCGCGCGGAACGTGAGCGCCACGCGCACCGCGTCCGGGTCCACGGTCACGGCGTCCACGCTCTGCACCCACGGGTGCGTTGCGAACGCCGCCGTTAGCTTCGTACTCAGGTCCGGGTCGAGCGCTTGGAAGGTGGGGGGCGCGTTCGCGGCGTAGCGCACTTCGGAAAGGAACGTGTCGCGCGCGAGGCCCGGCGGCGCGGGGCACTCGATGTCCGCGAACTTCCCCTCGTAGCGGGCGCGCGGGCCTATGTTGCGGCGGGCCGCGTCGCCCAACCGCCACAGGCCGAACACCAGCCCGCCGACCGCGGCCAGCGTCAGCAGGGCGACGAGCGCGCGCCGCGCGGGGCGCGGGCCGGGCGCGGTCTCGGCCTTCTTCCCGCGCGTCACCACACGTGCAGCTCCTGATCGAGCGCGACCCCGGTGCGCTCCTTCACCTTCGCGCGCACGTCGTCCACGAGGCTGAGGATGTCGCGCGCCGTGGTGCCGGGGTGCGCGACCGCGTAGTTCGAGTTGCGCTCGCTCAGTTCCGCCCCGCCGAACTTGGCCTTCGTCATCTGCGCGCGGTCGATGAGCGTGGCCGCGGTCTGGCCCGGCGGGTTGCGGAACAGCCGCACGCCGGCCTGAAAGCTCAGCGGCTCCCCGGCCTTGCGCTGCACCCACGCCTTGCGCATCCGTTTCAACACGGTCGAGGTCGGTTCGCTCGCCAGCTCGAACTCCACGGACAGAATCACCGGCTCGTCGAGGTCGCTCTGGTGCTCGCTGAACGTCAGCTCGTCGCGGGTGCGGGTCTGCACCTTGCCGGCGTCGGTCAGCACGGTCACGGTACGCACGGTCTGGCTGATCTCGCCGGCGCGGTCGCCGACGTTGCACCGCACGCTGCCGCCGACCGTGCCGCGGATGCCGACCAGCGTTTCGAGGCCGCCCAGCCCGTTGCGGACGGCGAACGCGATGAGGTCGAACAGTTGGCCGCCGCCGCCCGCGGTCACGCGCGCGCCGTCGCGCGTGAGGAACGTGAACGGCTCGGCGACGAGGCGGATCACCGCGCCGCCGACGGGGTCGTCGCGCACCAGCAGGTTGAACCCGCCGCCCAACATGCGCACCGGCACGCGGTCGCGCTGGCACGTGCTCAGGACCGCGTTCAGCTCGTCCACGGTGCGCGGCTGAACGAGGAACTCGGCCGGTCCGCCGATCTTCAGGTGCGTGTACGGCACGAGCGGGGCGTTTCGCTTCGTGATGTCCGGGAACTGATCGGCGAGCGACATGGCGCGGCCTCCTTAGTTGGTACTGTATCGCCCGCGGCAAGGCGCGCGTAGCGCCGCGCGCCGCCGCGCGCCCAACTTCGCCCAGATTTCCCCGCCCGCACAGCCCGCGCGACCGACACAATCCGCCGCCCGGTACTGGCGCTTTCCCACTCAACTCATAGGATTGCCCGCGCGCCTGCGCGGTTTGTTCCACCTTTGCGGATAAGCGAAACGGGCGCGGTTGTATCCGAAGGGGCGACGGTATGCGGCTGAACGACGTGATCGAGGGCGACTGCATCGAGGTGATGGGCCAGATGCCGGCCGGGTCCGTGGACCTCGTATTCGCGGACCCGCCGTTCAACATCGGCTACCAGTACGACGTGTACGACGACCGCCGCGCGAGCGCCGACTACCTCGACTGGACGACGAAGTGGATCGCGGCGGCGGCCCGGCTGCTGAAGCCGACCGGCTCGTTCTTCCTCGCCATCGGGGACGAGTTCGTCGCCGAACACAAGGTGCGGCTCGACGCCTGCGGGCTGACGATGCGGAACTGGATCGTGTGGCACTACACGTTCGGGGTGAACTGCGCCCGCAAGTTCAACCGGAGCCACGCGCACATCCTGTACTACGTCCGCGACCCGAAGGCGTGTACGTTCAACGCGGACCCTGTGCGCGTGCCAAGCGCGCGCATGACCACCTACGCCGACCGCCGCGCGAACCCGGTGGGCAAGTTACCGGACGACACGTGGGTGCTGCGCCCGCAGGCCAGCGCCGACCATTTCAAAGAGGACTCTGACACGTGGTACGTGCCGCGCGTGTGCGGCACGTTCCGCGAGCGCCTCGGGCACCCGTGCCAGATGCCGGAGGCCGTGCTGGAGCGCATCATCCGCGCGGCGACCAACGAGGGCGACGTGGTGTTCGACCCCTTCGCGGGCAGCGGGACGACGCTCGCCGTCGCCAAGAAGCTGAACCGGAAGTATCTGGGCGTGGAACTGTCGGAACAGTACGCGGACGGCGTGCGGAAGCGCCTCCAGATGATCGAGTTCGCGGCCGATGAGCCGGCGCGCCCCGCGCGCAAGCGCCAGCCCGTGAAGAAGTGAGGCGCGCGGCGCGGAGTTCGTAGTGACCCGCTTCAGCGGGTCATCGCGCCGGGGCGTTCCGCTAAGGTCGCTGGGCCGAAACCCGCTGACGCGGGTCACTACGAATACGCGCGGGCGCGCTCACCTCTCGGCGACCACCAAGATTTGCTTCGGCGTGCGGACCTCGATCACGAACCCCTTCCCGGTCGCGTCGCGGGCGACGACGCCGCGGGCGCGGATCACTTTCCCCTCGTAGTCCCTCTTCAACTGGTCCGGTTGGCCGCTGGCGAACGTGTTCGGGCGCACGCGCACCGCGAACCCGTCCGGCGCGTCGGGGTCCGTTTCGGCGTTCAGGTCGCAGTGCGCGCCGCCGTTGACCGAGCGCACCTTGAACTCGACGGTGTGCTCCTCGCCGACCTTTTCGGCAGCCTTCGCTGGGCCGAGGATCTTGTCCGCGCCCTGCGGCACGGGATCGTTGGGGCCGGGTTGCTCGCCGGGTTCCTGCGCCGCGTCCGGGTTCTTGGCCGGGGGCTGCGGCGCGGTCCCCTTCCCCATCTTGTAGGCCACGGCCGCCGCACCGATGAACAGCACGACCGTGCCGAGCCCGGCCAAGACGAACGGCCACACGCGCCGCGCCGGGGCAGCCGCGGGGAGCGCCGGCGCGGGCTTGGAGCCGCCCGCGGGGCGCGGGGCCGGGCGCGGCTTCGGCGCGGACTTCGCGCTGCCGGGCGCGGGCTTCGGCACCGGGGCCGTCTGTGCGGAGTTGGTGCGGGCCGTTGAGATCGGGGCCTTCGGGGGCCGCGGGCGCAACTCGGACGGGCCCGGGATCGGGAACGCGACGTTGCTCTCGGTGATCTTCGATTCGGCACTCGACCCGCCGGCGCGCGCGCGGACGTTCGCGGAACTGCCGGTGTCGCGCCCGAACACGCCGCGGCCCGGTGCGAACAGTGCCCGCGCGAGCGGGGTCTGCGTGCCGGACCGCTCGGCGCTCGGCGCGGCCAGCGCCCGCACCAGCGGGCACAGCGCCGGCATCTCGCGCTCCGGCGGGGGCCCCACAGCGGCCCCGGCCCACTCCGCCAGCGCCTCCGCGACCTCCATCGGCTCCTGATAGCGGGTCCGCGCGTCCTTCGCCATCATCTTCCGCAGCACCGCGAGGACGCCCGCGGGCACGTCGGAGCGGAACGTCTCCACCGCGCGCGGCTCGCGCTGCTGGTGCGCCACCAGCTTCGCCGCAATCGTCCCGTCCGGGAACGGCGTCTGCCCGGTCAGCATGAAGTACAGCGTGCCGCCCAGCGAGTAGATGTCGGCCCGCACGTCCACCACGTTGCTCACGGCCTGTTCCGGCGCGAGGTAGTCCGCGGTGCCGAGCACGCACTTGTCGTCGTACTTCTCGGTCACGCTGTCCTGCTGCTTGTTGAAGAACCGCGCGAGACCCATGTCGAGCACCTTGATGACGCCGGTGCGGTCGAGCAGCAGGTTGCCGGGCTTGATGTCGCGGTGGACCATGCCCAGTTCGTGCGCGTGCTGCATCCCGACCGCGGCCTGCGCGATGTAGTGGGCCGCGCGCACCGGGTCGAACGCCTTCTTCTCCAGTGCGTACCGCGCGATGACCTCCTGCAGGCTCGCGCCGTCCACGTACTCCATCACGAGGAAGTGGAGCTTCTCGTACTGGTCGATGTCGTATGCGCGGACGATGTTCGGGTGGTCGAGGGCCGCGACCGCGCGGGCCTCGCGGTAGAACCGTTCGAGGTTCGACTGGTCTTCGAGCTTCTCGACCGGCAGCACCTTGAGCGCGACGAGGCGCTTCATCAGGGTGTGCTCGCACAGGTACACGGCCCCCATGCCGCCCGCGCCGATGAGTTCGAGGAGCCGGTATTTGGAGCCGATGGTGAACCGCTTGTAGCGCCCGGCCTTGAGCTGTTTGGCCTGAAAGAACGTGAGCTGCGCGTCGCGCACGAGGAGCGCCGCGACCTGATCCACCGACTGCGGCGAGCCGGTGGCGCGGTGGCGGCCGAGCAGGTCCTTGAGCTTCGGTTCCGGGGCCAGTCCGCTCTTGCGGACCAGTTCCAAGAACTCGGGCACGGTCGCGGGGGCCGGCATGGGTGCGGTATCCTTCGACCCGGCGCGGCCGACGGCGGCCGGCGGGACGTGCTTCATACTGTTGTCGTCGCGCGCACGATGAGCAAGAGGGCGGCGCGCATTTTTCCGCGCCGGTTCAGCCCACACGAGAACCCGCGCGCCACTCCTGTTATCATACCCCGGACGCCACCGGACAGGGGAACAGACATGCGCCGCGCGCTCGCCACCGCGACTACCGTAAAGGCCGTGTGCCCGCACGACTGCCCCGACACTTGCGGCATGATCGTGAGCGTCGACCCCGCGACCGGGCGGGCCGTCGACCTGCGCGGCGACCCCGACCACCCGTTCACCCGCGGGTTCCTGTGCCAGAAGGTCAACAACTACCTCGACCGCGTCTATCACCCCGACCGCCTGCTGTACCCGATGAAGCGCGTCGGGCGCAAAGGCGAAGGCAAGTTCGCGCGCGTCAGTTGGGACGAAGCCATTGCCACCATCGCGACGCGGTTCAAGGAGATCGCCGCGTCGGGCGACGGGCCGCAAGCGATCCTGCCGTACAGCTACGCCGGAACGATGGGCAAGCTGATGTACGCGAGCCTCGACCGGCGTTTCTTCCACCGCCTCGGGGCGAGCCTACTGGACCGCACAATCTGTGCCACCGCGGGCGCGGCCGGGTGCGACGTGACGCTCGGCACGCGCGCGATGGTCGATCCCGAAGCGAGCGTGAACTGCCGCTACATAGTGAACTGGGGGTCGAACACCGCGGTTACGAACATCCACTTCTGGAAGGTCGAGCACGAGGCCCGCAAGCGCGGCGCGAAGATCGTCACGATTGACCCGTACAAAAGTCCGACCGCGGCGAAATCGGACTGGTGGATTCCGGTTCGGCCCGGCACCGACGCGGCGCTCGCGCTCGGCGTCATGCACCTCATCTTTCGCGAAGGCTGGCAGGACGCCGACTACCTCGCGCGGCACACTGTCGGCGCGAACGAACTCCGCGAGCGCACGCTGAACGAGTACCCGCCGGCGAAGGTGGCGCACATCACCGGGCTATCGGTCGAGGAGATCGAGCGGTTCGCGCGCGAGTACGCCCGCGCGCAAGAGCTGTTCGGCGGCCCGGCGCTGATCCGCGTGAACTACGGCCTCCAGCGGCACGGCGGCGGCGGCATGGCCGTGCGCACCATCGTCTGCCTGCCGGCCATCACCGGCGACTGGCGGCACGCGGGCGCGGGCGCGTTCCTCAGCACGAGCAAGGCGTACCCGTTCGACGACAACTACCTGACGCGCCCCGACCTGATCCCGAAGGGGACGCGCACGATCAACATGATCAACCTCGCCGAAGCGATGCACGATGAACTTCCCGGCCCGCCTGTGCGCGCGCTGTACGTCTACAACTCGAACCCGGCGGCGGTGAACCCGGACCAGTCGCGCGTGCTAGCCGGCCTCGCGCGCGAGGACTTGTTCACCGTCGTTCACGACCAGTTCCAGACCGACACCGCCGACTTCGCGGACATCGTCCTGCCCGCGACCTCGCAACTCGAACACTTCGACATCCACAACAGCTACGGCCACCTCTACGTGCAGTCGAACAACCCCGCGATTGCCCCGCTGGGCGAGTCGAAGCCGAACACCGACGTGTTCCGCCTGCTCGCGCGCGCGATGAACTTCGAGCCAGAACTGTTCGACGCGACCGACGAGGAACTCGCCGCCCGCAGCCTTCACCAGCCCGCAGCGCCAGCAAGGGGCGCGCTCGACGGCATCACCCTCGACGCGACCAAAGCCGGCCCAGTGCGGCTGAACCTGCCGCGCGACTGGGCACCGTTCGCCGCGGGCGAGTTCCCCACGCCGTCGGGCAAGTGCGAGCTGTACTCCGAGCGCGAGGCCCGCGCCGGCCGCGACCCGCTGCCGCACTACGTCCCGCCGCACGAGGACCCGCAGACCAAGCCCGACCTCGCGGCGAAGTACCCGCTGCAACTGCTCACGCCGCCGTCGCCGCCGTTCCTCAACTCGACTTTCGTGAACGTGGACGCGCTGCGCAAAAGCGCCGGCGCGCGCACGCTAGAGATTCACCCGACCGACGCCGCCGCGCGCGGCATCACCGACGGCCAGCCGGTGAGCGTGTTTAACGACCGCGGCCGGTTCCGCGCGACGGCGGTGATCGCCGACACCGTGAAGCCCGGCGTCGTCGTCTCACTTGGCCTGTACTGGCGCAAGTGGACCGACGACGGCGTGAACTGCAACGCCACTACCAGCACCGCGACCACCGACCTCGGCGGCGGCGCGACCTTCTTCGACAACCTCGTGGAAGTGACCGCGCTGTGATCGCCCCACTCACCCGCGCCGACGAGCGGGCCGCGGTCGCGGCGCTCGCGGCGGCGTTCGCTTCGTACAAGTTGCTCGCGGCGCTGTGCCCGAACGCGAAGCGCCGGCCGCGCGTTACGGAGGCGTTCTGCCGGTTCTTGTTTCGCTCCGCAGTGCGCGCGGGCGGCGCATTCGGCACGCCCGACCGCGGCGCGGTCGTGTGCTCGTGGCCGGCGGGTCGCGAGTGGCCGTCGCGGTGGGACGCCGTCCGCGCCGGCGGGCTGGCGTTCATGTGGCGCATGGGCTGGCGCGCCAGTCTGCTCATGACGCGGCTCGAAGGCGAGTTCGACGCCGCCCGCGGGGCGCACGTTCCGGGGCCGCACTGCTACGTTCCGCTACTCGGCGTGCGCCCGGAGTTGCAGGGCCGCGGGCTGTCGCGCGCGGTGTTGCACCCGGTGTTCGCGCGCGCCGACCGCGACACCGTGCCGATCTACCTTGAGACAATGACCGAATCGAACGTGGCGATCTACCAGAAGCTCGGCTTCGAGTTGGTGGGCTACCGCGAGTTGACCGGCGGGCTGCCGAACTGGGAGTTCGTGCGCGCGCCGGGCTACGATGATAAGCCGAGGTCGTGAACGGCTTCGGTGTAAGTGGACTCCAGATCGAGAACCAGCGTCGGCCCGCCGCGCAGCGCGAACGGCGCGGTCGGGAGCGAATCGCCCACCGCGACCGCGTTGAGCCAAGCGTCGACTTCGTTGCGCTCTTCACGACGTACGGGCCGGTAGGAGGCGACATAATTCGGCGGCTCACCGGGCATCGCGAGCGCCGTGCCGCCGAGGTACCGCATCAGTTGGTTGTGCAGGTTCGCGAGCCGGTTGGTCACCACATCGACGACGACGACGCCGATGCCGCGCTGAAGGTAACCGGCGCACTTCGCCACGAACGCGGCCCGCTCGTTCGCTTCTTTCTTGTTCGCCCCACTCACGAGTTCGATCACCCCGCACAGGCTCCACTCGTGGCGCGAGGTCGCGACCCTTACTTCGAGATCGTCCGGGAACACGGCCGCGAACGTGCCCGTCGCCGGCGGTACTTCGGCGAGCGTCACTACGCCGCCGTTACCGTTCGAGTTCGCGCCGTTGGTACGCTTGTCGTACTCGGCCACGTCTGCCTCGACGTGCGCGCCGAGGTGGATCGTGGGAAACGCGATGAACTCGTCGGTCGAGAGGGTGGCGTTCAGCCACCGTGTGAGGGAGACCGCCCACGTGGTGGCGACGGACGACCACGGCGGCAGTTCCGCGAGCGGCGGGTGAAAGTGATCGAGCAGCGGCATCGGCACGTCCTCCTCGCGTGATTCTACCCGGCTGTCAGCGCGCGTTCGAGGTCGGCGCGGAGGTCGGCCACGTCTTCGATGCCGACGCTCAGGCGGATCAGGCCGTCGTCCACGCCGCGGGCCTCGCGCACCTCTTTGGGGATGCTCGCGTGCGTCATCGTGGTGGGGTGGCACACCAGCGATTCGACCCCGCCGAGGCTCTCCGCGAGGCTGAACAGCTTCGTGCGCGTGAGGAACTGCTTCGCCGCCGGGATGCCGCCCTTCAGCTTCAGCGAGATCATGCCCCCGAAGTTGCGCATCTGCTTCGCCGCGACCGCGTGCCCACCGTGCTCCGGCAGGCCGGGGTAGTACACCTGCGCGACCGCCGCGTGCGCCTTCAGCCACGGCGCGAGTGTCATCGCGTTGTCACAGTGCCGGTCCATGCGCACGGCCAGCGTCTTGAGGCCGCGGAGGACGAGGTACGAGTCGAACGGCCCCGGCACGCCGCCGGCCGCGTTCTGGTAGAACTTGATCGGGTCCATCAGCTCCTTCGGGCCGACGACGCACCCGCCGACCACGTCCGAGTGGCCGCCTAGATACTTCGTCGTGCTGTGAACGACGAGGTCCGCGCCGAGCTTCAGCGGCTGTTGCAGGTACGGCGAGGCGAACGTGTTATCGACCGCGAGCTTCGCCCCATGCTTGTGGCTCACTTCGGCCAGCGCCGCGATGTCGAGAATTTGCAACAGCGGGTTGGTCGGGGTCTCGATCCAGACGAGCTTGGTCTTGGGGGTGATGATCTTCTCGAACCCGGCGGCGGTGGAATCGTCGGTGTAGCGCGCGGTCAGACCCCACGGCTTGAACACCTTGTCGAGCAGGCGGAACGTGCCGCCGTACAGGTCCGCGCTCGCGGCCACCTCGTCGCCGGGGCGCAGCAGCGCGCCGAACACGGCCGTTGTCGCGGCCAACCCGGACGCGAACGCCAGCCCGCGTTCGCCCTCTTCGATCGCCGCGAGCGCCGTTTCGAGCGCCGCGCGAGTGGGGTTCCCGCTGCGGCTGTACTCGTACCCCTTGTGCTGCCCGGGCGCGGTCTGCGTGTAGGTGCTGGTGGCGTAGATGGGCACAACGGTCGCGCCCGTGGCCGGGTCCGCGTCCTGCCCCGCGTGAATCGCCCGCGTGCTGAACCCCTGCGTGCTGTCGGTGGACATGTGAGCTCCTTCGGTTGATGCCGCACGGCCGGGGTAAGCCCGGAGGGGGCTGAGTTTCTGGGCACAGCGCCCTTACTTCTTCTTCGTGAGCGGTTCGAGGTCGGCGACCCACTTCTTGCCTTCCTTGCCGAGGTCGGAGTTGGGGGCGTCTTGGATCAGGACGCCCCACAGGTCGATGGCGCGCTTGGCGATGGTCGGTTTCTGCTTCTCGTACTGCGACCCGGCCGCGATGCCGCGGAGCGCGTACTCGCCCAGTCCGCGGGCCTCTGCCGCGATCTGCTTGCGCTGCTCGTTCAGGTCATCGACCTCCCACGGTCGCTCGGTCTTCGCGTCGTACTCCGTCAGCAGCTTGAGCGCGGCCTTGCCGCTGGTCAGGTCGGGCCAGCGGGCCGCCGCGCCCTTCAGTTGCATCAGCCCGCGGTGCATGGTCGCCTTGTCGCTCAGGAGCGATTTGCCCTCGTCGAGGATCGCCTTCGCACCTTGCTCGCGCGTGAGCGCGCCGTCCGGTGTGGCGCGCGTCGTGGGCGACTTCTTGGCGAGAGCGGCGCGGCGGGGCGCGTCGTCGTCGAGCCACTTCAGCACCGCGGCGAAGGTGGCCGCGGGCGGCATGCCGTGGCCGTAGTCGGGTTCGACCCACACCTTCGTGCGGACGCCGATGCCGGGCCACATCGTCCCCTTCCAGCGCTCGACCTCGCCGCGGTTGAAGTCGTCCGCGCCGGTCACGAGCGCGGCGCTCAGGCGGTCGGTGACGCGGTGCCGCAGCCACGGCTCCTCGCGCAGGTCGCCGGCGGCGCACACCGGGATCAGCCCGCCGAAGTATTCGGGCAGCGCGAACGCGACCGCGCTCGCCATGCGCGCGCCGCCGGAGAACCCGCCGATGTAGGTGCGGTCGGGGTCGAGGGGCACCTGCCGGCGCACGTCGTCGAGGCAGTCGAGCACGATGCGGACGCGCTTCGGCGGCGGCACGCCGTTGCCGGCCTCGCGGATGCCGATGTACGCGATGCCCTTATCCTTGCACAGCTTCTCGAACACGTTCCAGCCGGTCGCGTTGTCGCTGGCCGACACCCACACCAGCGCCGGGATCGGCTTCTTCGGGTCCTTGCGGTCGGGCAGGTACAGGTCGTAGCTCTGCTTCTTGGGGTCGTAATCGGCCCCGGCGAGCTTGGCCGGCGGGTCCGCGAGACTCTGGTTCGAAACGACGAACGTCCAATCGAGGCGTGTCGGCCCGCCGACGGAGACTTTCTGCGTGTACCCGGCGGCGGGCGGCGCGGCGCTGGCGAGGTGCGCCGCGTACAGCACGAGCGCGAGAGCGAAGAATCGGGGCATGGGGTGGGTTCCGGGAGGGTCAGGCCGTGCGGGTCTGCTGACAGGCTGCGAGGCACGTCGCTTCGAGGTCGAGTTCCACGTCCACGCTCCCCGGCAGGGGCACGGGGACGGTCGGTAGCGGCGCACCGGGCGGGACGTTCCCGTGCCACACCAAATAGTGTTCCGCGCCGTCGCGCGACTCGGGCCGGATCACGACGACCGGGGCTTCGCCGTTGCGCGGCCGGCGCGCGATCGGGTACACTGGGGCGAGGCTGTGGAGGTGGGTGGCCCAGTGCGCCGCGCCGGGCAGCGGGTCTACGACCACTACGCCGACCCCGGCCGACATGTAGCCCGCGACGCGCACGGCGAACACGAGCGCGCCGTCGGAGTCGGCCTTGTTGTCTGTGGTCGCGAAGAGAACGGCCGCCACGACGCGCCCGCCGGCGCGCTCGCGCACGGTCACTTCCGCGCGCTCGGTGAAGCGCGCGGGCGCGGTCAGGGTCGGCGCGGTCGGGTGCGACACGGGCGCGGACGCACCAGCGCGCGCGCGGCAATCGACCTCGGCCACGAGCGCTCCGCCGCCCGCAAGTTGCGCGTTAAGCGCGCCCGCGACCGCCTCGCACCACGCGGACAGCACCCCGCGCGCCCCGGTCAACTCGTTCGGATTCAGCGGCATCACACACCTCGTTGTCCCTCATTCTATTTGCCGCGGTTGTGGTCCCAGTAGTGAATCAGGTCGATGCGGGTCACGATGTCCACCACCTTGCCCTCCGCGGTCGCCAGCACGCCGGTGTAGCCGGCCAGCAGCAGGCGGTACGCCTCGTCGAGGTGCGTGTGAACGTCGAGCGTCGGGAGCGGGCGGGCCATCAGGTCGCCGATTGTTACCTTCGTCGGGTCCTTGCCGTCGTGCAGGATGCGGGCCAGCGACACCTCTTGCACGCTGCCCACCGGCTTCCCGGCCTCCATCACCGGCAGTTGCGAAATGCCGGTCGCTTCCATTAACAAGATCGCTTGCTCCGCGCTCGCGTCCGGCGCGATGGTGACGAGTTTGCGCTCGCCGCGCTTCTTCAGCAGGTCCCCCACCGAGTGCGCCGGGGTCTCGGCGAAGGTCAGGTTGTTCGCGCTCAGCCAGCCGTCGTCGAAGAACTTGCTGAGGTAGTTGCGGCCCGTGTCGCACCCGAGCGCGACGACCAGTTGCCCCGGCCCCAGTCGGCGGGCGTAGCGCAGCGCCGCGGCGACGTTCGTGCCCGTGCTGCCGCCGAGGAGCATCCCCTCGCGCCGCGCCAGCTCGCGCGCGACGTGGAACGACTCCGCGTCGCCCACGCGCACCCAGTCATCGACGTACTTGCTCGAAAAGGTCTTCGGCACGAAGTCCTCGCCGATGCCCTCGACCTTCCACGGCTTGGGCGTGCCGCCGGAGAGTACCGAGCCTTCCGGGTCCGCGCCCACAACCTTGATGTTCGGGTTCATCTCTTTCAGGTACTTCCCCACGCCGCTGACCGTGCCGCCGGTGCCCACGCCGGCGACGAACACCGTGACCTTGCCGCGGGTCTGCTCCCAGATTTCCGGCCCCGTCGTGCGGTAGTGGCTTTCGGGGTTGGCTTCGTTGGTGAACTGGTTGGGCCGCCACGCGCCCGGGATCTCGCGCGCCAGCCGGTCGGCCACGCCGTTGTAGCTGTCCGGCGAGTCCGGCGCGACGGCCGTTTGCGTGATAACGACTTCCGCGCCGTAGGCCTTCAGCAGCGCGATCTTCTCGTTGCTCATCTTGTCGGGCAGTACGAAGATGCAGCGGTAGCCCTTCACGGCGGCGACCATCGCCAGCCCGACGCCGGTGTTGCCCGCGGTGGCCTCGATGATGGTGCCGCCGGCGCGCAACAGGCCGCGCTGTTCGGCGTCCGCGATCATCGCCATCGCGACCCGGTCCTTGACGCTCCCACCGGGGTTGCTGAACTCGACTTTGACCGCGACCCGCGCCTGTAGCCCTTCGGTCAGCCGGCCGAGCAGTACCATCGGCGTGTGCCCGACCGCGTCGAGGATCGATTCGAACATGGCGGCAGCTCCACGTGGGGAGGGATTGCGTGCGTGTGTATTAGACTCGTTGCGCAATAGGTGTTGGTTCAGTCGCACTTCGGCCAGACGATCCTGTGTGGTCGTTACCCGTACATCCGGTTGTGGAGTCCGGCGACGTTCTTCATCATCACCGTGTGACGACGGGGCG
>Ga0194132_10004192_pt1 | contig 24775 bp, 21 predicted proteins | sample TA2KigOf80mmetaG_FD_148612 | JGI IMG/M metagenome (GOLD analysis project Ga0194132, IMG submission 148612) | Freshwater microbial communities from Lake Tanganyika, Tanzania - TA2015054 Kigoma Offshore 80m | ecosystem: Environmental > Aquatic > Freshwater > Lake | place: Tanzania: Lake... | reverse complement strand
GTTCGCGAGGAGCGCGATGGCCATCCACGCGACGGCTGCGTTCGGCGCCGCAAGCAGCGCTTCGTAGGCGACCTCCTTGGCCAGGAAGCCGCCGAACGGCGGCAGCCCCCCCGTTGAGGCCGCCGCGAGCACGCCGGCGACGGCGGTGACGGGCATCGCCCGGCGCAGCCCGGACAAGCGCGTGGCGTCGCGCGTGCCCGTTTCGTGGTCGAGAATCCCGGCGACGAGAAAGAGTGCGCCCTTGTACAAACCGTGCGCGAGCAAAAAGACGATCGCCGCTTTCACCGCACCTTCGGTCCCGATGCCGAGCAGCAACGTCATCGCGCCGAGCGATCCGACGGTCGAGTAGGCAAGGATGCGCTTCATGTCCGTTTCGCGAAGCGCCATCAGCGATCCGGCGAGAAAGGTCGCGGCTCCGAAGAACGTCAAGGCGCCGTTCCAAAGGTCCGTCCCGCCCAGCACGGGGGTCATCCGGGCGAGGAGAAACACGCCGGCCTTGACCATCGTGGCGGAGTGCAGGTAGGCGCTGACGGGCGTCGGCGCTCCCATGGCCCCCGGCAGCCAGAAGTGCAGCGGCACCTGCGCCGACTTCGCGAAGGCCCCTATGAGGATCAAGATTGTCGCCGGCGCGTATAGCGCATGCGCGCGGATCGCGTCCGCCCGCGCGAGCATCTGGCTAACCTCATAGGTTCCGGCGGCGCCGCAAAGCAATACGATCCCAGCGAGGAGCGCGAGCCCTCCGCCGCCGGTCACGAGCAGCGCTTGCAGCGCCGCGGCGCGTGCTTCTTCGCGTTCGTGATTCGTGCCAATCAACAGGTAAGAAGTAACGCTGGTGATCTCCCAGAAGACGAACAACATCAGGAGGTTGTCCGCGACTGAGATCCCCGCCATAGCGGACATGAACGCGAGCAAAGCGGCGTAGAGGCGGCCGAGACCGGCGCTCCCCTTCAAGTACGCCCCCGTGTACACGAGGATGAGCGCGCCGATCCCGTAGATGAGAAGGAGCATCAGTACGCCGAGGCCGTCCAGCCGCCAGGAAACGTCCACGCCAAGGCGGGAGACCCACCGCACGGTCTCACCGGCTAAACGGCCGGCCGCGACGGTCGGCACGAAAGAAGCGGCGTAGAGCGCGACTCCGGCGGGGAAGAGCGCAAGCATCCAACCCGCGACGGCGCCGATGCGCCGCGCGAGCGACGGCGCGAGCGCGGAGACTACGAATCCGAGGAGGAGAGCGTTCAGCATGTCAATGCGTCATCGCAGGGTCCCGAAAATACGGGCGGCGCGAAGCGGGCGTTCGCGCCCTCCGTCTTCGCTCCGCGCCAAGCCCGTCAGTCGAAGATGTCGAAGATCCTCTCGAGCGTCGAACGCGGCTTCCGGCGCCCGTAACCTAGGTGATCATCGTCGTCATCGCGCCGGCGTTCCGAATCCCGGTCGCGGGCCGGTCGCTGCTCCGTGGCGCGCGCCTCGAGGCTGCGATCAGTGTCGCCTTCCCGGGCGACTGTGAGGACCTATTCCAGCTCCCGGCGGTCGCGCCAAACGCCCCGGCACATCGGAAACATGTCCAGGAGGACGCCGTTCCGGTTGCGCTCCTGCATGCCGGTATTGCAGTTCGGACAAATCAGGAGCGGCACGGCGTTACTCTTCCCGGTGCATGTTCCGCATCAGGATCAATTGCAGCAGCTGAACGATCGCCTGCGCGGCCGCGGCCACGTACGTCAGCGCCGCCGCGTTGAGAACGGCCTGCGAACCGCCCAGCTCCCGCGGCGTGACCATGCCGAGTCCCTGCAGCTGATTGAGGGCGCGCGCGCTGGCGTCGAACTCCGTCGGCAGGGTGATCACGGTGAACGCGACGACGCCGACGAAGAGCAGGATGCCGAGATCCATCAGCCAGCCGCCGGTGCCGCCGAGCGCGCTGCCCACGATGAACAAGATGATGCCGAGGCTCGATCCGAGGCCGGCGACGGGCACGATGGTGTTCCGCAGCACGAGCGGACCGTACCGCTCCTTGTCTTGGATCGCGTGGCCGACTTCGTGCGCGGCGACGCCGAGCGCTGCGACCGAGGCGCTACTGTAGACCTCCGGCGATAGACGCAGCACCTTGTTGCGCGGGTCGTAATGGTCGGATAGCTTTCCCTGCACCGGTTCCACCTTGACGACGTTCGCCAGGCCGACGTGTTGGAGAATCCGCATGGCTGCCTCCGCGCCCGTGATCCCGGAGCCGGCAGGCACCTGGCTGTACTTTCGGAACGTTCTCATGACTTTGAATTGCGCCCACATGGCAAACAGAAATACTGGAATGGAAAGCCAAAAGAACGGATTTCCCCAGGTCATGAACACCCTTCGCACCTCCTACCGATATAACGAACGACACCTAGCCGAAACGGATTTCGATGGCTCTCACGAATAGAATCGGGGGAACCTCTGACAAAAAACCCCCGAACCGACCCGAGGCCGTTTCCGAGGTCTCATCGCGTGGGGGCCGGACCGGGCGGGGAACCGCCGTATTGAGGAGCCGGCCGCGGCCGCATCCATCGGAAGCCGCCGACTATTACCCTCGCGGCGAATCCTAGCAAAGAGGGCCGGCCCGCGCAATGGATCGGGCAGGGATGGCGCCTTGATTTGCCTGTGGGTCCGAGAACAAATCCGGTCACCGACCGATAGCCGCTCCCCCCAACGGACGGGAGAATTCCTCCATGTGATTTGCGCGGGGTGACGGTACGCCGTCCCTCGTACGAGCCGCAAACCCACCCCCACAGGAGGATTGTCTATGGCTTCAAGTTCGATGCGCCCGCCCGGAAGGATTCTCACGACGATCGTCACGGGCGCGTTCTTGTTCGGTAGCGGTGTCTAAGTGGGCCAGGTTCGAAATACCGGCGAAGACATGGGCACCCAGATCTAGGCGTAGGTTAATGACAGCTTCCGATCGGATACTGCGCACGCCGGTCCGGCGACGACCCGCCCTTCGACTACCCGTCCGTCGCACGCCGCCGGCCACCGAACGCGCGCCAGCTGTACGATCGGTTCGTCGCCACGCCGAGCCTGGGCGCCGCCCTCGGCGCCGGCCGCCGCGTGGGCGAAGTCGTCGGCTACCGGCTGCGGGCGGAGTTCAAGCAAGCGCCGGTGATCGGCGACCGAATCCTGTTCGCGGGCGAGGCCGCGGGATTGGTCAATCCGCTCACGGGCGAGGGGATCGACTACGCGCTGGAATCCGGGCGTATCGCGGCCGAGGACCTCGCCGCTGCGTTGCGCCGCGACGCGCTGGACCGCGAGGGGATCCTTCCCTGCAAACACGAGCTGCGGGCCCGCTACCAGAACCTTTTTCTCTTCTTCCCCCGCATGCGGACGTGGTGCGTGAACGGCGTCTTAATGGACCGGCTGGTCGCGACCGCGGCGTGGCGCCACGATCTCAACGCCGCGTTGGTGAACATCGTGCTCGGCAATCGACCGACGACGCCGGCGTTGACGTTGCGCAACGTCCTGCGCGTCGCATTCGCGCGGTAGGCGAAGAGACCGGCTGGCCGCGAAAGGCGAAGCGCATGGCGGCGAACGACTACGAATTCGTCACGCGTTGGCGGGTGGAGGGGACGATCGAGGAAATCTCCGAGGTCCTCAGCGACGCGCTCGACTTGCCGCGCTGGTGGCCGTCGGTGTATCTCGAGGTCGATCAGCTCGACCCCGGCGACGATCGCGGCGTCGGACGCGTCATCAGCCTGTATATGAAGGGTTGGCTCCCGTATACGCTGCGCTGGCAGTTTCGCGTCACGGAGTCGCGGCACCCGCACGGACTCTCCCTCGAAGCCTGGGGCGACTTCGTCGGCACCGGCGTCTGGACTGTCGAGCAGGGCGGCGCATTCGCGAACGTCACGTACGAGTGGGCGATCCGCCCCGACAAGCCTTTGCTGCGGGCGTTTTCGTTCTTGCTGAAGCCGATTTTCGCCGCGAATCACCGCTGGGCGATGGAGGCGGGCGAGCGCAGCTTGAAGATCGAGCTGGCTCGGCGCCACGCGCGGACGCCGGAGGAGCGGCTGCTCGTCCCCGATCCGCCGGGCCCCACGCCTACGTCTCCGGTGCCATTCATCCTCGGGCCGGCGGCGGCGATCTTCGCGCTGCGGCGCATCGCGCGCGGCCGCCGGGGCTAGGCGGTCTTCCGCTTCTCGAAGTAGCGCACGAACCCTTCGATGTTCATGCGCATCGCGCCGGCCAGGTCGTACCGCTCGGCGAGGGCTTCGCCGAGCGCGGCCAGCATCGCGGGACGAATGTGCCGGCGCAGCGTTTCCAGCAGCTCGTCGACGCTCTCGCCCCGTTCCCAGCCCGGCCGCAAGACGCCGGCGAACTCCCAAATGCGCGACCGCATCTGACCGAGGACGTTGGCGACGTCGGTACGCGGCCCGAAGTGCGTCAAGCACAAGCGGCGCAGGCCCAGCGCGGCGAGCCGGTCCAACGAGACGGTCCAGGCGTCCAAATCGAGATCGGGCGGCGGCGTCGGCGGGCGCACATACGATCCGCCGGGCAGCGCGATGCCCGTCACGTCGCCGGTGAACGCCGTCCCTGTTGCCTCGTCGACAAACGCGTGGTGGTGGCTGGCGTGGCCCGGCGTCGCGATCGCGCGCAAGGCGCGACCGGCGACGAGGATCTTCTCACCATCCCCGACGGCGACGACGCGCGGCGCGGGGATCGGCACGACGGCGCCCCAGAGCGGGTCCATCTGCGCGCCGTAGATGCGCCGCGCGCTATGGAGCAAGCGCGAAGGATCGATCATATGCGCCGCCCCGACCGGGTTCACGTACACGGGAATGTCCGGTACGCGCTGCGCGATCACGCCGGCGGCGCCGGCGTGATCGAGGTGGATGTGCGTCACGAGAATGGCGCCCAGATCGTCGAGGCGATAGCCGCGCTCGGCGAGGCCCGCTTCCAGCGCCGTTAGGCAGGAAGCGGGGCCGGTCTCCAGGATCGCGGGCTTTGTCCCAGGCTCACCCTCGAGCAGGTAAGCCGCGATCACCTCGGATCGATCGCGGAAGAACAAGTCGATCGCGGTGGTCGTCGCGTCGACGGGAACCGTTCGTTGCATGATCGCCTCCGGCGCTTGTCCGCGCGCCGGCGTCATTCTACCCTTCTCGCGGGAGTGTGCGCGATTGACCCTGCGAACCGTAGCATTGGATCCCGCGCTCTCCGGCGTGCTTCGCGCCGGCATCCTGGAAGCGCACGGCGTTACCGTGACCGCCAACGCCGAGGGTGTCTGGGCGGAGATCGACCGGCTCGCGAGCGGCCTGCGCGATCGCTACGCGGGACGAGAGCCGGCCCAGATCGACGGTCTGCAACCGGCGCGGGATCTGTACAAGCGGATCAGTGAAGATCCCACGAAGATGCGTCCCTCGTCGGAGGCGCTGCTACGCCGCGTATTGCGCGGCCAGGCTCTGTACCGGATCAACTCGCTCGTCGACCTGTGCAACTGGTGCTCGTTGGACTTCTTGCTTCCGATCGGGCTGTACGACCTCGACCGCATGCATGGCGCCGTCGCGATCCGACTCGGGCGGGCGGGGGAACACTACGAATCCTTGGCCAAGGGGAAGTTCGCGGTCGACGGCAGGCTCGTGGTCGCCGACGAAGACGGCGCCTGCGGAAGCCCGACGAGCGACTCGCGGCGCACGAGTATCTCGCCCGGCACGCGCGCTTGCCTGATGGTGATCTTCGCGCCCGCCGCCTACGACCCGGCGCGGCTGGCGCGACATGTCGCCGACGCGAGCGAACGCATCGCGCGCTGGTCCGGCGGACGCGTCGATCGCGCGGCGCAGCTGCCGTAGCCGCGCCGGCGGCTAACTCAGCTCGGCGCCGCCGAGATCGACGTCCTCGCAGTACAACGAGGCGCGGACGCGCGGCGCGGCATCGTCCGGCGTCGCGTCGAGGAACGCGAACGCGGTCGGGCCGACGCCCCGCAACGTCACCTTGAATACCGTCGCCTTGCCGTCCGCCGACAGGAACTCGAGCGCCCCGTCGAGCTCCTCATCCTGGCCGTGTTTCCCTTGAACGACGAACTCCTCGTAGAAGTCCTACCATGGCCGCGCGCCGCCGCCCGCGATCTCGACGTCGAACGCTGACAGGTCGAACCGGATCGACATCGAGACGTCGCGCGTGTCGCCCGGTCCTTCCGCCGCAACCTTCGCGGTCAGCTTGGGCAGCTCGACCTTCGTGACCCGCTTCGTCGGGAGATCGCCGAGCGTGAAGCGGAAATTGCTCGCCGCCAAGAGCTTTTGCTTCTTGCGCGTCGGCGTGATGACGATCTTGCCGGCCCCGGGGAAGACCACGCGCGCCGACTCCGGCTGGACGCGCAACGTGAACGACGCGGCATCCCTCGACGCCGTGTCCGCCGCGGGAAACGTGATCTCCGTCAAGAGACCGTTCGCGAATGACAGGCGACGCCTCTCGTGCCCCGCGGCATCGGTGACGATGGCCGCGCCGCTCTTGCGGGCAGCCATCGTCCGGTCCGCGACGGCCCGCAGCCAGGCGTAGAACGCCTTCGACATGACGGACAGGGGTCCGCGCAACACGAGGTCCTCGTACGCGATCGTCCCCAGCTGCTTGTCCGGGATCCCGGCAGTGCCGGCGTTCGTTTCGACGACCGTGCCGGCGGCGAGTCCGCCCTTCGCGCTCGTCAGCCACCCGGCGGTTTCCTCTTCGATGTCCAATACGAACTTAGCGTCCGCGGCGGGCCGAACGGTCGGCAATGGTCGTCCTCCTTGCGCCGTCTAGGGCGCGGCACCTGCATCGTCGTCGCGGCTGCTGCCGGCGATCGGGGCCGGCGATTTCGTCGCCAGCGCGGGCGCAGGCCCATCCGGCGCGGTGAGCAAGGGATGTGCACGGCGGGCGCGGCGCGCCCGGAAGACCTCGATCGAGACGTACAAAGTCGGCACGAAGATCAACGTCACGAGCGTCGACAACAGCAAGCCGCCGAGCACGCTGCGCGCAAGCGGGGCCTGCAGCTCTGCGCCTTCGCCGAGGCCGATCGCGACCGGCAGCAAGCCGAGCAGCGTCGTCGCCGTCGTCATCAGCACCGGGCGCAAGCGCGCCGACGACGCTTCCGCGGCAGCTTGGAACAGGGGAACGCCGTCCCGCCGCTGGCGCACGAGGATGAAGTCGATGAGAACGATCGCGTTGTTGACGACCGTGCCGCCGAGCACGATCAGTCCGATCGTCGATTGGATGTTGAGCGTCGTCTTCGTGTAGAACAGCATGAGGAACGATCCGGCGAGCGCGAACGGCACCGACCCCATGATGATCAAGGGTTCGCGCCACTCCTCGAATTGGATCGCCATGACGGCGTAGACGAGGACCAACGACAGCAGGAACCCTTTCAGCATGGTCAGGTTCGCTTTCTGCTGCTCCTCGAATTCGTCGCCGTAAGCGATCGCGAAGCCGGACGGTAAGGTGAGACGGCCGATTCGGTCCTGCACGCTCGTCATGACGCTGCCAAAGTCTCGCCCGGAGATCCCGGCCGAGACGGTGATCGTCCGCTCGCGGTTCTTGCGGAAGATCTGCGCCGGCCCGGAGCCACGCACGAGATCGGCGACTTGTCCGAGCACGATCGTGCGGCCGCCCGGCGTTTGGATCGGTACGTTGAGGACTTGCTGCGGCTGCTCGCGATCGGTCGGCTGCAGGCGCACGACGACGTCCGTCTCGCGCCCGGACTCGCGGAAGATCGTGGCGGTGCTGCCGGCGACCGACGTCTTCAGCGCGCTGGCGATCTGCGACGGGTTCAACCCGAACGAGGCGGCGCGGTCCGTGTCGATTCGGATCGCCATCTCCGGCAAGCGCTCGCCGCGGTCGACGTTCGGGTCCGTGACGTTGGGGATCTCCTCCAGCGTGCCGCGGATGCGCTGCGCCAGGCCGAGACTCTGGTCGAGGTCGAACCCGCGAATCTCGATCGCGATCGGATCGGCATTGCCGAACCGCAGGATGTTGAACTGGCCGGCGCTCGGGCGCACGATCACGCGGCCGCCGGCGATTTGAAACCGTGGCCGCAGCTCGCGCGCGACCTCGTCGGTGCTGCGGCTCCGCTGCGCCTTCGGAAGCAGGCGGATGCGCATGTTGCCGCGGTGCGACAGCTGCGCTCCGAACGTGGCCGTGCCGGCCTGGACCGTGATGTCCTTGATCTCCGGCGCCGCGCTGCGCGCGGCGCGCTCGAACCGGGCCAGCGTCTCGCTCGTCGGCTCGATGCGCGTGCCGACGGGAAGCTCGACGATGACGAAGATCTCCCCCTCGTCGGATTCCGGCAGCAGGTCTTTGCCGATGAAGTTGTAGGCGCCGACGCCGAGCAGGAAGATCAGGCCGCTTACCACGAAGACGAGCGGCCGGCGCACGAGCGACCATTCCAGCGCTCCCTTGTAGCCGCGGATCATCCGCAGGGACCAGCTGCGCTCGACCTCCGCGCCCGCCTTCGGCGGGAACAGCGACGCGAGCACGGGGATCAGCGTCAGCGATACGACGAGCGAGCAGAGCAGCGAGAACATGACGACCATCGAGAACTCGACGAAGATCTGCGACAGCACCGTGCCACCGCGGAAGAAGATGACCGGCAGGAAGACGACGATCGTCGTCAGCGTCGACGACAAGACCGGCGCCGCGACCTCGGCGGCGCCTTCAATGGCGGCCTCCTTGGGGCCGCGGCCCATCTCGCGGTAGCGGAAGATGTTCTCGAGCACGACGATCGAGGCGTCGATGAGCATGCCGATCCCGAGCGCCAGGCCGCCGAACGTCATCAGGTTCAGGCTGTAGCCGTTGAAGTACATCAGCGCGAACGTCGCGATGATCGAGATCGGTATCGAGCTTCCGATGATCAAGATGCTGCGCAGGTCGCGCAGGAAGAACGCCAGCACCGCGACCGCCAGCCCGCCGCCGATGAGAACCGCTTGCTGCGTCGACTTGATGCTGGAGCGGATGAACTGCGCGTTGTCGTTGATGACGACGATCTCGGTGCCGCGCAGCGTCGCGTTGATCGCCGCGACCTCGGAGAGCACCGCGTCGGAGACGGAGACCGTGTTGAACCCGGGCTGCCGCTGGATCTGGATCATCACGCCGTCGCGGCCGTTGACGCGGACGACGCCGGCGACCTCCTCGGCGCCATCCGACACCGTGGCGATGTCCTTGACGTAGATCGGCGCGCCGCCGCGCGTCGCGACGACGGTCCGCTGGATCTGCCCGAGATCGCGGTATTGCGACAGCGTCCGCAGGCCGAGGCGCCGCGTTCCCTCGTTGACCTGACCCCCGGGCGCCGCCAGGTTCGCGGCCGCAATCGCTTGCGTCACCTCGCGCTCGCCGATGCCCAGCCCGGCCATGCGGGCTCGATCGAGATCGACGTGGATCTGCCGCCGCAGACCGCCGCGCACGTCGACGAGCGCGACGCCGCGGATCCGCTCCAGGCGGAAGACGACCTGTTCGTCGACGAACTGCCGCATCTGCAGCGGCGTCATGTTGTTGCGCCGGTCTTTGGCGAGCGCCATCTGCAGAATCGGCAACTGCGAGGTATCGAACTTGAAGACGATCGGCGTTCCGATGCCGTCCGGCAGACGGCGCCGCACGCGCTCGATCGCGGCTCGTACGTCGTTCGCGGCTGCGTCGAGATCCGTGCCGTAGACGAAGGACGCGACGACGCGGGAGTTGCCCTCCGTCGACGTCGACTTCACGTCTTGCGCGCCGGGGACCGTGGCGACCGCTTCTTCGAGGATGCGGGAGACGTTGTTCTCGACCTCTTCCGGCCCCGCGCCTGCGTAGTCTGTGGTGATCGTCAAACGCGGAAACGTGATGTCAGGCAGCAGGTTGATCGGCAGGCCGAGGAACGAGGCCGCACCGATCAACACGATCGTGCCGTAGATGATGAACGTTCCGATCGGCCGCTGAATCGCCAATCGCGAAAGGTTCACGGTCTCTGCCCCCCCGATCGGCCGCTCGGCGCGCCCGGTCGCGGCCCGCCTTCACCTTGCCCTTGCGGATTCTGTTGTCCTGGCGCTTGCGGGCCCTGTGCCGGGGCGCCGGGACCGCCGTCCCCACCAGGGCCGCCAGCCCCAGGACCGCCGCTGCCACCCGAGCCGCCGGGCCCTCCGGGTCGCCCGGCGCCGTCGCGCAGCCGTGGTACAAAGACGGCGACGCCATCGCGCAGATTCTGCTGCCCGGAGACGACGATCGGCTCGCCGGCTCGCAAGCCCTTCACGATCTCGCTGACCTCGCCGTCGGAGATTCCGACCTGCAGCTCGTTTGCCTTCGCCTTGCCGTCGACGACGGTGAACGCGATCTTCGTTCCGTCGCGATCGACGATTGCCTCCATGGGGGCGGTGATCGCGTCCTCCCGATGCGCCAGCACCATCTCGACGCGCGCGAACATGCCCGGACGCAGACGTCTATCCTTGTTCTCGATCTCGATCTTGACCTCAGCCGTGCGCGTGGCCGTCGCGAGCACCGGACTAATCGACACGATCTTGCCGGCGTACCCTTCGCCGGGCACGGCGTCGCTGCTGACGATCGCGAGGAATCCCGGCTTGAGGAAAGCGATCTCGCGCTCGATCACGGGCACGGAAACGTAGATTGGATCGATGTCGACGATCTGGAAGATCGGCGTGCTCGTCGTCACCGTCGCGCCGAGATCGACGAGCCGGCGCGCGATAACGCCCGGCGCCGGCGCCGTGATCACTGACTCCGCCAAGGTACTGGCCGATTGGCGCAACGCGACCTGCGCTTCGCCGAGGACGCTCTCCGACTGCCGCAAGCTCGCGATGCCTTCTTGCAGCGCCGTCTGCGCGCGCACGAGGGACGCCTCGTTTTCGCGGATCTGCGCTCGCATTACGCCGAGCTCTTCGGGACGCGGACCTTGCCGCAGGAATTGCGCTTGCTGCTCGGCCGATCGCAGGCGAGCCTCTTGCACCGTGACGTCGGTGCGCGCGGCGTCCAACGCCTGCCGTGCCACGAAGCCCTGGTTGAACAAGTCCTCGGTGCGACGCAGCTGCGCGCGGCTGAACTCGAGGTTCGCCTGCGCCTGCCGGACCTGCTCTTCGGCCTGGCGAATCTGTTCCGTCGCTGTTCCGGCCTGCGTCTGCGTCATCCGCGCCCGCTGCGTGGCGATCCCAGCCTGCGCGATGTCGACTTGCGCGCGCAACGTCGCCACGTTCGAGCGCGCGCGGGCGACTTGCGTGCGCTGCGTCTTGACGTTCGCGCGCGCGCGCTCGACGGAGAACCGTAGCTCCTTCGGATCGAGGCGCGCGAGCACCTGACCGCGGCGGACCATATCGCCTTCGGAGGCGGCGAGCTGCACCACGATACCGGGAATCCGCGGCACGACGTCGACCTTGCTACGCGACGTGACTTCTCCGGTATAGGAAGCCTTCTGGATGACGGATCCGCGCTCCGTGGGCTTCACCTGCACGGGGACGCCGCGGGGGCGCCGCGGTCCGGTGGCCTGCTGCGCATTGCTCGTGCTGAGGATTTCGTACGCTCGCCATCCCAGGAAGGCGAGAATGATCAGGGCGATCACAACTGGAGTCGGCTTTCGATTCACAGCGAGCTCCTCTTCTGATCCATGACTCTTCCGTAAGGATCCTCTCATAAATCACCTCGTTTCCAGGCTTTTATAATCAAGACAGTGGCGAGCCCCAGCCGTTCCGTTTCGTCTTCCGACCGCCGCAACGCCCTGATCGTCGCGACGTCCGCGGCCTTCCAAGTGCCGTTCATGGTCTCATCGATCAACATCGCGCTGCCGTCGATCGGACGGGAGTTTCGTTTGGACGGTGTGGCGCTGGGCTGGATCGCCACCACGTACCTCCTCGCGACCGCGGTCATGCTCGTTCCGTTCGGCCGGCTTTCGGATATTTTCGGCCGGAAGTGGGTCTTCCAGTGGGGCTTGATTTTGTTCGTCGCGGCCGCGCTCGCGTCGGCGCTGGCACCGACGGGCTGGTTGCTCATCGCCGCCCGCGCCGTGCAAGGGATCAGCGGCGCGATGATCCTCGGGACCAGCGTGGCGCTCATCACCTCGTCCTACGAACCCGGAGAGCGCGGGCGCGCGCTCGGGATCAACGTGACGGCGGTTTACATCGGCATGTCGGCCGGGCCATTCGTCGGTGGTTTGCTGACGCAAGCGTTCGGGTGGCGGAGCATCTTCGGGCTGGTCGCGCTGATCGGTGGCTTTACGCTGCTGCACACGGTGCGTCGGCTGCGCGGAGAATGGTCGCCGGGTGTCCGCGCGCCGTTCGACGTGCCGAGCGCCGTGCTCTACGGCGTGTCGCTGATCTCATTCATCTACGGGCTGTCGAATCTCACCCAGGGTCACGGTTCCTGGCTCGCGGCGGCGGGCGCCGCCGGTCTGGCGGTGTTCGGCGTGCGGCAGCGCCGCATTCCCAACCCCATCCTCGACGTTGGGTTGTTCTTGCGGAACCGCGTGTTTGCGATGTCCGGCCTCGCGGCCTTGATTCACTACAGCTCGACCGCGTCCGTCGGCTTCCTCCTCAGCATCTATCTGCAGATCACGAAGGGTTTGACGCCGCAGGCGGCGGGCCTCGTGCTCTTGTGGCAGCCGGCCATGCAAGCGTTGTTCTCGCCGTTCGCCGGGCACTTGTCCGACCGCGTCGAGCCACGATACGTCGCGTCGTTGGGCATGGCGCTGACCGGGCTCGGGATCGCGTCGTTCCTCCTCCTCACGCCGGCGACGCCGGTCGCCGGCGTCGCCGCCGGGTTGGTCGTGCTGGGGATCGGCTACGGGCTCTTCTCCTCGCCGAATCAGAACGCCGCCTTCAGCGCCGTTGACGCGCAATTCGTCGGGGTCGTCTCAGGTATGCTCGGCACGATGCGGCTGACGGGGAACACTCTCAGCATGGCGATCGCGATGTTGTTGTTCGCGTTGTTCTTGCGCGGCGCCCCGATTACGCCGCAGCGGGCCGACACGTTCCTCGTCGCAGCGCGCACGGCGTTCGTGATCTCGGCGGCGATGTGCGCGGTCGGTGCCCTCGCCTCGTTGTCTCGCGGGGATGTGCGTGCCCGCGCCGCGGGCTCGAAGCGGGCCGCGGTTGGTGCCGGCGCGCGGCCGAACGCCGCATCGGCCAAGCCGCGGTGACGCGCGATGAGGTCAGCCGTGCACCTGATCGCTTTCGTGCTGGCTGAGCCGGTGCACGACGGTATCCAGCAGCTGGGTGGCGAAGTCCGGGTTGCCGCGCAGCAGCGCGCGGAAGTGCCAGCCGGCGAGCTGCAGGCAGCGCGTCGCGGTCCGCGCCGTCACCGTGGCGGTGCGCGGGACATCCTCGAGCAAGGCGTACTCTCCGAAGTAGCTGCTCGGGCCCAGCGTCGCCAGAAGGACGCCGTCGCGCGTCACGCCGACCTGCCCGCGGGCAATATAAGATAGAAGCCGAGGCCTTGGTCGCCTTACCGGATGATCATCGCACCCGCTTCGTAGGTGTGCTTTGACATCTGCCGCGCCAGCGACTCCAACGTGTCTGCGGAAAAGCGCGCGAAGAGCGGGACGTGGCGCAGCATCTGAACCTGCTCCGTTCTCTGGCTCATCGTTCACCTCCGGACCTCGGTCGTGCTTAACGTTCCGGCGCCCACGTTGACTTCCCATTCGACGGACATCGAGGGCAGCACGCGCTTGTGGGAGCGAAACCCGGCGGCGATGCAGGCGGCGCTGGCACGCCACGACCGGGTGATCCGCGAGGCGATCGAACGCCATCGGGGCCGGATCTTCAAGACCGCCTGTCACGCCTCGGCGGCTGGCCGCCGAGGCGTGACAGGTCCGGGGCGGATTGCGCGTGCGCATGGCCGTGCATTCCGGCGGCGCCGAGGAGCAAAACGGCGTCTTCTTCGGCCCGGCGGGCAGACGCTGTTGTCGGGCGTCAGCGGCGAGCTGGCGCGCGACCGTCTGCCGGAGGGCCCGTCCTTGCGCGATCTCGGCGAACACCGCCTACGCGACCTCGCGCACCCCGAACGCCTGTACGAGTTGGCGCATCCCGACCTGCCGCCGATCACCGCACCGCCGCGGACGCTGTCCGTCGCCCTGAACAACCTGCCGCTGTAGTTGACGAGCTTCATCGGCAGGACGGAAGCGATCCGAGAAATCCGCCGGACGATCGATTCGGCGCGCCTGACGACTCTGACGGGCGCGGCCGGAAGTGGCAAGTCGCGCTTGGCACTGCAGGTCGCATCCGAGGGGTTCGACGACTTCCCCTACGGCGTTTGGCTCGTGGAGCTCGCGCCCTTGTCCGAGGCGGGGACCGTGCCGCAAGCCGTCGCGGCGGTACTCGGCGTGCACGAAGATCCCGGGCGGTCGCTGCTCGGGACGCTGGCCGACGCGCTGCGCGGGCGGAGGCTGCTGCTGATCATCGACAATTGCGAGCACCTGATCGGCGCTTGCGCCGACTTGGCGGCGGCGCTCCTGCGGTCCTCGGCCCACGTCCACATCTTTGCGACCAGTCGCGAGGCGCTCGGCATCCTCGGCGAGGTGACCTGGCCGGTGCCGCCGATGGAGTTGCCCGACCTCGAAAGGTTGTGGGCGCTGGACGCGATCACCGCGATGCAAAACCTGTTGGAGAGCGAGTCGGTTCGTCTGTTCGTCGAGCGCGCGCGCAGCGTGGTCTCGTCGTTCGCGCTGTCCACCGACAACGCCGAGGCGATCGCGAACATCTGCCGCCGGATCGACGGGATCTCCCTGGCGATCGAGCTGGCGGCGTCGCGCGTTCGCGTCCTATCCGTCGATCAAATCAGCCGCCGTCTCGATGACCGATTTCGTTTGCTCACCGGCGGCAGCCGCACCGCGATGCCGCGCCACCAGGCGCTGCAGGCCGCCTTGGACTGGAGCTACGAGCTAATGGTCGAAGCGGAGCGCGGCGTGCTGCGGCGGCTGGCGGTCTTTGCCGGTGGGTTCCACCTCGAAGCGACGGAGGCGGTTGCGGCCGGCCGCGAGGCCGCGCCCGAGGACATTCTCGAAGTACTGACGCGGCTCGTCGACAAGTCGCTCGTCCTCCGCGACGAGCGCGCGCCGATCGGGCGATTGCGCATGCTGGAAACCGTGCGCCAATATGGGCTACGCAAGCTGCTGGACGCGCGGGAAGCGACGGCGATCCGGCGCGCCCACCGGGATTGGATGCTCACGTTCGCCGAGAGAGCCGTCGCCCTGCTGCGGGGGCCGCAGGGCGACGCCTGGCTGGAGGCATTGGAAACCGACGATGAAAACCTGCGCGCGGCGTTGCGGTGGTCCTTGGATGAGCGCGATGGCGCCGCGGCAGCTGTCATTGTTCACCGCCGGGGAGCGGCGCCCGCCGGCCGCCGAAGGTCAGCGCCGGCGAGGCGTCAGATCGTGATCCGCCGCAAGAATGCGTGAATCGCTTTCGCGACGGCGGCCGGCGACTCGAGACTCGGCGTGTGTCCCGCCCCCGGCACGACCACCAGCTCGGAGTCGGCGATGCCGTCCGCCAGAACTTCGGCTGAGGCCACAGGTGTCAGCGTGTCTTCTTCTCCGACGACGACGAGCGCCGGCACGCGCACCCGCAGCAACAGCTCGCGGCTGTCGGGGCGCTCCATGAGGCCTTTCAAGCACGCGGCCAGGACGTGGTCGGGAACGTAGGACGCGATCTGCCGAATGTGCTCCAGCACGCTGGGATTCCGCTCTTTCGTCGTCGGTCCGACGACGTTCGGCAGAAAGTCGTCGAGAAACGCGTGCTTTCCCTCGGTTCGAATCTTGTTGATCGGGCCGATGCGTTTCGCTTTGCCTTCGTCGCTGTCGGCCTCCGCCCGCGAGTCGACGAAGATCAGGCCGAGCAGGCGGTCCGGATGGCGGTCGACGACGCGCAACGTCGCATAGCCGCCCATCGAGTGGCCGCCGAGCACGAACCGGTCGATGCCGAAGTGGTTCGCGAGCGCCACGACGTCGTCGGCGAGCGTGTCCATGCTGTAGCTGCCTTCGGGTTTGTCGGAGAGCCCATGGCCGCGAAGATCGGGCACGATCACACGGAAGTCGTCGATGAGCTTGTCGACGGTGGCGGACCAGATCTCGGAAGAGAGCGGAAACCCATGGAGCAAAATGACCGGCACGCCGTTTCCTTCATCCGTGCAGTGAAGCTGAATCCGACCGACGGGGACGCGCATCGAACCTCCTCGCCCGCGGTGTCCGATTGAGCTGATGATGCGGGTGCGCTTCTACCGTAACCGGTGCGCGCGCGTCGGCACAAGGCTCCGGTGCGACGGGTGTCGGGACAGTGGCGGGCGTGCGGGAACGCGATAAGATATAAGGGCGGGCCGTTAGCTCAGTGGGTAGAGCGCCGGGCTTTTAACCCGGGCGTCGCGGGTTCGAGTCCTGCACGGCCCACCAGCAACCGCCGCCAAGCCGCGAATGGATGTCGAAGCGATCCCTACAAGCGAACCCGCGAAACGCGATGTCATCGCACCGCTACGCCGGCGTCCGTCGCTGCGAGCGGCGCTGTTCATTGCGGCGGCGGCCCTCGTCCTGATCGCGGCCGGCTTCGCCGTCCAACACTTCCAACACGAATCCCGGAATCCGAGCACGGACGACGCTTACGTCGCGGGCGACGTCACGCCGATCAGCGTGCGGATCGGCGGGCGCATCGTCGCCGTCCACGTCGCCGAGCATCAAGCGGTGAAAGCGGGCCAGCTCTTGGTCGTACTCGACGATACCGACGCGGCGCTGGGTGTGCGCCAAGCGGAGGCGGCGCTCGCCGTCGTCCGCGCCCGCGTGCCGCAGGCGCAGGCGGCGCTCCTCGCGCAGCAGAGCCAGGCGGCGGCGGCGGTCGCGCAGGCCAAGGCCGCGATGGCCGCTTCCAACGCGCGGGTGCCGCAAGCCGAGAGCGCCGTCGAGATCGCGGACCGCCAGTTCGCCGCGCAGGAACTGCAGGCGCGCGCGGCGCTGCAGAGCGCGCGGGCCCGGGCCACGGCGACCGAATCCCAGGCCGCCGCGCAATTCGCTCAGGTCGACGCGGCGCGGGCGAACGTGACCGCGGCGCAAGCCACGGTCGCCCGCGCGCAGGTCGATTTCACGCGCGCCCAGCGGCTGCTCGCTGAGGGCGCGGTGTCGTCGCAGCAGGTCGACGTGGCGCGGACGACGCTGGACGGCGCGCGCGCGCAGCTGTCGGCGGCGCAATCGCTGGCGTCGGCGGCGGCGCGGCAGCACGACGCGGCGATGGCGCAGATACCGACGGCCCGGCAAGCCGTTCAAGAAGCGCAAGCGCTCCTCGACGGCGTGCGCGCGACGCGGCCGCAGATCGCCGTCAAGCGCCAGGATGTCACGGTCGCGGAGGCACAGAAGACGGAGCGAGCCGCCGGCGTCGCGATCGCGCAGTCCGGATTCGACATCGTACGCATTCGGCGCGCGGAAGTGGATGGGGCCCGCGCCGCCGTTCGCGAGGCGGAAGCGCAGCTGGCGGCGGCGCGCGAGAAGCTCCAAAGCACACGCGTCCTCGCGCCGGCCGACGGGATCGCCAGTCAAGTGCGCGTGCAGATCGGCCAGTCCGTCGAGGCGAACCAACCGCTGTTCGCCCTCGTTCTCAGCCGCGCCAAGTGGGTCGTCGTGAACTACAAGGAGACGCAGATCCGCCGCATTCGTCCGGGACAGCCGGCGACCGTGCACGTCGACGCGCTCGGCCGAAGCTTCCGCGGCCGCGTGATCAGCGTCGGGGCCGCGGCCGCTTCGACGTTTTCGCTGCTGCCGCCCGAGAACGCGTCCGGCAACTTCGTCAAGGTCGTGCAGCGCATCCCGGTCCGTATCGCGATCGAAGAAGTTCCCGACGAGACCCTGCAAGTGCGGTTATCCGTGATCGCCGTCGTTCACACGGACGAAGGACCGTCGCGGACGAAGTCGCGGTAGATGGCCGGCGACGCGGCGACCGCCGCTGACGCGCGCGCCGTCATCAGCCGCCGTCCGGCGGCGAGCCGTTGGCTCGTGACGATCGCGCTGACGTTCGGGGGCCTGATGGGCTCCCTCGATATCTCCATCGTCAACGTCGCGATGCCCCGCATCCAAGCGACCTACGCCGTCCCCGTCACGCAGGTGACGTGGATCTCCACCGGATATCAGATCGCGCTTCTGCTCGTCATGCCCTTGACCGCCTGGGTCAGCTCCGTCGTTGGGCGCAAGAACTTCTACCAGTTCGGGTTGATCGTGTTCACGTTGGCGTCCGTGCTCGCCGGATTCGCGACCTCTCTCCCGGTGCTCGTGCTCGCGCGCATGCTGCAAGGCATCGGGGCGGGGGCGCTCATCCCCGTGCAGCAAGCGATCCTGCGCGAGACGTTCCCGCTGCGCGAGCAGGGGCTGGCGATGGCGCTCTATGGGCTCGTCATCATGGCCGGCCCGGCGGTTGGCCCCGCTCTTGGCGGCTGGATCACCGACAATTTCGGTTGGCACTGGATCTTCTTCATCAACCTGCCGATCGGGATCTTCGCGTTACTCATGGTCGCGGAATTCGTCCCGGAGCCGGCGCACATTCGCGGCGGCGGGCCCCGCCGCTTCGATCCGGTCGGCATCAGCTTGATGGCGATCGGCCTTTCGTCGTTTCTGCTCGTCCTCGAGCAAGGGAATCGCATGCTTTGGCTCGAGTCGCCCGAGGTTTGGTTCTTCGGGATTCTCGCCGTCGGTTGCCTTGTGTTCTTCGTGTTGTGGGAGCTGTTCTGCGCGCCTCAACCGGCCGTCGACCTGCGCATCCTTAAGGACCGATCGTTCGCCGCCGGCTGCTTCATGGGCAGCATGCTCGGCGCCGGCTCGTTCGGCACGATCTTCCTGCTGCCGCTGTTTCTGCAGCAGCAGCTCGGCTACACGGCGCTGCAGTCCGGGCTCACGATCATGCCGCGGTCCCTGATCCTCGTGCTGACCATCCCGTTTTCGGGCCTCGCGTACAATCGACTGGGTCCGCACGTGCTCGTCGGCGTCGGGCTGATCTTGAATTCGTTCTCGATGTTGTTGTTGTCGCGCATCACTTCTCAGAGCGGCCCGGCGCAGATCCTCATCCCGCAGGTCATCAGCGGGCTTGGTCTGGCGTGCCAGTTCGTGTCCCTTTCGACCGCCGCGTTGTCGGGGATCGGTCGCAAGCAAATGACCGCCGCGACGGGGTTGAACAGCCTGGTGCGGCAGATGGGCGGCGCCTTGGGGACGGCGATCTTCGCGACCTTGCTGGAACGCGGGATCTCGCTGAACTTAGCGAGCCTGGCGGTCCACGCCAATGCGTTCGCCCCAGCCTATGGGGCGGCGCAGGACGCTTTGCGGTCCATGGCGGAAGCGGCGGGCGCGGATCCTTTCACGGCCGGGTCGCAGGCACAGGCCTTGCTCAACCGCACCATTTCGCGGGAGGCGGCCGTGCTCGCGTTCCAAAAGATCTTTCGCATGGCCGCCGTCCTATTGCTGATGCCGCTGTTTCTGTTGCCGTTCCTGCGCAAGGACGGACGGACGAACCGGGGAGAGGAAGCGCACGGGTGAGGGAGCGGATGATCGTCTATTTCAGCATGGAGATCGCGCTCGGCGATGCGCTTCCCGCCTACAGCGGCGGTCTGGGCGTGTTGGCCGGGGACACGATCCGATCAGCCGCCGATCTCGGACTGCCGATGGTCGCGGTCACGCTGCTGTACCGCAAGGGGTACTTCCGCCAGCGTCTCGACGCGGCCGGCCGACAGTCCGAAGAACCTGTCAGCTGGGACATCGAGCGCCATCTCGTCGCCGAGCCGGCGCGGGTCGACGTGACGATCGAAGGCCGCCCCGTGCGATTGCGGGCCTGGCGGTACGACGTGCGCGGCATTCACGGCCAAGTCGTCCCCGTCTAACTGCTCGACGCCGATCTTCCGGAGAACGATCCGCGCGACCGGCGTTCGACCGATCAACTCTACGGGTCCGCCGCGCGCTACCGCCTGTCGCAGGAGGTCATCCTCGGGATCGGCGGCGTCCGCTTGTTGCCGGCGCTCGGCTTCGGCGCGATCCGTCGCTACCACATGAACGAAGGTCATGCCGCGCTGCTGACGCTGGCCCTGCTGCGCGACGCGGCGCGCGCCGCCGGGCGGAAGACCATCTCGTACGAAGACCTTCAGCGCGTGTGCGCGCAGTGCGTGTTCACGACGCACACGCCGGTCCCCGCCGGTCACGATCAATTTCCAATGTCCCTCGTGCGCGATGTTGCGGGAACCCGCGAGGACTCCATCGATCTCGCCGATCCGCGCGTCGCCGACGTCATCGGCCGTGTGTTCCCGGCGGGCGCGCCGCCGTCCTCGATCGACGCGCTCTGGCAGTCGGAAAACGCGCTCAACATGGCGCTGCTCGCGATGAACGTCAGCCGCTAAGTTAACGGCGTCGCGAAACGCCACGGCGAAGTGACCCGGCACATGTTCGACGGTTACGCGATCGATGCGATCACCAACGGCGTCCACGCGCCGACATGGAAGTCGGAGCCGTTCCGGTCGCTATACGAAAAGCACCTCCCGGGACGGCGCGACGATGCCGTGACGCTGCGTCACGCCCTGCGGATTCCCCGCGCGGCGTTGTGGGACGCGCACATGACCGCGAAGCAAGCGCTCGCCGACCTTGTGGCGCGGACGGCGAACGTGCCGCTCGATCCGAACCGCCTGACGATCGGGTTCGCGCGGCGAATGGCGGCCTACAAACGTGGCGATCTGATCTTCTCGGACGCCGAACTGCTGCGGCGGATCGCAACGGCCGCCGGCCCGATCCAAATCGTCTTCGCGGGCAAGGCCCACCCGCACGACGTGGCGGGGAAGGCGAGCATCGAGTGCATCTTCCGCATGCGGGACGCGCTGGCGCACGACGTCCTCGTCACTTCCCTCGAGAACTACGACACGGCGACCTCGCTGGGGATAGTTGCCGGCGTTGACGTCTGGCTCAACACTCCGCAGCCGCCGCTGGAAGCCTCGGGAACGAGCGGGATGAAGGCGGCGCTCAACGGCGTGCCGATCCTGAGCACCCTGGACGGTTGGTGGCTGGAAGGCCACATCGAAGGCGTCACGGGCTGGGGGATCGGCGCGGCGCCGACCAACGGCGGATCTGGCAACTGCGCGAACGGGACCGCGATCGGTGGCCTCGTTCCCGATGTCGATCCGGCGCAGACCGCCGCCGCCGACGCGCGATCGCTGTACGAGAAGCTGGAGCGTGACGTCATCCCTCTCTATTGCGGAGACCGCGCCCGCTTCATCGACATGATGCGCTACGCGATCGCGATCAACGGCTCATACTTCACGACGCAGCGAATGATGGGGGAGTACGTCATCCGCGCGTACTTCCCGCAAGCGGCGAAGTATCCAGAAAAGGAATCGGCAAGCCGGCCGTGCAATCGGAACAACTCCTCCGGGAGACCGCGTCGACGCGGCTCGGACAGTTCATCGAGAACCAGGAAGCCGTCCCGAGGCCCTTGCGCGGTCGGGTGACGGTGGTGTTCTCAGGAGGGTAGCGAACTATGGGTCGGCAGACTCGGCAGCGCTTCCGGCGAACGGTGCTCCTGTTTGTCGCATTGTTGGTTCCGTATGTCGCCGCGGCGCCGACGACCGCCGCGCCGGCGCGGCGTCTCGTCGCCTACAGCGCGGCGCCGCTGGAGTTCACGGAATCCCTGAAGCGGCAATTCGAGGCGGCGACGCCGGGCGTGACGCTGGAGATCCTACCCGGCCTGGGCGCCGAGGCGATGATCGCGCGCCTCGACGCCGAGAAGGCGTCGCCGCGCGCCGACGTCATGCACTCCGGCGCCGTCTTCGAATTCCTGGAAGCGCAGAAGAAGGGCCTGCTCGCCAAGACGAACCCGCGCGAGATCGTCGGCGTGTTTCCCTCGAGACTGTACGTCGGCGGCACGCGTGTGCCGTTGTACGACGCGGACGGCACCTGGTACGTCTGGGGCTTCTCGCTGGGGATCATCGGCTACAATCGCCACCGGCTGGCGGCGCTGCAACTGCCGGTGCCGCGGAGCTACGCCGATCTCGCGAACCCCGTGTACAAGGGCCACATCGTCTTCAACATGCCGCAGCTATCGTCGTCGGCGTTCAACTTGATCGTCGCGTTGCATCAAATGATGGGGCCGACGCAAGTCTGGGACTACTGGAATCGTCTGCACGACAACCTCACGTTCTATTCGCGGTCGACAGGTGCGCTGTTCCAGCTGGTCGCGCGCGGCGAGGTGCCGATCGCCCTCGGCGTGACGCGGCCGTTCTACGAGGGACAAACGCGCGGCCTTCCCGTGGACGTCGTCTATCCGGCCGAAGGATCCTGGGTCTTCGCGACCGCCGTCGGCGCGGTCGCGAACGGCCCGAATCCGGATCTGGCGCGGCAGATGATGCGGTTCATCATCTCGCCGGACGGCCAGCGCCAAGCCGCAGACAACTTTCAAACCCCCATTCGATCGGGCATCCAGCCGACGACGCACAACGTGCCTTTGTCGTTGGGCGAGCTGCAGCGGCTCGTGCCGAAGATCGTCGTCGTCGATCTCGAGCGCGCCGAGCGCATCCGCGCCGACGTCATGCGGCGCTTCGACGGCTATACGGCTGGGCGCTCCCGCTAGGTGATGGCCGTGGGACGCCGGCTGCTCCGCAGATCCGCCGCATGGGACGCGATCGCGGTATTGCAGGCCCTGGGCGGGCTGCTCCTCGTCGCGTTCGTCCTGTTGCCGCTGGCGACCGTCCTTGCCGACGCCTTTGGCGTCGTCGCCACGGGGGGCACGGCGGATCTGACGGATTTCACTTCGTACTTCCGGACGCTGACGCTGAATTCGCTCGGCCTGGCGACGTCGGTCACGGCTGTTTGCCTGGCGCTCGGCGTGCCGTTGGCGTTCTTCACTGAGCGTGTCCTGCCGCGCGCCGGTCTCTTGCGCACGTTGTTGACCTTGCCCCTGTTGTCGCCGCCTTTCGTCTCCGCGTTCGCGACGATCCTGCTGCTCGGGCGCGTCGGCGTGATCACGCAGCTAGCCGCGTTAGCCGGAGTTCGATTGCCGGATCTCTACGGCTTCTACGGAGTTCACGTCACGCACGTCCTGCATTTGCTGCCGTTGGCCTATCTGACGGTGGCCGGCGGCTTGCGGACCGTGCCAAAGGCGATCGAAGAATCGGCGCTGTCGCTGGGCGGTAGCCCTTGGCAAGTCGTGGCGCGCGTCGTTCTGCCCTACGTGCGGCCGTACCTCTTCATGGCGGCGCTGCTCACGTTTCTCGTCTCGTTCGGCGACGTCGGCGCGCCGCTGATCGTCGGCGGCAACTTCCTCGTACTGCCAGCGGAGGCGTTCACGCGATTCCTGAGCTTCGCCGTCGATCGGCGCATGCCGCTGCTGCTCAGCAGCTGGATCGTCATCGTGTCGATGGCTTTGTTGTTCCTCGTGCGCGCGCTGATGCGCCGAACCGAGGTCGCGCACACGCACACGCCGGAGACGTTGACCTACGGCGGGACTGCGTTGCGGTGCGCAGGGGCGGCGTTCTGCGCCGCCGTCGTGACGGTCTTGATGTTGCCGTTCGCGGCGATCCTCATCGTGTCGCTGACGCCGTACTGGGGCGCGACGCTCCTGCCACGGATCTACACGACCGACCACTACGCGCAGTTGTGGCGCAGCATCACGCCCTTGGGCAACTCGCTGTTCCTCGCATCGATCGCGACGCCGCTCGCGCTCATCTCGGCCCTGTTCCTGACCCGCCTCGTCCACCGCGGCGGCCGCGCCGCGGTGGCGTTCGACTACGCCAGCCTGCTGCCATTCGGGACGTCCGGCGTCGTCCTCGCGATCGGCATCTCCCGCGTCTACGGCCCGCTGGAAGCGGCCGGCCTCATGGCCTCGGCCGTCATGGCGCCGGGCCTGCTCGTCGCCGTGCTCGTCAGCCGGCGCGTGTCCTATCCGATCCGCGTGTTCAACGCCGCCTGGACGCGCGTCGATCGCCGGTTGGAAGAGTGTTCCCTAACGCTAGGCGCGTCCGTCGCCCGCACGTTCGTGCGCATCGTCTTGCCGCAGCTGTGGCCGGCGATCGTCGCCGCCTTGCTCATCACGTTCGTCCAAATCTTCAAGGAGCTCGGCGCGTCGCTGATCGTGCAACGCCCGGGGTGGCAGACGCTGCCGATCCAGATCTACCAATACGCGGTCGATGGGCAGCTGGGGCGGGCCGGCGCCGTCTCGATGGTCATGCTCGCGGTCGTCGGTGTCCTCACTTTCGCCGCGCAGTGGCGGCCTCGCCGCGGGACACACTCGTGACGGCGATCTGCCTGCGGGCGCTGACGAAAATCTTCGGCGCGTTTCCGGCAGTGCGGGCGCTCGATCTGGAGATCGCCGACGGCGAGTTCTTCTCGTTCCTCGGTCCGTCCGGCTGCGGCAAGACGACGACGTTGCGTATGATCGCCGGGCTGGAGCGTCCGACCGGCGGCGGTGTCTGGTTCTCTGGACGCGAGATGACGGAGGTTCCACCGCAGCATCGTAACGTCGGGCTCGTGTTTCAAAGCTACGCCGTCTTCCCGACGATGACGGTCTTCGAGAACGTCGCCTACGGTCTGCGCGTGCGGCACGTTTCGCCGGCGGAGATCCGCCGGCGCGTCACGTCGTTCCTGCAGCGGCTGTCGCTGGACGCGTTTGCCTCGCGGTTGCCGCATCAGCTCAGCGGCGGTCAGCTGCAACGCGTCGCGCTGGCGCGCGCGCTCGTCATCGAGCCCGCCGTTCTGCTCCTCGATGAGCCGCTGTCGAACCTGGACGCGAAGCTGCGCGTCGACGTGCGCGCCGAGATCAAGCGCCTGCAGCGCGACTTTGGGATTACGACGTTGTACGTTACGCACGACCAGGAGGAAGCATTGACGCTCTCGGACCGC
>Ga0194132_10004191_pt1 | contig 24775 bp, 21 predicted proteins | sample TA2KigOf80mmetaG_FD_148612 | JGI IMG/M metagenome (GOLD analysis project Ga0194132, IMG submission 148612) | Freshwater microbial communities from Lake Tanganyika, Tanzania - TA2015054 Kigoma Offshore 80m | ecosystem: Environmental > Aquatic > Freshwater > Lake | place: Tanzania: Lake... | reverse complement strand
TTGTCGAACTCGTCGGCCGAGAGCCCCGTGAACATGCGGAACAACAACGGCTTCCGACGCAATTTCTCGTAATTCGTCATAACCCTATGAATAGGCCATCGATCGCTATTGCGCAACGAGTCTAAGGAAGAGATCATGGTCGAGGCGAAGAAGTTGGAAGAGGAGCGCGACGTGGCGGCGCGCCGCGACCCGTACTTCGACTACGGCGAGGTGCTGCTGCAAATCGCCATCGTGCTCGCGTCGGTGGCGATGCTGTCCGGGCGCAAGGAGGCGTTCTACGCCAGCGCCGCCCTCGCGCTGATCGGGGTGATCCTGTGCGCCAACGGCTACGGCCTGTTCGTGAAACTGCCGGGGCTGGAGTAGCTCACACGTTCTTGTGGGGCGGGCCTCTGGCATGCCACGGCACAGGCAGGCCAAAGGCCCGCCCCACACGAACGCGCCATCACTCGGCCCCGCCCGCGGGCGCCGGGGGGACGTGGTACAGCGGCACCACGACGGCCACGTCGCACAGGCCCCACGGGGTCGAGCCGGCCAGTTTGTCGAGCACCGAACCGGTGCCCTTGCGCTTCAGCGTCGCCGATTCCACGATGGACAGGCTCGGCGGCAGCGTGTTCTTGAACCCGGTGAACGAGTCGCGGTGCGTGAACAGGATCACCGTGCGCGGCCGGTGGTGGCAGTCCATCATCAGTTGGTTCACGCTCTTGGTGCGCACGTTCTTCATGTCGGCGCGGTCGTGGTAGAACGCGACCGAGTCGCAGTTCCGCGGGAAGCACACCACGGCCACATCGGGATCGTTCACGAACCGCTCCACCAGTTCCGGGCGGCCGACCGGCGACCGGGCCTGCGCGTACCATGGCACGAACACGTAGTGCAGCACCACCATCAGCGCCGCCGCGCTGCCCACGAGTACCCGCGTGCGTGCGGCGACGTGCCACCGCGTGCGCGCCACGAACTCGCCCACCGCGAGGCACAGGAACGGGTACGCGGGCAGCACGTAGGTCGGGAGCTTGCTGCCGGAGCAACTGAAGAAGAACACGCACCACGCCCCGGCCAACAGCCAGAACCCGCCGGCCGGCGACGGGCGCTCGTCCGGCGCGGCCGTGCCGCGCGCCAGCTTCCACCCGTACGCCGCCAGCAGCACCGTGGCCGGCAGCAACCCGGCCACGAGGATCGGCACGTAGTACCAGATCGGTTGGAGGTGGTCGAACGGCTGGAGGAACCGCATGACGTTGTGTTCCCAGAAGAAGTACTTCAGGAACTGCGGCTCGCGCAAGTAAATGGCGACGTACCACGGCAGGTTCACCGCGACCACGACGGCGAAGAACGCGACGTACCAGCGCAGGGGAGCACACGCACAAGAACCTAACCCCCCGGCCCCCTTCCCTAAGAGGGAAGGGGGAGAAAGAGAAGACATCGCTATTTCTCCCCCTTCCCTCTTAGGGAAGGGGGCTGGGGGGTTAGGTTCTTCGCCTCTTCGCATCAGGATCGCATAAGCCCACAGCGGCACGAACAGCAGCACTTCGGAGATCGGGCCTTTCGTGAGGAACCCCAAGCCCGAGGCGACGGCCGCGGCCAGCCACCAGCCGCGCCGGAACGTGCCCGTGCGCACCGCCTCGAACCCGCACAGCACCGACACCGTGACGCACAGGGTTAAGAGGCCGTCGAGCAGCAGCAGGCGCGCGACGCTCACGAACCCCGGCGCGACCGCGAGCAGCAGCGCCGCCCACAGCGCCGCGCGCGCGCCGATGCTCCGCCGACCGATCAGGTACACGGCGAGGATCGTGAGGTGAACGCAGACCGCGGGCACGAGCCGCGCCGCTTCCGGCGTGACCCCGAACATCTTGTAGCTCAGCGCCACCAGCCAGTACATCAGCGGCGGCTTGTCGAGGTACGGCTCGCCTTGCAACGTGGGCACCACCCACGAGCCGCCGCGGGCCATCTCTTTGGGAATCTGCGCGTACCGGCCCTCGTCCGGTTCGAGCAGGTGGAACGAGCGGGTCGGGTAGAGGAGGATCGCGGGGACGATGATGAGCAGCGCGAGGGCGAGGCGCGAGGCGCGCGTGTCGGGGTCCGGCGTGCCGGGGAACAGCACGCCCGAAAAGAGGGACCGGCACCACGCGAGCGGGCTTCGGGGTTCGGGCTGCTGCATCGTTCCGCCTCCTGCGGCCGGTGGGCCGCGGGGCAGACTAGCCCGAACCGGCGCGCCGGGTCAACCGCGCGCGCCCCAGAGGGGAACGACGTTACTTCTTCACGTACTTGGCCGGGTTCGCGTTGAACTCGTCGCGGCACCCGGAGCAGCACACGTAGTACGTCTTGCCGTTGTACGTCACGGGCATGGTGGCCGCGCCGCCGGACACGATGCACTCGGGCTTCTTCGGCCCGCCCGCGACCAATCCGTCCTTCGGCCCGTTCATCGCGAACACCGGCGAGAACAGCCCCTTGCCCCCGTCCTGCTTCTCGAACTTCATCGCCATGCGCTCGCCCTCGGACACCGTGTTGAGGGTGACCCGGACCACGTCGTTGGTCTTCGGGTCCTTGCGCTCGGCCTTCAGGGCGCCCTTCGTGAAGTCGCCCACGAACTCCAACTTGGTCGCGTCCTTCCCGGCGGCTACGAGGGTGAGCAGGTACTTCTTCTTCTCCACATCGTACCGCACCTCGCCGCGGGTGTAGTACTTGCCCTTGCCGTCGGCGAAATCGACGATCAGCCAGCCGTCGCCGTCCTTGAACGTCCAGCCCCACGTCACCTTCTCTTTCCACGCGACCGTGGCCGCGCCCATCTTCTGAGTGCCCTCGAGGTTCCACACGCCGACGAAGTCTTGCAGCTCTTGAATGGCCTTCTTGGACTTGGCGAGGTCCGCGGCGGAAGGCTTCTTGTCGGGCTGGGCGACCCCGGCGGGGCTGGCGAGGCCGAGCAACCCGGCCGCGAGCGCCGCGAGGCACAGTGTCCGCTTCAACATCGAACGCTCCTCAACATGGAAAAAGTGTCACCCTCATTCCTACGGTATAAACCCGGCGGACGCGAGCGAATACCGGGCGGCGGCGCGGCGGAATCCGGCGCGCGGGGGGTTGTCGCTTTTCGGGGGGCCGCTATCTTGGAAGATTACCGGCTGTGAGGCCTTTGCAGACTTTCAGACGCCCCTTGGGGTCGTCACCAGTAGCGGACGGGTGCCCCATGAAGGTGCGTGCGAGCGTGCGGCGGATCTGCGAGAAGTGCAAGCTCATCAAGCGGAAGGGCGTCGTCCGCGTGATCTGCGAAGACCCGCGCCACAAGCAGCGGCAAGGCTAAGGCGAGTTTACAGTGGGCAGCAGGCAGTGGGCAGATAAGAGAAGGCCGCGGGCCTTCGGCCCCTGTACTGAACTGCCCACTGCCCACAGCCCACTAACAACTTAACGACCATGCCCCGTATCCAAGGCGTTGACATTCCGCCGGACAAGCCGACCCACATCTCCCTGCGGTACATCCGCGGGATCGGGCCGACCACCGCGCTGGAAGTGTGTGAGAAGCTCAAGATCAACCCGCAGCGGCGTGCCAAGGAACTTTCCGACAAGGAAGTGGCCGAGATCGCCGTGCTGCTCGACAAGGAATACTTGGTCGAGGGGCCGCTGCGCCGCGTCGAGGGCACGAACATCGCGCGGTTGAAGGAAATCAAGTGCTACCGCGGCGAGCGGCACCGCAAGAACCTGCCGGTGCGCGGCCAGCGCTCGAAGACCAACGCCCGCACCCGCAAGGGTGTCCGCAAGACGGTCGCCGGCAAGAAGGGCGTCAAGGACAAGTAAGGGTTACACGCTCCCCTCCGCGGACTCCGGGTCGCGGCTAACCAAGAACAACGCATCATGGCAAAGAGCAAGAAGAAGAAGACGCGCCGCAACGTGAGCCGTGGGATCGCCCACGTGCAGAGCACGTTCAACAACACCATCGTCACCATCACGGACACGAACGGCGACACGCTGTGCCACTCGTCCGGCGGGGCGGTCGGGTTCAAGGGGTCGCGCAAGAGCACGCCGTTCGCGGCCCAGCGCGCCGCCGAGGAGTGCGCGGCGAAGGCCTCCAAGTTCGGCGTCAAAGAGATCGAAGTGCGGGTGAAGGGGCCGGGGGCCGGGCGCGAGTCCGCCGTTACCGCGCTCCAAGCCGCCGGGTTGAACGTCAAGGCCATCGAAGACGTCACCCCGCTCCCGCACAACGGTTGCCGCCCGCCGAAGAAGCGGCGCGTGTAACGAGCCGCTCCGCGGCTTCGCGAGGTCGTTTGCCAGAGGTCAGGCCTCCGCGGGTCGCCGCGAGCGCCTGACCTCACCGTTGTTGCGCCCCTCCCCGATCCGACTCTGGGGTTCGCCGGGGAGCCGCCTCACCGGGCACCGACCACGCACTTTCGGCACACGAACGTTTCGTTTGCCAACTCGACCCCTGTTCCCGTTCCCAGCACCACACATGGCCCGCAACGTCGATCCGAAGTGCAAGATGTGCCGCCGCGAACAGGTGAAACTGTTCCTCAAGGGCGACCGCTGCTTCAGCCCCAAGTGCCCCATCGACCGGGAGGCCCTGCCCCCCGGGATGCACGGCGCGCGCCGCGGCAAGACCTCCGAGTACGGCATCCGCCTCCGCGAGAAGCAGAAGCTCAAGCGGTTCTACGGCGTACTCGAAGCGCAGTTCCGCCGCTACTACGCCCTCGCCACCAAGACCGTCGGCAACACCGGCGAGCAGTTGCTCTCGATTCTCGAGCGCCGTCTGGATAACGTGGTCCACCGCCTCGGGTTCGCGATCAACCGCGCCTCCGCTCGCCAGATGGTCGGCCACGGCCACGTGCTCGTGAACGGCGTGAAGTGCGACATCCCGAGTATGCTCATCAAGCCCGGCGACGTCATCAAGGTGAAGGTCCGCGACAAGAGCCTCAAGATGGCCCGCGAGACCCTGCAAAAGGGCGCGGTCCGCATCCCGGACTTCCTCGAACTGACCAACAACCAAGACGCCCCCGAAGGGCGCATGACCCGCACCCCGAGTCGCCAAGACGTGGACGAGCGCATCACGGACATCCGCGAGCAGCTCATCATCGAAATCGCCACCCGCTAACGCGGGAGCGATCAGCCGTCAGCTTTGAGCTTTCAGCCAAACTGAAAGCAAGCGACGGCGGTTGGAAGTGGCGGCCCGCGACCGGCCGCCGTGTTGCACTCGCTGTCCGGCTGACGGCCGATCGCTGAAAGCTGACAGCTTTTCCCCCGTCTGGTTCGCCCCCCGCGCCGGTCGCGCGTGCGGGGGCGGTAAGCCGACGGCTTCGGAGGGTTCGTTATGCGCGTTCGCTGGCGCGGGCTGGAGTTGCCGAGTCGGGTTCAGGCCGACCGCACCACCCTCACCGACACCTACGGGAAGTTCCACGCCGAACCCTTCGAGAAGGGCTTCGGCATGACCATCGGCAACAGCCTCCGCCGCATCCTGCTCTCGTCCCTCGAAGGGAGCGCGATCACCCGCGTCAAGATTCAGGGCGTGCAGCACGAGATCTCCACCATCACCGGCGTGGTCGAGGACGTCACGGACATCATCCTGAACGTCAAGAGCCTCGTGGTGAAGAACCTCTCGGACCAGCCCAAAACGATCCGCATCCAGAAGCACGAAGCGGGGAGCGTCCGCGGCGTGGACGTGCAACACGACGAGACGATCCAGATCATCAACCCGGAGCACCACATCGCCACCCTGACGGCCGACGTGCCGTTCGTGATGGAGATGACCGTCGAGAACGGCCGCGGGTACCGCACCGCCGACGACAACGCCGGCAAGGAGCGCGAGGTCGGGATCATCCCGGTCGACAGCAGCTTCTCGCCCGTCGTCCGCGTCAAGTACGACATCGAAGAGACGCGCGTCGGCCAGAAGACCAACTACGACCGCCTCGTGATGGAAATCTGGACCAACGGCACCCTCGGGCCGCAGATGGCCGTGGTCGAGGCCGCGAAGATCCTCCGCAAGCACCTGAACCCGTTCGTGCAGTACACCGAGCCGGGGCCGGAGATCGAGCTGTCCGACGCCATCGAGATCGGGCCGGCGGCCTCGCTCGCCGACGCCCAGAGCGCCGAACTCGACCGCAAACTGAACATGAGTCTCGCGGAACTCGACCTCTCGGTCCGGGCCACCAACTGCCTCGAGACCGAGGGCATCGCCACCGTCCGCGAACTGGTGCTCCGCACCGACACCGAACTGCTGGAAGTTCGCAACTTCGGCGAGACCACGCTCCGCGAGGTCAAGTCGAAGCTCGAAGAGCGCGGCCTGAGCTTGGGGATGCGCGTCCCCCCGCGCCGGTCCTAAGAAAGTGGGCAGTGGGCGGTGGGCAGTGGGCTGTCAAAAGCCTCTGTTCGCCGCCCAAATGTACCCGCGCGACCCGTGGCACGGCGCGCGGTTCTTACTCTGCCCACCGCCCACTCACCACTACCCACTGAGGGAAGCCATGCGCCACCGTAAGCGCGGTCGCCACCTGAACCGCAACGCCGCCCACCGGCGGAGCCTGTTCCGCAACCTGAGCCGCGCGCTCATCACCCACGAGTCCATCGTGACGACGCTCCCGAAGGCGAAGGAGCTGCGCCCGTTCGTGGAGAAGCTCATCACGCTGGCGAAGAGGGCCAACGCCGTCGTCGCCGCCGCCGCCGGTAAGGGCGAGGCCGAGGAGAAGAAGGCCAAGCTCCAAGCCCTCCACTACCGCCGGCTGGCGATGGCCGAACTCGGGCCGACCCACGGCACCGGCATCTGGAACAAGAAGGAAGAGCTGGTCGAGGACCCGAAGAACACGTCGCAGAAGAAGAGCGCCGACACGGTGCTCAAGAAGCTGTTCCGCGAACTGGGGCCGCGCTTCGCCGACCGGCCCGGCGGGTACACGCGCGTGCTCAAGCGCCACGAGCGGCGGCTCGGCGACGCCGGCGCGACGGCCGTGATCGAACTACTGAAGGCCGGCGAGAAGAAGGTGCAAGTGCGGGCGAAGGCCCCGGTTGCCCCGACCGCCCCCGCGCCGGTGGCCCCGGCTCCGGCGCCCGAAGCGCCGCCCGCGACGACGTGAGTTCGAGTCCAGTACCCGCAAACCCCAACGGGGCGGCCGATTCGCGGTCGCCCCGTTCGCGTTTCCCGCGCGCCTACGGCTGGGGCGGCGCGGGCCTCGCGTCCCACACTTTCGCGCCGACCGCGCCGCCGATCAGCAGCCGCGCGCCGTCCGGGTGGAACCCCAGCACCTTGATTTCGGTGTCCGCTTTCACCGAGAGCGCCTCGTACCCGGCGCGGTCGGGGCCGAGGTGTTCGGGCGAGGCGTCCCACAACTTGACGTACCCGGCGGTCGGCGTCCTCGTCGCTCTCCGGCGTCATCACCAGTTCCGCCGTCGCCTCGCCCGCCGCGAACTCGATGGTGCCCGTCAGCGCCTTGTAGTCGTCGCCGGCGTCCGCGGTGCCGCCGATGGTGTACTCCACTTCCAGCGCGTCCGTCAGGTCGCCCGTGCGCGTGAAGATGTAGCGCCCCGTGCGCCCGTCCTCCCATGCGTCTTCGATCTTCACCACGGTCACACTGGCGACCGCGTCCTCAATGCTTAGCGTGGCTGCGTACACCGTGTCGCGCGTGTACCCGGTGCCCGTCTGAATGGTGGCGAACACCGTTTCGTCGGGGTCGTACCCGGCGTCCGTCAGTGCGTCCACATCCACGACCTGATCGGCTTCGCCCGCGGCGAACGTGACCGTCGTGCCTATCGAAGTGAAGTCGGTGCCACTGGTGGCGCCGCTGACGCTGAAGTTCGCCGTCACGCCGGCGCTCAGGTCGCAGATCCGCGTGAAGCGGAGCGTGCCGTTCGCACCGCTCTCGGTCACGTCGCCGACCTTCGACACCGACACGAATTGCGCGTCGTTGTCGAGGATGTGGATCGTGGCGCTGGCGGGCGAACCGATTGTGTACCCGCTGCCACCAGTGATCGTGAGGACCCGCGTTTCGGTCGGCTCGGGGTGCTGTCGTCGATGGTGTTCAGGTACAGATCGGTGGTGGCGTACCCGTCCATGAACGACGCGGACATGGGCTGGTAGTAGTCGCCCGAATCGGCGGTGCCGGAGAACGACAGGTTCACCATCAGGAACCCACTGGTGTCGTCGCCCATGAGCCACCATCGGTTTCCCGCCGACCCCTCGGGCGCGTCGGTGAGTGCCGCGACGCTGACGACCGGTGTGGGAGTGGTCCGGTCCTCGCACGCTTCGAGCATGGGGCAGAACCTGTTGGGGTTGTGCCGAGTTAGCGGCCGACGGGGGTAGCGGTTAGACCGAGCCAGCGGCGCAGCGCGGCGGTGATCGTGCGCGGCGACATGGGGCGTTCGTCCTGAGTTGAGGCACGGGCCGATGTCCACTACACGCGATTGTGCGCATTGTGCCGCGCGTGCAAGCCCGCGAGTTGAGATTCTACCGGAAAAGCGAACGAAGGTTTGTGACACATTTCACAAGGTCGCCGGCCCCCACCCCCAGACGAGTTGGCGCTCTGGCGCTCTGGCGCTCTGGGGTCAAAAACGCTGGAAAAACAAGTGTTTTACCCAGAGCGCCACTCCAAAACAGGTGGCGCTCTGGGGTGGGCGGAGTGGCGCTCTGGGTCGGAAAATCACGATCTCTTTCTGGCGCTCTGGGGTGAACTGCGCGCGTCACGGCTTGGGTTCGGTCGCGCCGAGTTCCTTGCGCAGCGCGTCCATCTTCGCGCGCAGGTCCTTCACGGTCGCGGCCATCGCCGGGCGGTTCGCGAGGTTCACCTTCTCGTCGGGGTCCTTTTCGAGGTCGTACAGCTCGTACTCCTGACCGAACTTGAACGGCGGGTCGTAGTAGTGGATGAACTTCCACTTCGTGGTGCGGATGCCGCGGTGCTTGTTGACGTTGTGCGACGGGTCCGGGAACTCGTGGTACTCGTAGTACCACGCCTCGCGCGGCTCCCATTCCGGGGCCGCGCCGGGCGGGCGCAGTTTCGCGAACGGCAACAGGCTGCGGCCGTGCATCGCCTTCGGTGCCTTCGCCCCGGCCAGTTCGAGTACCGTGGGCGCGATGTCCACGTTAATCACCATCGGGTCGAGCGCCCGACCGGGGGCGAGCGCGCCGTCCGTCTTCTTGGGCAGGCGCAGCAGCATCGGCACGCGGATGCTCGGCTCGTGCATGAACCGCTTGTCGAACCGCTGCCACTCGCCCAAGAAGAAGCCGTTGTCGGACGTGTACATCACGGCGGTGTCGTCGGCGAGTTTGGTGTCGTCGAGCGCCTTGAGCACCTTGCCGACGTTGTCGTCCACTCCCGTAAGGCAGCGGCAGTAGTCGCGGATCATCTCGTCGTAGTTCTTGGTGTCGGGGAACTGGCCGATTATGTTCGCGGCCTGAAGGAACGCCCGCGGCTTGCCCGCGCCGGTGTCGTCCCACAGGGCCGGCTTCTTCACGACGGCGTCGGCGTAAAGCTCCTTGTGCCGCGCGGCCGGCTGCCACGCCCGGTGCGGGGCCTTGAAGAACAGGAAGAGCGCGAACGGCTTCTTGCGCTCTTTCTTCACCCACGCGAGCGCCTTGTCGGTAACAACGTCGTCGATCCAGCCCTCGTAGGGCTTATCGGGGCCGATCTTGCCGTCCGGCCCGGTTTCGGCGAGCATCGGCTTGTTGTAATTACCCTGCCCGGTGAAGCCGCAGTAGTAGTCCCACGTTTTGTCGCGGAAGTGGCCCGGCACGTGCGACTTGCCGCAAAACGCGACCTCGTACCCGGCCTTGCGCAGCTCGTCGGGCAGCCACGGGGCGTCGGCCCGGAGCCGCGTTCCCATATTGTCGATCACCCCGTTCGCGTGGGAGTACTGGCCCGTCATCAGGGTGGCGCGGCTCGGCGCGCACAGGGCGTTGGTGACGAAGGCGTTGGTGTAGCGGTACCCCTCCTTCGCGATGCGGTCCATGTTCGGCGTCTTCAGGAACGGGTGCCCCGCGCCCGACATGAAATCGTGGCGCTGGTCGTCGGTCATCATCACGATGATGTTGGGCTTGTCGGCGGCCGACAGCTTCGCGCCGCAGGCGAGCGCGCAAAGTGCGGAGAGAAGCAGACGCATAGCGAACCTCGGAGGTAGGGGCGCGGGTCAAAGTATACAGCGGCGCGGGCCGAAGATCACGCGGCAGATTCGGGCAACTTCACACGGGGCGGGACGATGCGCAAGGAACTTCTCGACGGCGAACAGGTGTTCGTGATCCACGACTTCCTCACGCCGGAAGAGTGCGCGGAGTACGTTCGCGTGACGGAAGCGGCCGGGTACGCCGCGGCCCCCATCACCACGGCCGGCGGGCCGGTGATGGCCCCGGAGGTCCGGAACAACGAGCGGGTGATGATCGACAACTGGGACTGGGCCACAAAGCTGTGGGCCCGGGCGCGGCCGTTCGTGCCATCGCCGTACCTCGGCCGCGATGCGACCGCGCTGAACGAGCGGTTCCGGTTCTACCGCTACGACGCCGGCCACACGTTCCGCCCGCACATCGACGGCCACTTCGCCCGCAACGACGAGCGCAGCCAGTTCACCTTCATGGTGTACCTGAACGCGGAGTGCGAGGGCGGCGAGACGGTGATCTACTTTCACGACGACGGGCTGACGCTACCGGACGGGGCCGAGGTCCGCGTGAGGCCGGAGACGGGCAAAGCGCTTCTGTTCTTCCACTACCTGTACCACGAGGGCACGCCGGTGGTGAGCGGGCGGAAGTACGTGCTGCGCACGGACGTGATGTACCGCGTCGGGCGCGAGGAGAAGTGACCGCTACGGCTTGCGGCGCAGTTTGAGCGTTTGGGTTTTGCCGCTGCCGTCGCAGAGGGGCACGCTACTCGTGCTGGGGTCGGCCAGCACCTCGGCGAGGGTGCTGTCGCGGAACGCCTTCTCCACCGTGGCCATCGCCGCGTCCATGCGCTTGTGCAGCGGGCACAGGTGCGTGCCATGGTTCGGCAGCCCCAGCGGGCACGTGTTCAGCCGCACGATGGGATCGACCGCGTTCACCACGTCGAGGATGGTCAACTCGCCGGGGGGCTTCGCGAGTGACACGCCGCCGCCGACGCCGCGCTGCGTCTGCACGATGCCCTTCTTCGCCAGCCCCTGCAAGATTTTGGCGAGGTACTCGCGCGGCACCTTCGTCGCCTCGGCGATCTGCGCCGTGGTGCGCGCCGCCGGCGCTTCGTGCGCGAGGTGGATCACGGCCCGCAGCGCGTACTCGACCGTGTCCGAAAACATCGCGCGTTCTCCGGGTTCGGCGCGCCGTGCCTTCTGTAACCGGGGTTTGTGACCCCGGAAGCCGAACGAGGGGTGCAGTTCCGGCCTCACAGAGGCCGGCTGACAGAACGCCAACAGCGCTCGTGTTGATTGTAGGTACTGGACAAGAAACGGATAAACCGGATACAATTGTCCCGTTTCCGCTTCTCTCCCCGGAGCCTGCTATGGAGCACATCGACGAAGCGCGGCTGGAGTCGGACCTCGGCTATCGGTTCGGCTACGTTTCGAAGTTCATCGGGTTCGGGCCGGACGACGTCGCGGCCGTTCACGGGGCCGCGCCGAAACTGGCCCCGCTGGTGCCGGCGCTAGTGGACGCGGTGTACGCCAAGCTGTTCCAGCAGGACGCGACGTGGCGACACTTCCTCCCGCGCCAGCACGGGTACACCGGCGACGTGCCCGCGACCCTCGACCAACTCACGCCGGACCACCCGCAGATCACGTTCCGCAAGCAGCACCTCGGGCGTTACCTCGCGGCGCTCGTCACCAAGCCCTACGACGGGAAGATGGTCGAGTACCTCGACATGGTAGGGAAGATTCACACGCCGAAAGCCGGGAGCAAGGACATCGACGTCCCGCTGGTACAGATGAACGCGCTGATGGGGTTCGTGGCGGACGCGCTGACCGCGACCGTCCTCGGCCTCGGCCTCGACCGCGCCACCGAAGTGCGGACGCTCCGCGCGTTCGGCAAACTGTTGTGGATCCAGAACGACCTGATCACGCGGCACTACGCGGCGTAGTCACGGGCCGAAACGTCACAAGTCGGAAGGTCGAAGACCCAGTCAACTGGTGTCTTCGACCTTCCGACTTGCGACGTTACGGCCCGCGATCAGCCTTCGACCACTTCCTCTTGCTCCGCGCCCTCTTCCTTGTCGTCGGTGCCGGCGGGTTGGTCGGCGGCGGCCCCGGCGGTGTCGCGGCCCTCGCCGAGGAACAGCAGCAGCGGGCACGCCACGAAGATCGAGCTGTACGTGCTGATCAGCACGCCGATCATCATCACAAACGCGAACAGGTGGACGCCCTCGCCGCCGAAGGCGTACAGCACGATAGACACCAGCAGCACCGTCATCGAGGTGAGGATGGTGCGGCTCAGGGTCTGGTTCACGCTGTCGTTAATCATCAGCGGGGTCAGTTGCGGGTTCTTGCCGCGGACCTCGCGGACGCGGGCGAAGTTCACGATGATCTCGTTCACCGAGTACCCGACGAGGGTGAGTAGGGCCGCGACCGCCGCGAGGTCGATCTTGAAGTCCTCGATCAGGAGGAACTGGTTGGCCCCGGGGATCAGGTGCAGGTAGTGGCACGCGGCGATGGCCCCGAGGGTGAAGCACAGGTCGTGGAGGAGGCAGATCACCGACGCGAGGCCGAAGGTCCAGTTCCCGAACCGGAACCAGAGGTACATGAGGATGGCGATCCAACTCACGACGATGGCGAACAGGGCCTTTTCGCGGGTCTCCTTCGCGAGCTGACTGTCGAACACTTCGAGGCGCTCGGGCTCCGGGGTGCCGTCGAACGCGGCCTTCGCCGCGCTCACCACCTGCGCCAGTCCCTTGAGTTGCGCGGCGCGCTCGGCCGCGCCCGGCGCGCCCGCGGCGGGGGCCGGGCCGCGGAGCTTGTCGAGCGTCGGGTTGCGGCCCACGTCGAGCTTCATCTTGGTGAACCGGCCGTCCACGGGTTCGCCCACCCCGGTCAGCGCGAACGTGTCCGGGCCGCTGTCGGTGCTCAGCTCGTTCTTGAACGCCCGGTTGAACAGTTCCGTGGTGAACGCGAGCGAGGTCGGCTTGTCGAAGCTCAGTTCCACCACCGCGCCCGTGACCGGGCCGGGGGTGAGGGTGGCCCCGTCGAACATGGTCTTGTTGTCGTCGGTGCGCATGAGCCGGTCGAGCGTGGCCCGCACGAGGGCCGGCTGCTTCTCGGTGGTGCGCACGGTGAACCGCTTGCTCTTGCCCATCTGGAAGTTGTCGGTCGAGAGGAACGTCTGCTCGACGGACACGTCGGGCAGGCGGGACGCGCGGGCGCGCACGTCCGCGGCCATTTCCTTGTCGTCCTTGCCGGCCGGCTTCTCGGTCAGGGTCACGGGCACCCGCGTGCCGTCCTCGTAGGTGATCGTGTAGTCCCACGTGTTCACCGGCACGTCGCCCACCGGCTTGTTGTTCCACACTACGCCCTCGTCGCCGGCCTTGACCGCGAGCCGCTTCTTCTGGTTCTCCTCGCCCAGCAGTTCGCGGAACCCCGGCTTGCCGTCCGCGGTCTTGGTCAGCCCGCGCTCCTCGCCGTCCTTGAGCCGCCCGGCGAACACGGTGCCGCCGCGGAAGTCCACGTTCAGCCCTTGGTCGCCGCGCACGAGGAACAGGCCGAGGCCGATGACCGTGATCGCCGCGGTGAACGGGAAGAAGAACCAGCGGTACTTCATCGGGTTGAAGCTCGGCTTCTCGAACAGCCGCATCATCCGCAGCTCGGTCAGCCACTTCTTGTGCTGCCAGAAGTCGAACATCAGCCGTGTCATGTAGAGCGAGGTGAACAGGCTGATGATGAGGCCGACCGCGAGGCTGATCGCGAAGCCCTTGAGGTTGTCGTTGCCGAGCGTGTACAGCACGATCGAGGTGAAGATGCTCGTCAGGTGCGTGTCGATGATCGTCAGGAACGCCCGGTCGTAGCCGTTGCGGATGGCGGTGGCGAGGTTCGCGCCCTTGTTTCTCTCTTCGCGCAACCGCTCGTAGATGAGTACGTTGGCGTCCACGGCCATGCCGAGCGTGAGCACCAACCCGGCGAGACCGGGCAGGGTGAAGGCCGCGTTCACGGCGACCATGAACCCGATGGTGAGGAGCAGGTTGGCGAACAGCGCGACGCAGGCGACGAACCCGGCGAAGCGGTAGTACACGACCATGAACGCGAGGATCGCGAGGAACGCGAGGCCCACGGCCCGGGTCCCGCGCTTGATCGTGTCCGCGCCGAGGGTCGGCCCGATGGTGTTCTCGCTGACCGGCTTCTCGCGCAGTTCGGCCGAGAGCGCCCCGCTGCGGAGGATTTGCACGAGCCGGTCCACGGTCTTCCGGTCGAAGCCCTTTTCGCCGCCGGTGATCTGGCCGACGTTGCCGATCTCGCCGTGCAGGTTCGGGGCCGAGACGATGCGCTCGTCGAGCACGATGGCGAGCCGTCGCTGGTGCCCGCCGGTCGGCTTGTTGCGCCGGGTGACCTTGCCGAACTGCTGGCCCCCGGCCCCGTTGAACCGGAACTCGACCGCGAGGTTGTACGACTTGTCGGTGCTGCTGTTGGCGGTGATGGTGATGTCGCCGCCGACCTTGAGGTTGTCGGCCTCCGACACGCGCGTGAGGGCGAAGTACTCGACCTTCTTGCGGTTCACAAGGGCTTCGATTTCCTCATCGGTCTTACCGGCCCCGGTGCCGGTGCCGGCGGCCTGTTCCGCCTTCAGCCGCTTGTAGGCGTCGCTCTCCTTGGTCAGCGTCTCGGCGCTCACGCACTCGCGGCTGTAGATGACCATGTTGCAGTTGAGCGCGTCGGTGCGCGATTGCCCCTGAATGGGCACCGCGGTGTCGCGCGCCCCGGCCAGCGTCACCCATAGGGGACTGGTCGCGCCGGAGGCGTTCGAGAGGCCGAGGCTCTCGCGCTCTTCCGGCCCCAGTTCGACCCACGCGTACTTGACCGCGGCCTTCGTGTCGTTGATGTCCACGTTGAACTCGCCGTCCGGCGGGAGCGGGGCCAACCCGCGGGCCGCGAGTTGCTGGAGGACCGTGCCGTCCTCTTCCGAGCGCGGCTCCGGCTTGCGGAAGTCCACCCAGCGGATGCTCTTGTTCTGCGCGGCCTTCTCGATGTCGCGGATCGCGTCGCGGATGCCCTCTTTGTCATCCGGGCCGTTGGCGAGGATGCGGAACTCGAGCACGCCCATCTGGGAAATGAGCCGCTTCACCTCCTCCACGTCTTCGCTGGAAAGCCCGGCCTTGCCGCCGGTGGTGCCGCCGGTGGGGAGGATGATCTCGACGCGCCGGTCGCCGCTGGGCCGCACGGTCACGTTCTTGATGTCGGTGGGGTCGATGCGGCGCTTGATCTGCGCGGCGAGCTGGTTCATCTCGTCCGAACTGAGGCCGGGCGCGGGGCCGTCCTTCGCCTTGTCCTTGCCGTCTTTGTCCTTGCCGTCCTTCGGGCCTTGCTCGGTGGCCTTGCGCTGGGCCGTGCGGTCGACGTTGACCTCGTACACGAGGATCGTGCCGCCGGCGAGGTCGATGCCGAGCCGATACTTCTCGGGGCGCGCCGCGAACAGCGCCGCCACGAGGCACGGGATCAGGCAGATGAGCAGTCCGCGGAGGAAGTTCCGTTGCATAACGTTCCGTCCCAACAGGATTCAGGGATCGGGATTCAGGATTCAGAGACGGAGCGCCTGCGGCTCGTTGACCGCGTTCGGTGCCCGAACGTCTCCGACTCAGTTCCCGAATCCCGAAACCTGACCCCTGAATCCTAGTGTTATTGCTTGGTCGGTTCCGCGGCGGCGGCCGGCGCGTCGAGCACCTGCACCACCACGCTGCGCTTGATCCGCAGTTTCGTGTCTTCCGAGCGGATCACGATCTCGTCCTCGCCGTCGTTGGCCGTCACCACGGTCGCCACGATCCCGGCGTTGGTCAGTATCTTCGACCCGCGCTTCAGGTTCGCGAGCAGGTCGGCTTGTTCCTTCTTCTGCCGCCGGCTCATCGGGAGCACGACGACGACCCAGAACAGGAGCATCAGGCCGATCAGGAAGAACGGGAACATCGGGCTGCCGAACAGCCCGCCCGGTTGTTGCGGCGCGTCTTCAGCGAAAAGGAGGAACGTCATGGTGTGTACCTTCGCGCGCCCCGTGGGCGCGGCGAACCGGCGGTGCCCGTACAATCGGAACTTTCACTCTAGGAAGGCGCGTTCCACCGGGCAAGGCACGCGGCCCGGAACGACTCGAACCGGCCGTCCGCAATCGCCGCCCGCGCGTCGGCCATCAACTTCAGGTAGTAGCTGATGTTGTGGATGCTGAGCAGCGTCGGCCCCAGCATCTCGTCGGCCGCGAACAGGTGGTGTAGGTAGCCGCGCGAGTAGTTCGCGCAGCAGTAACAGGCGCAATCGGACATGAGCGGGGCCGGGTCTCGCCGGTGTTTGGCGTTTCGTAGCCGCACCGGGCCGGCGTCGGTGAAGGCGAGCGCGTTGCGCCCGTTGCGCGTCGGCATCACGCAATCGAACATGTCGATCCCGGCCGCGACGCCGGCGAGCAGGTCTTGCGGCCGACCGACGCCCATCAGGTAGCGCGGCTTCCCTTCGGGCAGGCACGCGGCACAGTGCGGGAGCGCGGCGTGCATGGCCTCCGGCGCTTCGCCCACGCTGAACCCGCCCAGCGCGTAGCCGGGGAAGTCCATCGCCGCCAACTCGCGGGCGCACTCGGCACGCAGGTCGAGGTTCAACCCGCCCTGCACAATGGCGAACTGCGCCTGATCGGGGCGCGTGTGGTGCCGCTTGCAGCGCTCGGCCCAGCGGATGCTTCGCGCGACGGCGCGGCGGATCACGTCCGGTTCGGCGTCCGCGGGCGGGCACTCGTCGAGCACCATCGCGATATCGGAGCCGAGGTTCTGCTGGATCTCGACGGCGCGTTCCGGCGTCAGCTCCAGAGGCGAACCGTCGATGTGGCTCTTGAACTTGGCCCCGTGGTCGGTGATCTTCACCTGACTGGCGAGACTGAACACTTGGAACCCGCCGCTGTCCGTGAGGATGGGGCCGGGCCAGTTCATGAACTTGTGGAGGCCGCCGAGGTCGCGCACGATCTCGTCGCCGGGGCGCAGCGCGAGGTGATAGGTGTTGCCGAGGATGATGGCCGCGCCCGCGGCGCGCACCATCTCCGGCGTCAGCCCTTTGACGGTGGCCTGCGTGCCGACGGGCATGAACGCGGGTGTGGGCACGTCGCCGTGCGGCGTGTGCAGCGTGCCCGCACGAGCGGTGCCGTCGGTGTGGTGGAGGGTGAACATCGGAGAAAAGAATGAGCCGCACGATAAACACAGAAAAGACACGATCAAGGCAGAAGACAGAGTTCAATTCAAACTCTCTTCTTGTCTGAATCGTGTCTTTTCTGTGTTTAGCGTGCGGCTTGTTTTGTCTTCTTCGATCAATCCCCGCGGAGCTTGAGGTTGAACTGGCCGAGGCGCTCGCGCACTTCCGTGAGCGAGGTCTGGCCGAAGTTCTTCGCCTCCAGCAGTTCGTCCGCGGTGCGCTGCACCAGTTCGCCCAGCGTGCCGATGTTCAGCCGGTTCATGCACTTCCGGGCGCGCACCGACAGGTTCAGGTCGCTGACCGGCTTGCCCAGCGTGGCCTGCTCTTCCGGGGTCAGGTTCTGTTGCGGCCGGTAGCGGAACTCGTACTGCTGGCCCTGATCGAGCGACTGGCCGATGCGCAACTGCTTCGCGTTCATGATCGCGCGGATCTCTTCGAGCGAGGTCTCGCCGAAGTTCTTGCTCGCCAGCAACTGCGACTCGGTCACGCGCGTCAGGTCGCCGAGCGTGCGAATGTTCATCCGCTTCAGGCAGTTCCGGCTCCGTACGGACAGTTCGAAGTCGGTGATGGGGATCTCCATCACCTGCTTGTTGAGGAAGTTGGTCTGCTCGTCGTCCGGGTTGTACGTCATGGTGAGCGAGGCCTCGGCGTCCTTGACGAACAGCTTGGCGCGCTCGTCGCGCGGGTCGGCCTTCGCCAGCCGCCGGAAGCAGTCCGTGGCCTTCTCGTACATGTTGTTGTCTTCGTACAGCACGCCGAGGTTGTACAGCACACCCTTGCCGACCGGCGGGTACTTGAGGCACCGCTCGTAGAACCCGATGGCCTCGACGTCGTTGCCCTGCAGGTCGTTGAGGAACCCCAAGCGGAACAGGGCCATGGCGTGGCGCGGCTCCAGTTCGACGGTGCGCTCGTAGTACTTGGCGGCGCGCGGCGCGTCGCCCTCGGCTTCGGCCAGCGAGCCCTCTTGGAAGTAGTACTCCGGGTTGTGGGCCGCGGCGTCCTTCAGTTTGCTCAGGATGGACTTCGACTCGCCGAGGTGCCCTTGCAGGCGCAACACCCCGGCGCGCTGGAGCTGCACGGACTGCGGGGCGTACCCGGCCTTCTCCGCCTTGTCGAACGCCTTGACCGCGGCCTCGTAGTGGTCGGTGGTGTCGGCCGCGGCCTCGCCCTCGGCGTAGGGCCGGGCCTGTCCGAGTGCGACGTGGGCCTGACCGAGGAAGAACGCGGCCAGCGGGCCGTCGGCCTGCTTCAGGTGGTCGATGGCGGCGCGGCCGTGGCCGATGAAGTAGTTGGCGACGCCGAGCTTCAGGTGGATCTTCTTCTGCTGCGGGCCGGCGGCGACCGCGAGCCGCTTGGTGAGCGTGTCGATGATGTCTTTGAGGTTGCGGATCTGCGGGCCGCCTTGGGCCAGCCCCTCGCGGAGCTTGCTGACCATGCCGCCTTCGAAGTCTTCGCGCTCGACGAGCAGGGCCTTGAGGTCGATGAGCGGGTCCATTGTGACAAGCTCCCACGGGCCGACGACGCCTCAAGCCCCGGCGGGGCGGGCGGGTCGTGCGTCCCGATGCGGTCGGGCCGGGCCTTGCCGCGTGTCGGCAGATCACGCGAGAGCCGGCGGAACAAACGTGCCGTGCCGAAGAATGGAATGATAGCGAGGTGAGGGGGGAAAGGACAAGGGCAGCCCGACCGCAACGCGCGGCACAGCAACGTTTAGCCGCGAGCCGGAGTCTGCGGAGGCGAGCGCGTAACGTACGTTACGCGCTCGCCTCCGCAGACTCCGGCTCGCGGCTAACGGGGGACTCGTTCTCCTTACTTCTTCTTCGGCTCGTCCTTCTTCGGCTCGTCCTTCTTCGGCTCGGCGTCGGGCGGGAGGCCGGCTTTCAGGAGCGTGCCGTTGGTGCCGTTATACACCCGCAGCACGCCGTCCTCGCACCCGCTGGCCACGATCGCGCCGTCGGCGCTCGCGCTCACCGCGTACACGAAGTCGGCCGCGCCTTGGAACGAGCGCACGTTGCCGCCGTTGTCCGCGTTCCACATCCGCACGCTGTTGTCGCCGCTGCCCGTGAGGAACTGCGCCGTCTTCCCGACGAACGCGAGCGAGGTCACTTGCTTCTGGTGGCCCTGCATGTCGCGGATCTTCTCGCCCTTCTCGTAGTCCCACACCTTTACGAAGTTGTCCGCGCCGCAGCTCGCCAGCTTCTTCCCGTCCGGCGTCCAGCCAACCCCCATAACGTGGTGGGTGTGACCCTCGAACGACTTGACGAACTTGGTCGGCTTGCCGGCTTCCGTGGGCAGTTCGAACACCTTCACGAACTTGTCCGCGCCGCAGGTGGCGAGCAGCTTCCCGTCCGGGCTGAACGCGGCCCCGAACACCGTGTCCGAGTGCCCGGCCTTCACCTCGGCGAACGGCTTGCCGGTGTCGGTGTCGAACACCTTGATCTCGCCGTCCTCGGTCGGCGCGCCGCCGCCGGTGGCGAACTTCTTGCCGTCGACGCTGAACGCGATGCAGCACACGCGGTCCACGAACCCGGCGATCCGCTGCTTCGGCTCGCCCTTCGTCATGTCCCAGATGGTCAGTTCGGTGAAGCTGCCGGTGACGAGCGTCTTCCCGTCCGGGCTGAAGGCCATCGACTCGACGAGCGAGATGTGCGCGGCCTTTGCGGGCTTCCCGTCCGGGGTCTTCAGTTGCGGGTCGAACAGCGACTTGGAATAGTTCCACTCGGTCGTGTCCTTGCCGCCCTTCACGACGGCCGGGATCGTCTTCAGCTCGAACAGGTGAACTTGGTTGCCGCGGCTGGCGGCCACGCTCTTGCCGTCCGGGGCGACGGCGACCGCGCGCACCGGCTTCACCAGCGCCGGCGGCAGGTTCACGACGACCTTGTCCTTGATGCGCGTCTTGGTCGGGGCCTTCGCGCCTTGGTCGATCCACAACTTGATGAGGGACACTTCCTTGGAGTTGAGCGGCTCCTCACTCTTCGGCGGCATGATCGGCGTGGTCTGCCGGCTGCACGACAGGTACAGGAAGCTCTCGGCCGACTTGCCGGGCACGATGACCTTGTCGCCGCGCTTCTTCCCGCCCTTGAGCACGCTGCCGTGCGAGCTCATGTCGTACTTGCCCTCGGTCACGCTCCCGCTGTGGCACACGAAGCACTTGTTCTCGAAGATCGGCACGATGTCCGTGTTGTACTCGACCGGCTCCGTGAGCTTCAGGTCGACGGTCGGGATCGGCGGGAACGGGTTCTTCTTCGGCTCGTCCTTCTTCTCCTGCGCGTTGCTGGCCGCAACCAGCAGCGCGAGGGCGAGGCTGAACGCAACGATTCGGCGCATGGGGGTGTCCTCTTGGTAGGTGCCGCTTGCCGAGCGGCACCGCTGAGCAACTGTTGTGGTTATGCGGACTCTCGTATCGTGACACGCGGGTTATCGCGGTGCCGCTCGGCTCGCGGCACCTACTTCTTCTTCGGTTCCTCGGTCACGCTGAAGCTCACCTTCGCCTCGGTCGTGATCGTGTACTTGCCGCCGTAGAGCGCGGTGGCGGTGATGGTGGCGTTCGCCACTTGGCCGGGCTTGGTGCCGGGCGCGGCGGTCAGCGTCAGCTTCGCCTCGTCCTTGCCCGCGGGGACCGTGACCTCGGCCGCGGTCACGCCAGTCGTGCCCTTCGGCAGATCGAACTTCACCTTGATCTCGCCGGCGTAATCGTACTGCCGGTCGATCTTCACCACCAGTTCGCTAGGGGTGCCAATCTTCACGGTGTTGCCCTGCAGCGTGCCCGGCGTGAGCTTGACCACGGCGTTCGGGATGATGAGCACGCGGATCGGCGTGCCGAACGCTTCCGCGGGCACGTTCGGCCCCTTCCCCTTCGCCATCGGGTCCTTGATGAACGGCACCTGCGACACGCCCCGCAGGGTGAGCGTGTACATTCCGGGAACCGCGTTCGTCTTCACGTCGAGGTTCACGAGCACGTCGGGCTTGTCCTTCGTCGGCTGCCCCGCGACGGTGGCCGTGACGGGCTGGTTCTGGGGCTGCTGCATGAGCGCCTCAACGGTCAGCGTGACGTTGGGCTTCTCCGCGACCACCCACTCGGCCTTCACGGGCACGCTGGCCTTGTCGCCCTGCCGCAGCACGATGACCGGGCCGTTGGCCTTCTCTTCTTTGCCCATCGGCGGCTTGATGGTGGCGTTCGGAACGTCCGCAGTGATGCTGAACGGGGCTTTCTCGCCGCGCACCGCGAGCACCAGCGACTGATCGAGCTTCGCGACAACGGGGATGTTCTGGTCGGGCTGGGCGGTGCCCCACGTTACGGAAGCCGGGCGCGCGGCGCGCACGAGCGTCTTGCCCGCGGCGTCGGTACCCGTGACCTTCACCGTGATCGGCGCGGTCGCGGCGGCGGCCCCCGGCGCGACCTTCAGCACCAGAAGGCCCCATCGCGCCGCCGGGCCGATGGTCAGCGGCTCCGCGGTCACGCCCGCCGGAAGCCCTTCGGCGACCACGTCGAGCGCCCCGGCGTAGCCGTCGATGCGGTGGGCGAACACGTAATAGCCCTGCGTGCCGCCCTGCCACGCGGCCGACCCAGTTTGGTAGAACCGGCTGTACGGCATGACCACGGCGCGGAAGTCCGGGAGCGCCGCGCCGATGCGGAGCCGGTACGCGGCCTTCGGCCCGCTCAGCGATCCGGACTCGCGGCACCCGACCACGACGAAGAACTTGCCGTCGTCCGGCGCGGTGAACGTGTACGCGCCGGGGTCGCTGGTCCGCGAGTAGAACCCGAACGGGTGCAGCGTGTCGGCGTCGTCGTCTTGGTCGCCGCTCAGGTCGCGCTTCGGGTCCTTGCCGTCGCGCACCGAGAAGAAGAAGTCGCCGCTCGCTCCGACGCGCTCGGCGGCGAGGTCGATGGCGTACTTCTCGCCCTTCTTGGCGGTGAACGCGATCCAGTCGCGCTCGCCGCGCTTGGCGAGGAACCCGGCCACTTCGCCCGGCCCGGCCAGCGCGAAGGCCGTTTCCGGCGTGCCCGCGGGCACGGACTTCACCGTGAGCTTGTCGCGCGCGAGGTAGATCACGACCGGGTTCGAGGTGCCGCCCGGCCCCTTCAGGGTGTAGGTGAAGCCGTCTTGGAGCGCCGTCGTCGGATCGACCCGCGTGAGACTGGTGAGCTTGCCGACCGCGTCGGCCGGGGGCGTCACGCTCACGGTCGCCTTTTCGAGCGGGCGGCCGTCCGCGGTGTAGCCGTCGGCCGGCGCGCCGCCGGGCAGGTTACGCCCGTAGATCGTGACCTGCGTGGCCTTGCCCGGTTCAACGACCGGGGGGAACACCGCGTCGATGTACGGTGCGACGCCGACGCTCAGGCGGTAGAAGTAGTCCGGGTTCCCCGCGGTGTAGGTGAACTGGCACAGGCGCACGAGGTAGTCGCCGTCCGCCGGCAGCACGACATCGACGAGCGCGTCGTTATCGCGGTAGTTGCGGTTGGCGGCGAGCTTGCGCCCGCTCGTGTCGTACACCTCCAGCATCGGCGCGGCCTTGCTGTCGACGCCCGACGCGAGGCACGACACGATCACGCGCTGCCCCTTCTTGCCCGCGAAGCTCGTGTAATCGACATCGGTCGGTGCGGAAATCACGCCGCTCACGGTGGTGCCGAGTTCGATCTTCTGCGCCTCGGCCACGTCGTTGTTCGGTTCCTTCTCGCTCACTTCGGTCTGGTCGCTCACGGCGAACGCGCGCGGGTTGCTCGCACCCCACTTGCCCACGAACCGCAGGTCGTACAGGCCGGGGGGCACGTCGCCGGTCGCGGTCACTTTGAACTTGTGCGGCCCGGCAGGATTGGCCTTCGGCGCGGGCACGGTCTTCTTCGGGTCCTTCGGGTCCGGCAGTTCCTTGGGGGGAACGATGTACTCGCCCTTGAGGTTCGGGTGCGCGAACAGCAGTTTCTCCGGTTCCTCAATATCGGTGCCGGTGACGGTGACTTCGACCGTAGTGCCGGCCTTTACGCCGAGGGGGAACACGTGCTGCACGCGCGGCGACGGCAGGCCGGGGGGCGGCGGCTGGCCCGCGGCCGTGCCGCAAGCGGCGAAAAGCACGAGGCCGAACACGAGCCGGCGCATGGGGAGGGTCTCCGGGTGTCAGCGGGGCGTAAGCCCCTTCTTGGCGAGCGGGGGGCGTAAGCCCCCCTGTTCGATAAGCTGCAATCGAGGAAAGCGCGGTCAGGCGGGATGAGGACAATGGTAAGCGCCCGGCCCGGCCGGGTCAAGCGCGGCGCGCGCACTAGCCGCGGGCCGCGCCGCCGCTACAATCTTCACTTCCTTACCGCCCCGCACACACGCGATTGATGCACGGCCCTCTCCGGGCCGCGTGCAGATCGGCCGGGGCCACCTTCGGAGCGGCTTCGCGCAGCACTGCGCCCGCCGCGAGAACAGCCGCCACCGTGCGGCGAAAGGCGTTCCCATGTCTCTGGGTCTCATCGGCTACAAAGTCGGAATGACGCAGGTGTTCTCGGCCAACGGGGTCGCGGAGCCGGTCACGGTGCTGGAACTGGGGCCGTGCCCGGTGCTCCAGATCAAGTACGCCGGCGACAAGGGCGCGGCCCGCAAGGACGGCTACACCGCCGTCCAACTGGGGTTCAAGGACAAGAAGCGCAAGAGCGCGACCCGCCCCGAACAGGGCCACGTCGCCGCCGGGTTGAAGTCCAAGCGCAAGGAGGCCCGGCTCAAGGCCGGCGTCGCGCTCCCGCCGAAGGCCGACGTCGAACCCCAGCGCGTGATCCGTGAGTTCCGCCTCGATCAGGGCGGCGGGTTCGTCGACGTCAAGAGTGTCAAGGCCGGCCCCGCCGAGGCCAGCTTCAAGGTCGAGCGCATCCAGATCGTCGAGCAAGAGGGGAAGCCGAAGGAGTACAAGGCGTACTCCGAAGACATGACCGTGAAGGTCGGCGACAAGTTGACCGTGGAGCAGGTGTTCAAGGACGTGCTTTCGGTGGACGTGGTCGGGACGACGAAGGGCCGCGGCACGCAGGGCGTTATGAAGCGGCACAACTTCGCCGGCCTCCCGGCGGCGCACGGTGCCAAGAAGGTCCACCGCCAAGCCGGTTCGACCGCGTCGTTGGCCAGCAACCGCGGTAGCGGTCGCCCGAAGAAGGGCCTGAAGCGCGCCGGGCGCTATGGGGCCGAGCGCGTCACGATCCGCAACCTCGCGGTCATCAAGCTCGACACTGCGAACAACCTGCTGCTGGTCCGCGGCGGCATCCCGGGGCACCCCGGCGCGGTGGTGCTGGTGCGCCCGACGAACAAGGTCGGCCCCGGTTCGCCGAAGGCCAAGACCATCAAGCGCGAAGGCCCGGCCGTGTTCAAGAAGACCAAGTAACCGCGCGGGGCGCCGCGAACGAAGCCCGCCCGTATGGGCGGGCTTCTATACTAGACTCGTTGCGCAATAGCGATCGATGGCCTATTCATAGGGTTATGACGAATTACGAGAAATTGCGTCGGAAGCCGTTGTTGTTCCGCATGTTCACGGGGCTCTCGGCCGACGAGTTCGACAAGGT
>Ga0194132_10004189_pt1 | contig 24792 bp, 18 predicted proteins | sample TA2KigOf80mmetaG_FD_148612 | JGI IMG/M metagenome (GOLD analysis project Ga0194132, IMG submission 148612) | Freshwater microbial communities from Lake Tanganyika, Tanzania - TA2015054 Kigoma Offshore 80m | ecosystem: Environmental > Aquatic > Freshwater > Lake | place: Tanzania: Lake... | reverse complement strand
GCTGCCCAGCCTGCGGGGCGACGAAAGGAACCCGGCGCGTGGAGAGCAGGGAAGGGCCGCGTGCTTCACCCGACGGGCCGTCGGCGATACGGCAGGCTGGGCAGCCTGCGCCACACGACAGACCACTTCGGGAGCCACGCGCGACCGGACCATGTCCAACTTCATTCTGTCGCTGCTACTCCCTCTCGGCGACAAACGCGGGGCGTGGGCCGCACAGCTCGACGAGGACGAGGGATTTCGTACGCTCCGCGGTGCATCCCGATGTTGCCGGTGATGCAGGTAGGGCGCGTCCGTCCCGGCGCGCCGCCGGAGCATGATGTTTTGCATCCAGTGGGCGGCGGGCTGGGACAGGCCCGCCCTACCAACAACATCGGGATACACGGGAATCGCTGGGGACTCGCGATCCTGAGTTGCGCGGGTTTTCGATCTCATGGTATCATCCGCCCTTAAACCATCGAAGATTTGCCATGCCTCGACTCCACCATCTTTGGGCGCTTGCACTCGCCATGTTGATGGGGTGCGTGCTGAGCGGGGAGGCGAGCGCAGGTTCGGTGAATTCCAATTGGTGGTCTTGGCAGCCATTGCGGCGTCCATATCCGCCTTCCCCGGCGAAGGACCTGGTGGCCTGGCCCCGCTCAACCGTGGATCGTTTCATCGCCGCCAAACTCGCGGAGCAAGGGCTCGTTCCCTCACCAGAAGCTTCGCTGCTCAGACTTTATCGCCGCGCTTGTTTCGATTTACTCGGCTTGCCTCCCTCCCCTGAGGCGCTGGATGCACTCCTCTTGGATCGCCGTCCTGATGCTTATGAAAGGGCCGTCGATGCGCTGCTGGCGAGCCCTCATTACGGGGAGCGATGGGGCCGCCATTGGCTGGATCTCGCGCATTATGGCGAATCGAACGGGTTCGGCATGGATCGCCCGCGTTTCCACGCCTGGCCTTATCGCGACTATGTGATTGATTCCTTCAACAGGGGAAAGTCTTTCGTCCGCTTCGCTCAAGAACAACTCGCGGCGGACGCGCTCTTCCCGCTCGAACCGCAATGGATCCCCGCGTTGGGATTCGCCGCCGCCGGCCCCTTCAACCAAAGCGCGCTCGTCGAACAAAAAGACGACACGGACTGCAAACGACAAGCGCTCTCATTGGACCGCGACGACATGGTGGCGAACACGATGAGCGCCTTCGTGAGTTTGACCGTGCATTGCGCCCGCTGCCACGATCATAAGTTCGACCCCATCTCGCAAAGAGATTACTACCGGATGCAAGCGGTGTTCGCGGGCGTGGGCAGGACGGATCGTAACTACGATCTGGACCTCCAAGTGGCGGCCCGTCGCAAGGATTTGCTGGCGATGAAAAGCCGGATTGCCAGCAACACCGCGGGGCAAGCGCTCTCGGAAGAAGAGCAGGCCCGGCAAAAGTTGACCCAAGAACAATGGGAAGCCGGGCTGCAAGCGAAGGAACGCGATTGGCAAATCCTGCCCCTCCACCAACTCCGATCCGAAGGCGGCACGCAATTTAGAAAACTCGAGGATGATTCATGGCTCGCCCAAGGCGCCATTCCCGAATGGGACCATTACGAAGCCGCAGCGGCCTTGCCCGAGGGAGCGGTGACCGCATTCCGGCTGGAGGTCCTGCCTCACGATTCGCTGCCCCAAAAAGGATCGGGACTCAGTACCGCCGGCATTTTTGCTCTCACGGAGTTCCAGGTTCAGTGGGCGGCAACTCCAGACGCGACGTTTCAACGCGCAACCCTGAGAAAGGCTTCCGCCAGCTTCAACCAAGGCGGGCGCGCGGTGGCGGGAGCCATCGACGGACAAACCAACACTTCTTGGGGAATCGGACCCCAAGTGGCACTCGCCCACCACGCGGTGTTCGAACTTGCAAAACCATTGAACTCGGCCGAGGCGCGATCACTGCGGTTTCGATTCGAACACAGTCTCGGCGAGAAAAGGCAATTGGGACGCTTCCGATTATGGACGACGTCTCAATCGCCACCTCCCTCCGCCTCGACACTGCCTTCTCCCATTCGCGACGCGGTCCTTCTGCCTCACGACCGCCGGACCCCGGATCAGGTCGAGCGGCTCAGGAAGCATCACTTCGAACTTTTTATCGACGGCCTGATCGCCGCGTTGCCCCCGGTCAGGAAGGTATTCGCTGTCGCCCACGATTTTCCGGCGCAACGGAATTACAAGCCCCCCGTGCCACCGCCTCCCATTTATGTGCTCGGTCGAGGTGACGTGCGCCAGCCTCGCGAGCAAGTCGCCCCGGGCGCACTCGGAGGAGTGCCCGGAATGTCTTCCGAGTTTCCTTCCACGCCTGAAGGATCCGAGGAGGGAGAGCGCCGCGCCGCCTTGGCGCAATGGATCACCTCGAACGACAACCCCTTCTTCTGGCGATCCATCGCCAATCGCGTCTGGCAGCATCATTTCGGGCGGGGGCTCTGCGAGACTCCAAACGACTTTGGCAGAATGGGAACCCCGCCATCCCATCCGGAACTGCTCGACTGGCTGGCGTGTGAATTGCGCGAGGCGGGTGGATCCTTGAAAACGCTTCACCGGATCATCCTGACCAGTGCGGTTTATCGCCAAGGGTCGATGGCCGATGCCGCGAGAACAGCCCTCGATGGTGACAATCGGTTCCTGTGGAGAATGAATCGCCGGCGTTTGGACGCGGAGTCTGTGCGAGATTCGCTGCTGTTCGCGAGCGGCCAGCTGAACACGCGCATGGGAGGCCCCTCGGTCATGCAGTTCCATTTTCACGATCCGAATCAGGAGGTGGCTCCCCAAGTTGATTACGACAAGTTCGACGTGGAGAGCGCCCCCAGTTTTCGACGAAGCGTTTACCGCTTTTCCATCCGCAACATCAATGACCCGCTGTTGGAAGCCTTCGATTGTTCCGATCCCTCCATCATCACCCCGAAGCGCAACGTCACGATTACGCCGCTGCAATCCCTGTCCCTGCTCAACAACCGTTTCGTGCTGCGCCAGTGCGCGCGCCTCGCCGAGAAACTCGCGCGCGAACAGAGCCGCCTCGAGGACCAAGTCGCCCAGGCCTGCCGCCGGCTCTGGGGCCGGTCTCCCTCCGCGGAGCAGCAGCAGGATCTCGTGTCCTACGCGCGAGATCACGGCCTCGCCAACCTTTGCCGCATTCTGGTCAACAGCAATGAATTCCTTTTCACCGACTAACCCTCTCCACCGCTGGTCGCGCCGGGATTTCCTGGAAAAATCCGGCAACGGACTTGGCGCTGCCGCTCTCGCTTGGCTGCTCGCCGGCGAGGATCGCTCCGCTCACGCGGCGCCCACGCCGCCTCCGCAGCGTCCCCGCGCCAAGCAAGTCATTCAGCTCTTCATGAACGGCGGGGCCAGCCAGTGCGACACATTCGATTACAAGCCGGAGTTGATTCGCCGGCACGGCGAGCGCGTCGATTTCGGGATTAAAGCTTCCGCGACCAGCGTGCCCGGCCCCCTCATGAAGAGCCCTTGGGAATGGAGGCAACACGGCCAGTGTGGACGGTGGGTCAGCAACCTCTTCCCGCACATGGCTCGTGGCGTGGACGACATGGCGTTCTTGATGGCCATGACCTCGATCACCAGCGAGCACAGCGCCGGGCTCAACATGCAAACCAGCGGGTTCGTGGCGCCTGGCTTTCCTTCGGCGGGCGCTTGGGTCTCCTATGCCCTGGGCACCTCCAACCGCAACCTCCCTGCTTTCATCGCGCTGCCCGACCCGGTCGGCCTGCCCTGGACCGGGAAAGGGGCCTGGACCAACGGATTTCTCCCCGCCTCTCACCAGGGCATCATGCTCAATCCGTCCGCCGAAAATCCGGCGCCCGATTTGTTCCCCCCCAAGTCCGAATCCTTTCTCACTGAGCGAGCGGAACGCGACGGACTCGATCTGCTGCTTCGCTTGAACCGTCAGCACCAGGCCGCCGCCGGGCACGATGACCAACTGGAAGCTCGCATCGCATCCTACGAACTTGCGGCCCGCATGCAATTGGCCGTGCCCGACATGCTCGACCTTCGCGGCGAGTCCGAAGCCGTACGACGGCTTTACGGACTGGATCAGGCCCACACGGCAGGGTTCGGACGCAACTGCCTCATCGCGAGACGCCTCATCGAACGCGGTGTCCGCTTCGTTCAAGTGTGGAGTGGATCCGGGCTGAACGGAGCGTCGGGCAATTGGGACAACCACGAAAACATTGGACCTTCCTCCGACTTGGAAAAGATGGCCCGCGCATCGGATCAGCCGGCGGCGGCTCTTTTGAGGGATCTCAAGTCCCGGGGGATGCTGGACGAAACGCTCGTGATCTGGACCACGGAATTTGGACGAACCCCTTTCAACCAGGACGGCAACAAAGGCCGGGATCACAACGGACACACCTTCGTGTCGTGGATGGCAGGCGGAGGCGTCAAAGGAGGCGTTGCCTACGGCGAAAGCGATCCATTTTCCTACCAGGCGGCCGTGGACAAGACGTATTGTTACGACCAGCACGCCACCATCCTGCATCTTCTGGGGGTGGACCACGAAAAGCTCGTCTTCCGCCACAACGGAGCGGACCGGCGGCTGACCGACGTCCATGGCCATGTCCTGCACCCCATCTTGAGCTAATCCATCGTATCTCCACTGAGACGAGACCGATTCTTCCCATGCTTATGCAGAATCAATCTTCATCCCGCCTTTTCTTTCGTGGTTTCACGCTGATCGAATTGCTGGTGGTCATTGCGATCATTGCCATTCTGGCTTCATTGCTTTTGCCTGCGCTGGCCAAGGCCAAGGAGCGGGCCACACGGATCAAGTGTTTGAACAACATGCGCCAGGTGGGGATCGGCCTGATGCTTTACGAGAACGACTTTCAACGCCTGCCCGTCACCGAGAGCCAGGTGAATGACTTCGCGGTCAGTCCTCAAGCGTCCTATCTCAAGCTGCTTCGCCCTTTGCTGGCGACGGACAAGGTTTACACCTGCCCGAGCGCCAAACCGTCCAAGAACTTTGGGGAAACTCCCACGACCAACAGCATCACGTCATACATGGGAAACGCCGTCGTGATGGGTCGCAAGATGGACATCATTCCCAATCCGGCCGAAATCGCGTTTCTTCAGGAGACTTTGTGGAGCATCAATGGATGCGCCTTGCGCCCCTGGAAAGTTACCGTCGGCGTGGACAACAGTCGGGCCGACTACACATGGTGGCACGATCGCCAGACCTACGGCATCGAACTTTACAGCATCATCCACTCCAAAGGCGGCAACCTCCTTTTCTCCGATGGCCACGCGGAGTACCGCAAGAATGCGGCCCTGCGCAGCAAAGATTTCGGCCTGACCCCGGGGGAGGACACCACCATGGCTCTCTCCACCAAAGTTTACAAATCCGCGTTCTGAGGGCATCCGGAACCCCGTGTATCCCGAGGCCTGCCGTATCGCCGACGGCCCGTCGGCCCGGCGGGTGAAGAACGAGGCCCTGCCATGCTCTCCACGCGCCGGGTTCCCTTCGTCGCCCCGCAGGCTGGGCAAGCCTGCGAAACAGCAGACAGGGCTGTCTGCGTTACGACGACGACCCGGTCACCGACAACCTCTGGATGCACCGTCTGGAACCGGTGCCTCCGCCAAGGATCGATCCGAACGACCATGAATCCCGACTGGCGCCGTTCATCGCCATCGTCGAGTGCAGGCGCAACCTCAGACTCCCCTCATGAGTGATCCTCCCGACTAACTTGATGCTGAAGGTACTCACCGTTCCGCACCCCGCCCCGGCGGAGTTTTTGCTTACAACGGCAATTGCCCTTCATGAAACTTCGCAACGTCCAGGCGATAAAGCTTTCCCGAATCACTCACCAGATCCATCGAGGATAGGCCTCGTTCTTCGTCGTGTTTTTCTCAACGGGCCACGGAATGGGCGATGCCCACGGCGACGGAATCCCGTTGGGATTCCTGGAGGGACGAGTTTGAGTTGCGTTTCGTCGGTTGGGACGGGATGAACCTCCCGACTATCTTGATACTGAAGTTACTCACCGTTCCGCACCCCGGCCCGGCGGAGTTCTTTTGCTGGAAACGGCCATTCAGCAGCGTCGAGAGGCGCAAAAGCTGAAGCGTCAATGGCCTGCCGCACCACGGCGGCGGATCGGCTCGCCTACTCGGGCACGTTGTAACTGGGCTGGCGCGAGAATCGGCGCAATCCCAATTCGACCGCCTGCACGGTTCCAGGTCCCAGCGAAATCCGCACCCGCGTGCCCGTCAATGGCATCACGCCTCCGCTGGCGCCCTCGATCTTGGCCCGGCTGAACTCGTGTTCGCCGAACATGCCGGCTTGCAGAATAACCTCTTTGCGTTCGGACGGGTTGAAGTTCACCAACCGCACCGTGACGGAGGCGGGCGTTATCTTTTCCACCAACGCCGCCATTTCGGACGGCAGGCCCGGACGCCGGCGCGCCGGGTCGAAGTATCGCAATCGAGTGTGCAGCAGGCCGCCATGATAAATATGATTCGGCCCGCCCAGCATCGTTTGCACCAATCCCTCGAGTACGACCGGATTCCGCTGCTGCCAATGATGCACGTCCTGCTGGTCCACCGACGAGCGATCCGTCCGAATCATGTTCAACCGGCGCAGGCATTCCTGATAATTGGCCTTCAACATGGCTGCGGGATAATCCGTAAACCGGCCTTCCAAAAACCGCAACCAGGGTCCTTCGTGGCCGAAATCACCCTTGGATTTGCGATAATCGAGCGAGGTCCAGCCGCGGGTGTCCGTCATTTGCTCCACACGGTCATAGTCCGAGGGCAGCTGGGAAAGGTACCAGAGGTGGATCAAGTAGCTCGGGTTGATCGGTCGAAAGTCGTGCCAGCCCTGGTCGTTGTGCCGGTGTGGGACTAGAAAAACCTCGCCTTCCTTGCGTCCACGGTTCCGCACGCTCTCCACCACACCGCGGCAAAGTTCGAGATGGGAGAGGTCGCCGCTGAGCAGGAGCGCGTTGGCTCCGCCGATCAAGGTGGCTTCGACTTGGTTGAACAACCCGTGCGGCCATTTCCAACCGTAATATCCGCCCCACCATTTGCCGCCAGTGTGTTCACCGATTTTTCCGGTCAAACCCACGTTGTCGGGCAGGATCCCGCCGTTCTGGCGCATGCGATCTTTCCAGGCGTCCACGTAACCAAGAATCCATTCCCGGTATTTGGCGTCGCCCCGGTAGAGATAGGCATGCAGCACCAGACTCGACGCGGTCAGATTCAGAGGCACGTCGCCACGCATCATGCGGTCGTTCATGACGCTGAGGAGGCGGGGATAGAGCGCGTCGTCCAGCCAAGCCTTGCCGCTGGTGATGCCCGGGATATCGTCGTAAGGAAGCGGGTAAGGCGCGAGATCGTCCCGGTGCGTGGACCAATCCAGCTCCGTGGTCACGAAACGGGGGCCTCGGCTGCCGTTCAAGGGAGAGCGCAGAATGCGATGGACCGGATCGTAATTCGGCGCCCGCGGGTCTTCCCCGATGTACATGCCGGCGAAGCGAAAGGCGCGTTCCCGCATGCGGCGATGTTCGGGAACAGACAGCCCGAAAAAGTAGAAATTCACATAGCTCTCGCCGTGATGCATCCAGTCGTAATAGCCATCGAACTCGCGATGCACCTGGCCATAGCCCGTGAATTGCCGGGTCACCGCGTCCCAGAGTTTCACGGACAGCGGGGCGAAGTCCTCCGGACCGCCCAAGGCGTGGAAGAGCGGAAAATTGTAAAAGCTTTCGTATCCGTCGTCGGAGCCATCCATGCCGGGCCATTCCTTCCGCCAGATCAGGGTGCCGTCCGGCTTGGTGTAGCGCTGGACAAACTCGCGCGCGGCGGGGCCCATTTGGTCAAGCAATTGCCTCTGCCAGAAGGCCCATTCCGGAGGCGGGGCGGGCGCGTCGAGCCGCACCACAGTCATGCTTTGCGAAGCGGCCTGCCCAAGGGTTGTCATTCCCACCAGCCAGGCCGCGATCCAGGACCTGATCGATGGACGATGTATTTGTGAAACTTTCTTCATGTCAAACCTTCTCCCTACTCGAATACTGCGGTTGAAAAATCGATGCGATAGATGATGCCCAAATCGTAGCCCACGAGATACAGGTTCGCTTTTCGATCCTGTCCGAAGGCCACGATCTTGGCCGGGCTCGTCCCGATCTGCCGGATCTTTTTCAACACCCGTCCTTCCTGAGCGACGCCCCACAGTTTGCGGGACTCGAAATCGCCAGAAATATAGACACCGTCGAAGGTCGCCGCCGGAGGACCGCGCAGCAGGTAGCCCGCCGTCACGGAGACACCGTGCTTGCGCCGGAACGACACGATCGGCGGGATGAATCGTTCCCCTTCCCGGCGGTGCGCGGTGGAAAACAACTCGAAGCCTTCATAAACGTTCCAGCCGTGATTCTCTCCCGCTCGCACAATGCCGATTTCCTCGAAGCGGTCCTGGCCAATGTCCGCCATCCAAAGATCTCCGTTGGCGGGGTCAAAGCTGAACCTCCAGGGCTGGCGCAGTCCGTAAGCGAAAATCTCCGGCCTGGCTCCTGGACGTCGTCCGCGCGCGAAAGGATTGCTCTCCGGAATGCCGTATTCCAAGCAGGGATCGAGGCGGTCCACGTCGATGCGGAGGAGCTTCCCCGAAAGCGAGCCCAGGTCTTGTCCGTGTCCCAGGGGATCTTCCTGGGGGCCCGCGTCTCCCATGCCGATGTAGAGCAGGCCGTCCGGCCCGAATTCCAAGCCGCCTCCGTGATGCACCTCCGTGGTCGCTTCGATGCGCAGCACGCGGCGGGTGGCCCGGCCGGAATCCGCGAGGCCGTCTTCCCGGGCCACGCGTTCGCCGATGATCATGGAGCGCTGGTTGTTCTCCATGAACTCGTGCATGAAGTAGTATTTTCGATTTTCGCGAAAACGCGGATGGAAGGCGAACCCGAGCAAGCCTTCCGTGGGCGTGACGAACACTTCCGACCGCACGTTGACGAAGGGAAAGCGCCGTTCTGTTCCCGCCTGGCGCTCCACCCGCCACACGACGGCGTTGGTTTGCTCGACCACCAAGTAAACCTCCGGCGCGGTGGGATGTTCACCGAACCACACGGGCAGCGAGAACGGCGAACGTTCGCCGAACACCGGCTCCAGTCGCACGGGCTTGTCCAACGCGGCGATGTGGACCGGCGTGGCCGCCTCGTTGGCCGATTGGATTTCGGGCTGTTTCAGCGATTCGAGATAGGCGATGAGGTCGGTGAATTCATCCAGCGAGAAGGCGTTCTGCAATCCGGGCGGCATGAGCGAAAGTCCGCTCGTGCGTTGCGCGCGAATATTGCTCTTGGCCACTCGCGCGGTTTGACCGCCCGCCTGCGCGAGCACCAATTCCCGTTCGTTGACGCTTTTCAACACCCCCTGCACTTCCTCGCCGGACCGCAATTCGAGGACGGTGGTGCTGTAGCCCATCATGATCGAGGCCGAGGGTTCCAGGATCGATCGGATCAAGTCCGCGCGCGAAAACTTGTTTCCGGCGGCGTAGAGGTCGGGTCCGGCCTTGCCTCCCTTGCCATCGACCGTGTGGCACATGGCGCATTGCGATCGGGGATCGTGGAAGAGGCGCGCTCCCTCGGCCGGACGCCCCTCGGCGCGCAACGCGCGGAGTCGGTATTCTTCCGGAGTGGCGGCGAAGGCGGCGGGCACGGTCGCGAGGACCGCCAGCCAGAACAGAATGCGCGTCGGCATGGTCATGTCAGGGAGGAGTCAACGAGCGGAACTTTCGATCCGGAGGCAGTGCCTTTCGTTTTTTCTCGAGAGTGGCGATGCGCTCGTCCGTCGCGGGATGCGTGCTCAACAGCGCCAGGGCGGGATTCTCCAGGGCGGCCATGGCCCCCTGCTGTTTTTTCAACGTTTGAAAAAACGAGATTAATCCGACGGGATCGATGTCGGCTTCCAGGAGGTAATTCCATCCCACTTCATCCGCTTCGCGTTCGAAATCGCGCGAGTATTTCTGGGAGAGCAATTCCTGGGAACTTTGGATCAACACGCCTTCCAGCCCCCCCCATTGGCCAAACACGGCCTGCGCGAGGATCATGAGGCCGGCGGATTGGATGAGGTTGCGCAAGCCATGCCGGCGCGTGACATGGGCGAGTTCGTGCGCCAGGACTCCGGCAAGCTCCTCGGGTTGTTTCACCGCGGCCAGCAGCCCTGAATTCACCACCACATAACCGCCCGGCAACGCAAAGGCATTGATGTTGGTATCGGACGCGATATGAAACCTGAACTTCAGTTCTTGACGCTCCACCACGGGAAGGAGCCGGGCGGTGACCTGATCGAGTTGCTGCTGTAGCGAAGGATTTTGGATGAACTTCCCGCCCGCTTTCATTCCCGAGATGGCTTGTTCCCCGAGTTTTTCCTCGAACGAGACCGGAATGCGGTCCGCCACCGCCAGCACCCAACGATCCTTCTGCAGCACCGCCCACACGACCAGGGCCGTCACCAGGAGGGTCACCCCGCCGAGCAGGGCAAGTGGACGCCACGCGGCCGGCTGGGAATGCTTGCTCCGGTCCAGGAGAGCGCGGAGGCCCGGATCGGACTTCAAGACCGGATGATCCCAAATGGAAAGATCCGGGGTGGAGAGGGTCCAGCCGGGGGTATTGGGATGTTCAAAAAAGGGCTGTCGTCCGTCGTGCCCGCCGAATTTGACCGTCAGACCGCCCAAGGGCATCGCGACCTGGTTCTCGGAGGTTTTGAAGACCAGCTGACCGTTCACAATGGAAATCGCACCCGACACCGAACGAGGCGCAGCTCCCGGCCCGGGAGCGAAAAATCCGGTGGATCGATAAGTGGGTTCGCTCACGAGGAGGTTGACATGATGTTGACGGAGCTCGATCGGCACGGCGCAGCCGCGCATGGCCGGTCACGCGCTGGGGCGCCATCCACGCACGCACCGCAAACGACGGTGGACGAAGGAATAGTCTTGGAACTCGGGACGATGTCAATTCAGCTTGCAACATGCAAACCGTGACGGCCACCGCGATGATGCAGAAGCGGGCGCTGCGATGGCGGCGCCAAGGGCTTCCGGTCGCGCTGGTGCCGACGATGGGGTTTCTGCACCCGGGCCACTTGAGCTTGATCGAGCGCGCCCGCCGCGAAGCGGGCCGCCGGGGCTTGGTCGTGGTGAGCATTTATGTCAATCCGACCCAGTTTGGACCTCGCGAGGATTTCAACCGTTATCCCCGCGATCTCAAGCGCGACCTTCGGCTGTGCCGCCAAGCCGGCGCGGATTTCGTCTTTGCGCCCTCCAATGCTGAGATGTATGCCGGGGGCGGTTCCGGCGAGGAATCCAGCACGAGCGTCGTCGAGGAATCCGTGACAATAGGGATGGAGGGGGATTCGCGGCCGACTCATTTTCGCGGAGTGGCCACGGTTGTGGCCAAGCTGTTTCACCTTGTGCTGCCCACCGTCGCGGTTTTCGGGGAAAAAGATTACCAGCAGGCGGCTTTGATCCGGCGCATGGTGCGTGACTTGTTCTTTCCCCTCGAGGTCCTCGTGGCTCCGACCCGGCGTGAGCCGGACGGCTTGGCCATGAGCTCGCGCAACGTTTATCTTTCCGAAACGCAACGGCGAGAGGCGGCGGTTTTATTCCGAGCGCTGGAGCGGACGCGCGCCCGGGTAGCCGACCGCCCCGTCTCCGCTCCCAAGTTGAAGTCGCAGGTGAAAGCGTTCATTGAAGGCACGACCTCGGGGCGGCTGGACTATGCCGAGTTTTTCGATTCGGAAACCCTCCGTCCGGTTCGAATGGTCCGGCCCGGCGCGCGCATGGCGCTCGCGGTCTTTTTTGGCAAGACCCGGTTGATTGACAACGGACCTTTGTAAGATCGTTTCGCTCTCTGCATGGCACACTATTACGACTGTTTGGTGATCGGAAGCGGCATCGCCGGGTTATCCTTCGCGATGAAAGCCGGCGCCCACGCGCGCGTGGGGATTCTGACCAAGAAAGACCGCGCCGAATCCAACACCAACTACGCTCAGGGAGGCATTGCCGCCGTCACCAGTCGCGAGGATTCCTTTTTGATGCACGTGCGGGACACGTTGCAGGCGGGCGCCGGGCTTTGCCATGAATCGGTGGTTCGAACGATCGTTGAGGAAGGTCCCGCGCGCGTGGCCGAGTTGATGGAGCTTGGCATGCAATTCGCCGAGCGCGAAGTCCCGGCCTCGGGTGGCGCCCGCGAACTCGATTTGGGCAAGGAGGGCGGCCATTCGAAGCGCCGCATTTTGCATGCGCGCGATGTGACGGGGCGGGAGATCGAGCGCGCGCTGCTGGAGGCCGTGGCTCGCCGCCCGCAGGTCGAAGTCCTGGAGGATCATCTGGCCATCGACTTGATCATCACCTCGAAACTCGGGATCGAGGGTCCTCTCCGCTGCATGGGCGTCTATGCGCTCGACAAGCAGTCCGGGCGCGTCGAGGCCTACGTGGCGCCGATGGTGGTGCTGGCGAGCGGCGGCTGCGGCAAGGTGTATCTCTACACGACCAATCCTGACATTGCGACCGGGGACGGCGTGGCCATGGCCTATCGCGCGGGCGCCACCATTGCGAACATGGAATTCATCCAGTTCCACCCCACGTGTCTTTACCATCCGAAAGCCAAGTCGTTCCTCATCAGCGAGGCAGTTCGGGGTGAGGGGGGGATCCTGAAAACCACGGCGGGGGAAAGCTTCATGGATCGCTATCATGCGCAGGCGTCGCTGGCCCCGCGCGATATTGTGGCGCGCGCGATCGATCACGTCATGAAACGCACGGGGGCCGAACATGTGTTGCTTGATATCACCCACAAGCCCGCCCGCTTCCTCATGGAACGGTTTCCGAACATCTACCGGACCTGCTTGAGCTTCGGGATCGACATGACCAAGGAGCCCATCCCGGTCGTACCCGCCGCCCATTATCAATGCGGGGGAGTGCGGACCGAGTTGGACGGATCGACCGATATCGCGGGGCTGTACGCCATCGGCGAGGTTGCCTGCACCGGCCTGCACGGAGCCAACCGACTCGCGAGCAACAGCCTGTTGGAGGCCCTGGTTTGCGCCCATCGCACCTCGCTCGTGGTCCAGGAGGTCTGCGCCCAAAGAATCACGGCGGAAATCCCCGAGTGGGGGTCGGGGCAAGCGGCCAACGCGGATGAACTCGTCGTGGTGTCACACAATTGGGACGAGATCCGCCGGCTGATGTGGGATTACGTGGGCATCGTACGCACCACCAAACGGTTGCAACGCGCCCGAGCCCGGGTCGCGAATCTTCTCCAGGAAATCCACGAGTATTATTGGGACTTCATCGTCACCAGCGACCTCCTGGAATTGCGCAACATCGCCACGGTGGCAGACATCATCATTCAAAGCGCTCTGCAACGCAAAGAGAGCCGCGGACTTCATTTCACACTCGACTACCCGCACACGGATCCCCATCTCGCCAACCAGGACACCCTGGTGCGGAACCCGCTCGGCGCCTGACACGAACCAGGGCGGGACGGATGAAATCGAGCGGGGCGCGCTTACTCGTTGATCCCCCAGTTTCGGATCGAGCGGCGAGGACTTTTCGCCTCTTGGAATTCAAACAAGCATTCCCGCCCGCTTCTTGGCGGAGGATTTTTCCGGGGCCACGCTTCCTGCCATTGCGCCGCGTGGATATGGATCACTTGATCCTGGACGATCATGGGCTCGAAGGCGTGGAGGGTGGGTGAGGCTGATTCCGAGCGTGCCTGGAAGGCTAAGACCAATGTGTTCATATTCGATTCGATGGGTTGAGGACTGGACTCAATCGGAACGTACTTTCTGATGAGACGCCTAAGACTAGTTCACCCCCGGTCGTGGCGATACAGGGAAAAGGTCGAATCTTGACTAGGGAAATTGCTGATGAGAGGGGCGGTGGTCGAAGGCCGAACCTTCGCGGTTACGGACCAGGCCCTGCGTGAGACTCGAGCGTCACCGCGCCCCCGTGTATCCCGATGTTGTTGGTAGGGCGGGCCTGTCTCAGCCCGCCGCCCACTGGATGCAAAACATCATGCTCCGGCGGCGCGCCGGGACGGACGCGCCCTACCTGCATCACCGGCAACATCGGGATGCACCGACCGCGCCCCGGGAGGAAGGACACTTATTGACGACCCTGAAGCGTGTCCCCATGATGCCGCCCCGTTCGCCGGACCCCAGGCGACATGACCGCGGTTTTCCCACCGCGTTTGAACCTGAAATCGACACATGAACCTTGACGCACTGTATTCTGATCTCACCCTGCCCACACAGGCCAAACTCGTCCTCGTCGTGCTGGACGGGCTTGGCGATATTGCCGTGCCGGGGCGCGGCGAAATCACGCCGCTTGAAGCCGCCCAAACCCCCAACCTGGACCGTCTGGTCCGCTCGGGCGTTGCCCAAGGCCGCATGATCCCGGTCGCGCCCGGCATCACACCCGGAAGCGGTCCCGGCCACCTCGCCCTTTTCGGGTACGATCCCCTCGAATTCCAAGTTGGACGCGGCGTCATTGAGGCGCTTGGACTCGGACTCGAACTCCAAGCCGGCGATGTCGCCGCCCGCGCCAACTTCTGCACGCTGAATGCCCAGGGCGAAGTCACGGACCGCCGCGCCGGACGCATTCCCACCGAGGTCTGCGAGGAACTCTGCGGGAAGCTGGCGAAGAAAATCAAAAAGTGCGGCGACGCCGAAGTGCGCATCCAGGCCGGCAAGGAACATCGCTTCGTCGTGGTGTTCCGCGGCAAGGGACTCGAAGGGCCCCTGACCTCCACCGATCCCAACCGCGAAGGGCTCCCCATCCACACGGCCAAGCCCGAAGATCCCAAATCCGCCGGGCAAAAGAAGACGGCCAAGGCCGTGGCGGATTTCTACAAGCAAGCCCGCGAGATCCTGAAAAACGAAAAGCAGGCGAATGGGTTTCTCATGAGGGGCATCGCGCATCAGCCCGAGATTCCGTCCTTCGAGGAACGTTACCGCCTCAAGCCGGCGGCGCTGGCGGTGTATCCCATGTATAAGGGATTGGCCCAACTGGTCGGCATGACGAAGATCGAGGGCCCCCTCAGCATCACCGAGCAATGCGAGCGATACCTCGCGGAATACGACAACTATGGATTCTTTTTCATCCACTTCAAATACACCGACAAGTACGGCGAAGACGGGAACTTCGAGGCCAAGAAGAAGTCCATTGAGGAATTCGACGCCGCTCTGCCCATCCTGCTCAAGAAGAAGCCCGACGTCCTCGCCATCACCGGCGATCATTCCACGCCCTGCGCCATGAAGGGCCATTCGTGGCATCCCCAGCCGGTCATGATCCACTCGGACTGCTCCGGATCCGACAAGCTCGACCGCTTCACCGAAACGGGGGCAAATCTGGGGTCACTCGGTGTGTTTGAAGCCAAGTATCTCATGCGCCACATGCAAGCCAACGCCCGCATGTTCGACAAATTCGGAGCTTGAGTCCGCTTCCATGAAAGCCGTCATCCTCGCCGCCGGCAAAGGCACGCGCATGCGTGACCTGACGAATGCCCTGCCCAAACCGATGCTTCCGGTTCAGGGCAAACCCATTCTGCAACACATCCTCGAAGGACTCGCCGGAAACGGCCTGCGTGATTTCTGCATCGTCACGGGCTGGAAGGCGGAGGCGATTGAATCGCATTTTGGCGACGGCTCCCGCTTCGGATGGCGTGTGCATTACCAGCGCCAAGTGGTCCAGGATGGCACCGGCAAAGCCCCCGAACTCGCCCAAGCCTTCGTCGGCCAGGAGCCCTTTCTTCTGACCTATGGCGATATCCTGGTCAAACCGGAGACCTACGGCGCCATGCTCAAACGCTTCGCCGAGGGTTCCTTCTCCGGCCTGCTGACGGTCACGCAAGGCGAGGACGTGACGAAAGGCGGCCTGAACTTTTTTGACGCGTCGTTCTGCCTCAAGCGTCTGGTCGAAAAGCCCACTCCGGCGCAGATCGAGGAACTGAAGCGCACGGGCTGGATCCAGCCCGGCCAGCCGGTCTATTACAACGCCGGGATCTATTTGTTTCACCCGGTGCTCTTCGAGTTCACGGCCCGGCTGAACAAATCGCCGCGCGGCGAGTACGAGCTGACGGACGCTCTCTCCGCCATGATGGAAGCCGGTCATCGACTCGCCGGTCTCGAGATCGTCGGGCGCTGGGTCGATGTGCGCGATCCGGAGGTCCTCGCCAAACTCGAATCTGAAGCATGATTTGACTCCCTCCCGCAAATTCGTTAAACCGAGCCCGAAAGGAGCAGCATCCCATGGCCACCAAGACACCTGAAAAGTCTTCCGAAAAGTCCGTCCCCGAAACCAAACCCACCGCCGAAGCCGCCAAACTCCAAGCCACGCGCCAGCGCGAATTGGAATCCGCGATTTCCACGATCACCAAAGCCTACGGCGAAGGCAGCATCATGCGCCTCGGCGACAGCCAGGCCGCGCGCAAGATCGAAGTCATTCCCGTCGGCGCTCTTGCCCTCGACCTCGCCCTCGGGGTGGGCGGCTTGCCCCGCGGCCGCGTCGTCGAAATCTTCGGCCCGGAATCCTCGGGCAAAACGACCCTGATGTTGCACGTGATCGCCAACGCCCAAAAGACGGGCGGTCTCGCCGCGTTCATCGACGCGGAACACGCCCTCGACCCGGGCTACGCCAAAAAACTCGGCGTCAATCTGGACGACTTGCTCGTATCCCAGCCGGACAGCGGGGAAGAAGCGCTTTCCATCTGTGAAACCCTCGCCCGCTCGAACGCGCTCGACGTGATCGTGGTGGACTCGGTTGCGGCGCTCGTGCCCAAAGCGGAGCTCGAGGGTGAGATGGGCATGGCTACCATGGGCATGCAAGCCCGCTTGATGAGCCAAGCCCTGCGGAAGCTCACCGCCATTCTCAACAAAGCCCGCACCACCTGCATTTTCACGAACCAGATCCGTGAAAAAGTTGGCGTCATGTTCGGCAATCCCGAGACCACCCCCGGCGGCAAAGCGCTCAAATTCTACGCCAGCGTGCGCCTCGACATCCGGCGCAAGGACACCCTCAAGGACAGCGCCGGCAGCGCCGTGGGCAATCACGTCAAAGTCAAAGTCGTGAAGAACAAAGTCGCCCCGCCGTTCGTCGAAGCCGAGTTCGACATCGTCTTCAATCACGGGATCAACAAGGAAGGGAGCATCCTCGACGTGGGCATCGATTCCGGGGTGGTGGAGAAAAAGGGCGCCTGGCTGCAGTTCTCCGGCGAACTGATCGGCCAGGGAAAGGAAGCGGCCCAGAGAACGCTCGTAGAAAAACCGGAGCTCGCGCGCAAGATCACCGACGCCATTCTGGCCAAGCGTGCCGCGCCTCCACTGGCCGAAGCCAAATCGAGTTGAAAGACACGGAGAAACGCCAGACCACGAAGTCTAGCGGCGCGCGGCGTTGACGCCGCATCCACGCCGGAACATCCGAAAGCGCGGAAGTGGTTGAGTCCCGACTCCGGGGACGTCGAAGCCGTCTGACGACCCCATGGGTTGCATCCGCAACTTGTCGGGAGGCGCCGTTTACGGCGCCTCCGCTCGCTCCCATCGGCCACGGCGATCTCCTCCTGCTCCATGGCCCGCCCTGGGTGAAGGCCTCCGCCCTGGCAGCACCCTTGTCCGTTGATTCTGCCATGCCCCGTTGAAGACACGCCTTGAAGCAGCGCTGCCGCGCGCATCACCGACAACCTGTGGCTGCACGGGACCCCATTCCGTTTCTCATCGCACGAGTCGTCGCCAATCTTCCGGCCCGGTTCTCAGTAGAACAGAAAGGGCCACCAGTTCTTCATCGGCCGGCCCGCGTCATCTTTCTGCAAATTACCGAAACCTGGAAAATTCTGGCGCCAGTAAATCAGCCAGGGACCCATGCAATCCGGCGCCTGTTCCCGATAACGGGCGAACCTCTCATTAGTCCAAAGCACCGCGCGGTCGCGCCCGTTCTCCCCGCGTCCCGATCTCCAATCCTCGATCGTCGAGTAGACCGCGTTGGTGTTTTCCAAGTCGTAGTGCCTCCGACCGTTCGGCGGAAAGTGCGCGTTGCCTCCATAGGCGACGTAATTCGTCAAGGTGTAGGTTCGCGGACCAAATCGGACCACCGCCGTGGAGGGATCGGGATAATGCACGCCCTTGTCCTCCCCCCACAGTGGATAAAAGGACGGCCAGGGAAAATCGCCGAAGCGCTTGTCCAGATCGTGCGCGGCGAATTCGTGGAAATAGCGCGTGAAGTAAGGAATGGCTTTCGAGTTGGCCATGCCATCGATGGAATGGCTTAAACTCTCCAGAAAACAGCCAATGCCCCGTGTGGCGTTGATGCAGCCCAGGCGCAGGCTGCGTCCCGTCCACTGCTGATCCGGATCGCCCCCGTTCCCCGCTTGCACGAACTTGGACGAGTGAGGAACGAAGGACTCGTCGTACTGCGGTTTGAGCTCGACGCACTCGAACGCCCGCACGCTGTCGTCGTGATCGAGCGTGAACCAAAGTTCATGCACGAGTCCCCGCTCCACCAGTTCGTCCAGGCGCAGGAACCGACCTCCCGCCGAGGGGTCCCTCACGCCCAGTTGGGCGGCGAAGGCGGCCGAGAAGAACGCGCCATAATCGACATTGAACCCCTCCTTCACCTCGCGCTTCAGCGGGAAATGCGAGCTCGTCGGCTGCGGGTTTCCCGCCTCCCGCAAGTCCACAAACTTGAACAATCGATACTGGAGAAACGCAGGCGCGTCCGCGTTTTGATACCCGCGATAACGGCTGCTCTCCGCCAGCGCCGCGATCAAGTCCTGCACGAGCTTGTCGAGATGGGGGCGCGGGGTTCGATTGGCGAAGTTGATGACCAGCAGCCGGGGACGCATGAGGCGAATGCGGTCGTGATGCTCGGCCAGCCACTGATCACCGTTGGCGCGACTGATCCGGTTGGGCCAAACGGAGGAATCCGCCGCGTCGCTCGCCAACACGGCCTGCCAGTCCGGCGAAGCGGCTTGGCACATCACCGCGAGTCCCAGGCATCCCGCCAGGATTCGCGCCCGCCAAAACCCGTCTCCGGAGCGCGCGCGTTGCCGTCGATGTCCTTCCCGGTTCAAAGCGCCGCTTGAGCTCATGGGGCAATCTGGTGGCGAAGCCAGTCTGCCGCGCGATCCGCCCAAGTCGTCACCGGCACCTCCGTCTTGCGCAAGCCGTAACCATGTCCGCCACTTGGATAGATGTGCAATTCGGAGGGAATCTTCTCGCGGAGCAGCGCATGGTAATACACCAGCACGTTCTCCACCCTTACCCCGTCGTCCTGAGTCATCACCAGAAAAGTCTTCGGAGTCTTGGCGTGAGGTTCCACCTCCGTCGCGACCGCTCCCGGTTTTTCTTTCTCAAACAGGTAACCGGGATAAATCAAAAGCTGAAAATCCGGCAGGCAGGACAGTGTGTCCGCCTCGTCCACCGCGGCATACGCGCGGGTTTGAAGGGCTGACGCCGTCAATGCCGCCGCCAAATGGCCGCCCGCCGAGAATCCGAGCACACCGACGCGATCCGCGCGAATCCCCCATGCCCGTGCGTGGTTCCGCACCATCCCCATCGCTCGCTGGGCATCCTGCAACGCTTTCCGATGCGGAGGACCCGACGGGGGACGCGGCACACGATACTTCACCAGCACCGCGTGCATCCCGATGCCGTTCAACCAATCGCAAACCTCGGTCCCTTCCAGGTCCATCGCCAGGATGTGGTATCCGCCGCCCGGGAAAACGACGACGGTGGGCGCTTCAGGCCTTGCTTGTGCAGCAGGGTAAAAGCTCAAGGCCGGCGACGAGACGTGCCCCAACCGGATCACGCGCCGTCCGGCGACGAGGTTGTCGGTGGGTTTGGTCGTGTCAGCTTCCGCCTTGTCGGCGAGTTCCTCTCCCGGAGCACGTCCCGGCCACAACGGGAGCGACGTTTTGGGCTCAGCCGCGGAAGCCACCGAAACCGCCCAAAGGGAGACGATGCACAAAAAAGAGAAAGCAGTCACAAGGAAGGTCGGTGTTCAAGCCTGAGAGATAATCACGGCACCAGCGCGCGACGGTGTTTGAAAAAAACAGCCGCGGCCATGTTGTCTGGCATCCATCCGTCGCATGTCCGATTCGCGTTAAAGCGTTCGCGTTTTCATCGCCACCTGCAGAAATCCGGCCTCGGCCTTCAGCTCGGAATAGATCTTCACGTAATCGTCACGACCTTTGATGGAAGTCGCCGAAACGGCCCCCGCCGGTGAGGAGGCGAAAGGAATGCGAGCCCAGGGATCCTCCATGCGCGCGCGATGGAAGAGCTCGTACTCGATATTGGAAAAGGCCAGAAACTCGATTTCGATCCGTCCGGAGGCCGCCGCGTTCACGCGCGCTTCCACCGCGAACGCCATGTCGGGCAGCGTGATGCGCAACGCGTCCTGCCCATCGAACACGGCGTCGAATTTCCGCAACGCTGATTGCGCCACCCCACTGATCCTGCGCCCGTCGATGCCGAAGACAGATCCGTGACGCGGGCACACGCAAGAATTGGAGGTTCGGCTGTAGGCTCGCACCACCGTGTCCTCATGAGTGCATTGCGAACTGAGCACGTGAAAAACGTTGTTGGGAGCCCGGTTCACCAGGATCGGATAGAACAATCCGGTGGGCAGGTTATTGGCCAGGGCGCTGGTCCCGATGCGAACGGCTCCAAAATCCGCCGCCAACGCCGGAAAGTCCGAAAGCTTCAACGTCAGCACGCCGTTTTCGTTCGGCCCCGGTGGACGCACCTCGGCCAGCAACCGGCGTTTCCAGACCTTGCCCTCGACCAGTGACGCCGCGAGGCAGAAGAGGAACGTGCGGGAAAAGGTCCGGCGGTCCGAACGCGGCCCTCCAGTCATCCTCACGGGAGCTCCTCAACGCTGATGTCCCGGTACCAGATCTCCGCTTTGCCCCCGCCATGCACCTGGAGACCGAGCCGGCCATGCTGTGGAATCGAGGAATCCGCCTCCGTATAATCCACCGTGAGCGCTCCGTTGATGTAAGCGCGAAGGCGCCGTCCCTCGCAGCGGATGACATAGTCGTTCCAATCCCCCCGTTTGAGGACCTTGTTGACGGCGGCCATGTCGGACTTGGCCATCACCTTGTTGCGGCGGGATTCGTCGTAGATGGCGCCCCACCATTCGGGATCCCCGATATCGACCTGGTACCCGATCATCTCATTCGGAGGGGTCTTGGTTCGCTCGCTGCGCACCTGGACTCCGGCGTTGACGAAGCCTTCACTGCCGAGAAGTTTGAATTTCAAGCGGAGCACAAAATTGGTGAAGGACCGGGTCGAGGCGAGGAACTCGTTTTGAGGGACTTTGGCGGACAAAGAGCCGCCGACAAAAGCGCCCTGCTCGATCCGCCACGTCTTGTTCGTGTCTCCATCCCATCCACGGAAGGTCTTCCCGTCGCTGAGAGGGATGGGTTGCGCGGCTCCTTGCGCAGCGGGAAGGAGTGGAGCGGCGGTGTGGAGCCACGCCGCCGCGAAGCATGCGGTCCAGACGGATGTTTTCATCGTGTGATTCGGTTGCGGGGGTTTGCTCGTGGAGCGAGAGACAAGATCGGAGTTCGAGTGAAGGATAGTCTAAAGGGATGTCACGGGAATCTCTTTCCGAAATGAAAAACCTCCTTGCAGGGCCATGGTGCGTTCCACGGAGAAATCCTTCGGAGTGTACTCGTTCGATGGAATGGCTTCCGAGAGCAATCCCATCCGTTGATAGGCCTCGGCCACGAGTTCGCTGCAAAACAAAGAACTCAAGTCCTCTTTGTTTCCGCCCCACAGCCCATCGTAAGCCGATTTCAGCAACTGGAGCTTCTTTTTCTCGTAGGGACGACCGCCCACTTCGTGCCGGAAATCGTTGAGCGCTCGGATTTGATCCTCGGTCAAGGGTTGGGAGAGGGGGCGCACGGAGATTTCATATCCTCGGGCAAAGCACCGTTCGAGCCGCTCGGATAATTCGACGCGCTGCACACCCTTGGTGAGTTTGCCGGTGTCGGCATCCGCGAGATCGCTCAGGGTTGTGGACTCCCAGCAGAACACCGTGCCTTTCTTGTCGAGAGGATCGTCGAAGCGGTACACCATTCCGACATGGGACCACTTGCTGACGGTAAAGAACTTGATGCCTTCCGAAATGCCGCCCTTGCCTGAGAACAGGATGACGTCGCCGGTTTTCAGCTTCGGCCGCAGTGCTTGATATTTCATAGGGGATCCATCGCGTGGAATAAAATTAAAGGGCCGGGGAGGCGGCTCCGAGTTCGGCACGCTCTTGACCTGGCACTCGAGGTGCATCATAAGCCATTTCCAACGGCCAACTCCAGCCCGGAATTCAATCCCATTGTCCGCTTTCCCGCTCCAGCGGGTTTATAGTAGGCGAGTGGAAACGATGATCACACAACCGCAACCCCCGGCAAGCCATCGCAGGCTGCGGGATTTCGCGCGGGACGGCTCCGAGCAGGCCTTTCGAGAGCTGGTGGATGATTACGTGGACTTCGTCTACGCGACCGCGATCCGGCTGGTCAACCGGGACGCTCATGCGGCGGAGGATATCACGCAACGCGTCTTTACCGATTTGGCGAGGCAAGCCTCCAAGCTCGATCCCCATACCATGCTGGGAGGCTGGTTGCATCGCCACACGTGCTTCGTCGCCAGCAAGATCCGTCGCGGGCAACTACGCCGCCAAGCGCGCGAAAAGCAAGCAATGGCCATGCATTATCAGGAAGATCACAGCCCGGAAAACTTGGCCCAACTGGCTCCGGTATTGGATGAGGCCATCGATTCGCTGAACCCGGAGGATCGTGCCGCGATTGTGCTACGCTTCTTCGAGAGCAAGGACTTCAAGTCCATCGGCGCCGAGCTGGGCAGCAACGAGGATGCCGCCCGCAAACGCGTGGAGCGCGCCATCGCCAAGCTTCACGGGCTGCTGGGCGCTCGCGGTGTGTCGCTTTCCACCACGGCCCTGGCCTCTTCCCTCGGATGCTTTGGGGCGCAGGCCGGCCTCTCCGCGGCCATCGCCCACTCCGCCGTGGCGGCGAGCGCCGCCGGCATCAACCCATGGTTCAATTACATCCTTATGAGCAAGACCCCATCCGTCATCGCCGGCGCCGCCGTGCTCGTGCTGGCCGCAGTTCCTGCCTATTGGCTATACCAAACCAACACCCGGTTGAAGCAGGAGAACGTGTCGCTCCGGCAGCAAATGGAACGCGACACGGCGGAACTTCGGGGTGAGAACGCCCGGCTGTCGAATGAATGGAAACGCGCCTCGATTTCTCCCTCGAAGCCGCTGTCGAACGACACGAGCGAGCTGTTGAGATTGCGAGGCGAGGTGGGCCGGCTGACCTCGGAGAACGCCAAAGCCACCGCCGAGGCCCGCTCCCGGCCGAGCGCTCTCAGCGGAATCACCGCCAACCCGGAAACCCGGAAAATGCTTCGCGCCCAGCAGAAAATGGGAATGTCCGCCATTTACGGAGGGTTCGCCAAATCGATGTCCCTCACCAAGGAGCAGGCGGACGCCTTCAACGAACTCTTGGCGGATCATGTCATGGCCAATGTGGACCACATCACCACGGTGCTAAAGGACCGCCTCAGTCCGCAACAAGCCGAGGCCTTGTTCAAGGGGGAACAGCTCGCCCTGAAAGAGAAACTCTCGAGTACCCTGAGTGCTGATGCGGCCACCCAATTCGAGTCCTATTCCCAGGAACTGGCCAGCAAACTGACGTCCGAACAATTCAGAACGATGCTGTCCGGCGAGCGGGAGAAGAAGGACTCGCAGTCGAAACAACTGTTCGACTTGATGAAATCCGAGACGGCGGTGGCGCTGACGGCGGCCGGGCTTCCCACCGACTTTCAAACCACTCCATCGTTGAATTTCTCGAATTTCGCTTCGGAAACCGAAGCCGAGAAGAATTTGCAACTCTTGAAGTTGATCTACGACCAGGTCGCCGCCAAAGCGGGTAGCTTCCTGAGCGCGGAGGAGCTGGCCAAATTCAAGGAGTTCGCCGCCCTGGCGATTTCCAATAATCGCGCCGCACTGGAGCTCAATCGGAAAATGATGGCGCCCCCCGCGGCGCCTTGAACACTCACTTCAGGAGGGGCTCCGAACTGCGCTGCTGCAACCACGCGACATCCACGTTGTTCGGCGAGTCGATATTCGAAGCGAGCTGGATCTTGCCCAGCGGCTTGGTCGTGCGGGGATCCAGCCAGCGGTGAATTTCAGCGTGACCGTCGGCAAAGGTCACGCCCCCGGCGCGGTTGTGATAGCTGGCCGGCCAGTTCACCAACTGGCTGCGCGCCCCCACGTCGATCAGATTCACCCCAAACGCGCCGTCGTCGATGCTGTCCTCCCGTTCATCGACAAAAGTAAAGGTGTTCGCCGGCCGCGCGATTTGCGCCTGCTTGCGAAAATTAACGAAGCGATCATCCGGAGCAAAACCCCAGCTCGCCGGACAATTCATCTTCTGGTTCAGTGCCACGCTGCGCACTCGCGGATACGACACACCTCCATGCCTCGAAGTGCTGCGATCCGCCGGACACTTGTAAATTTCCAGGGTTTGGTTGTAGGGCCACAGTTTGCCGCGCGGCGACATGAGGTTCAGCGTGTTGGTGTTGTCCAACTCGGGCACGTTGAGCGTGAGCCATCCCTGGCACCAGCCCCCTGGATCGCGCAGCCAGGCGGCGGGCACTAACGCGTCGTTGTAATCGCCCGAATACATCGTCCAGGCCAGATTCAATTGCCTCAGGTTGCCGAGGCATCGAATGCCCTGGGCCTTCGTTTTGGCCTTGGCCAGTGAGGGGAGGAGCATGCCCG
>Ga0194132_10004187_pt1 | contig 24815 bp, 26 predicted proteins | sample TA2KigOf80mmetaG_FD_148612 | JGI IMG/M metagenome (GOLD analysis project Ga0194132, IMG submission 148612) | Freshwater microbial communities from Lake Tanganyika, Tanzania - TA2015054 Kigoma Offshore 80m | ecosystem: Environmental > Aquatic > Freshwater > Lake | place: Tanzania: Lake... | reverse complement strand
TTTACGATGAGAAAATCGACCCGGCCAAACCGCGTCCGCGTCTCCTGCGCGGCATGGATCATCTGGTCGTGACAGGTGACCTCGCACGGCAGGACAAACGTCTCCGCTCCATGCGCCTGCGTTTCCGCCGCCGCCGTTTCAAGCGGGCCGGTTTGCCGCGCCAACAGCGCGAGCGCGTATCCGTCGCGCGCGAGCCGCCGGGCCATCGAAAGCCCCAACCCCGACGATCCGCCGGTGATTACCGCTACGCCGCGCTCCGTCATACGTCCTTTCTCCGCCCTGAAAGGCATAACTTACAACTCCGAAAATGGCAAGTCAAGACCACGACCTTCCCCAAAAAACGATTGCCTTTGTCGTCGGCTCCGGATTATCTTTTGCATCGTTTCAAACCTGCCGACACCCGTTTCGCCCTTTTTCCGGAGCTGCCGATGCCCGACTGTCCCATAAAAACCACTGTCGTCGGAAGTTACCCGATTCCTGCGTGGCTTGCGGCGTACCCATCGCGTCCTCATCTGCGCGACGCCGTCATGGTCGTCCTCAAAACACAGGAACTTGCCGGGTTGGACGTGATCGCAGACGGGGAACTCTCACGGTTCGACATCGGTCATCCCGAAACCAACGGCATGATCGAGTATTTTATCCGTCCGATGGAAGGTATTTCCACACAGGTAAGCCGTGAGGAGTTAGCCGCATTTCGCAGCCAAGCCGGCATGTCGTTTCGCAGCCAACCCGCTGGCATCGTCCACGGAAAAATCGGCGAGGGAACACTCAACCTGCCTGCGGCGTGGGAGTTTATCAAGCCGCTGACTACGCATCCGCTCAAGTTTACCGTCACCGCCCCCTATATGCTCGCCCGGACGCTGGTGGACCACCACTACGGCGATCTGCGCGCACTCACCATGGACCTTGCCGAAACGCTTCGCAAACAGGTCGCGGCCATCGACGCACCGGTGCTTCAGGTGGACGAAGCCAATCTGACCGGTCATCCGGAAGATGCCGGGTGGGCGCATGAACCGATCAACCGCGTGTTAAACGCGGCATCCGGCGAAAAAGGGCTCCATCTGTGTTTTGGTAATTACGGCGGCCAAAGCATACAGCGCGGTCTCTGGAAGGATTTGCTCCCCTTTCTTAACCGTCTCGACGTAAACCACTTGATTTTGGAGTTTGCCCGACGCGGTTATGACGAACTGGAGATATTCAAAGACCTCCGCGACGACATCGCGTTAGGGGTCGGCGTCATCGACATCAAGGACAACGAGGTGGAAACACCCGCCGAGGTGGCGGGACGTATCGACCGCGCCGTCGGGGTACTCGGCGCAAAACGCATCCGGTGGGTACATCCCGACTGCGGATTCTGGATGTTGCCCCGCAGCGTCGCCGACCGCAAGATGACCGCGCTTGTAGCCGGACGCGATCTGGCGGTTCGAGGCGGAGGATAATACTCCTCCATATTCCGTCAGGTTCGCGGCAGGTCGCGTAGAACCGACACGATTTGTCCATCTTTCGTCCACGTCAAACGAGGCTCCCATGTCCGTTTCCAAACCCGCATCCCATATCGAAACCGGTTCCAACGGTCATACCGACGAACCGCTGGGGCAGCAAAACAACGCCATCCGGTGGTTGCAAAAACAGGTACTACGGCAGTCCGCCGCGCTGCCGCGCGTATTTTCCGGTCTCCGCGAGTGGGAGACGTATCGCGCGGGGTTGCGTGAACGGCTTCCGCATATCATCGGCGTTCCCGATTTTCCACCGCTTGGCGAATGTCGTGTGCGTGCCCGTTTGGCCGTCGGAGACGACGTCGTGTTGGAGCGTGTCGATGTCCGTGTGGACGACGACTACGGTATTCCGGCGTTTGTCTTTCTCCCGAAAAATCCGCCGGGCCGCCCCATGCCGGCCTTGCTGTGGAACCCCGGTTGGCCCGAAGACAAGTGGAAACCCGCGTATCAGGGGTTTGCCGTTCGCATGGCTCGACAGGGGTTTGTCGTGCTGATTCTCGACCACGCACCCTTTGGAGAGACGTCCGACTTCGAACACAAACACGGTCGCGGCATGACGTTGCTCATGGGCATGGGCGATGTCATCGGGGTCAGCCAGCTTGCCTTGCGCGCCGCCGAAGCCATGCGGTGTGGGGAATATCTGCGAAGTCGATCCGATGTGGACCCGCGCCGGGTCGCCATCTCCGGGCTGTGTCAGGGGGGGATGGATACGTGGCTGACCGCCGCGCTCGAAGAAGGGTTTTGCGCCGCCGCGCCGCTGTGCGCCGCTACCACGTTTACCATCCACATGGCGGAGATGGCCTCCTACTATGCCAATGCCGACGCATCCCCGTTTCCGTTTGGTATCCTAAAGGTGTGCGACATCGAACATCTTCACGCGGCCATTGCTCCGCGCCCCCTGTTGGTGCGCGCCAATCTGCCCGACCAGTGGTGGCCGGTAAGCGGATTTGCACAGGTCGAGTCGTTTACCCGCAGTATCTACCGACTCTACGACGCCGAAGACCGGGTAGATTTTCGCGCCGAAGTGCATGAACACAACCTGACCGGCCCGTTTGCCGACGCGCTCGAACAGTTTCTTCTACGCTACGTATAACGCCCATGCCTCTCGATCTACGCTGTCGCTACTACCGCGTGTATACCGATCCGGACATGCCCTGCGAAGAAAAAAACTTCGGATATGTAGAGCGGACGCTGTCTCTTGCCGTCGAGGAAACGGCGCTCGTGTTGGTCGACGTGTGGAGCACCCACTACATAGATAGCTGGCTCAATCGCGCCCGGAAGGTGACGGCGGAAAAAATCGTCCCGCTTCTTCATGCGGCGCGCGCCGCCGGGATGACGGTCATCCATGGCCCCAGTCCGTTTATCGCCGACCGCTATCTCGCGCCTCCCTCCGCGCCAACGACGCTACACACCGGGCCGGATTGGCCGCCAGCCGCGTTTCGCGGCATCTACCGCTCCGGCCCGTATGCCGCGTTCGGACGCAACCCGGAGCCTATCCTGCCGCCTACATACAAACGCTACGAAACCGAACTCGACATCTCACCGCTCGCAAAACCGCTCCCCTGAGAACCCATCATCCACACCGGGCCCCAACTGCACACCCTGCTGGCGGAGAAAAAAATCCTTCATCTGCTCTATGCCGGATTTGCCACCAACTGGTGCATGATCGGACGCGACCATGGCATCCTGGCGATGAACGACCGGGGGTATAACATCGTTCTGGTCCGCGATGCCACGACCGGTATCGAGTTTCACGATACCGTCGATACCCTGATGGCCACCGAAATGGCGGTACGCGAGATCGAAACCAAAAACGGATGGTCTACCACCGCCGAAGCCTTGGTGTCGGCCTGCGGTCTTCTCTGAAAAACTTTCCCCTTTCTTTCGTTTTTTTCTTGACACCCCAAACAGAACACATATAATTCGAAAAAAAGTTTGGCTACTCAAAACTTTGTTCTTCATGGTAAACCTTGTGTCGTTATAACAAAATGGGTTGCCGCATCATCGAACCCGAGATACTCATACAGCAGTTGCGTAGAGGTTTTCGCTTCCGGAACGCCCGTATGATGTCTCCATGGGAGGTATGGCGATGGACGTCTGGAAAGAGTTCGAGCACAATACCCTTACCCACAGCGGCGCGCATTATCTGATGACCATCCAAAAACTGATCGACGATCAGGGATATGCGCGCGTTTCCGATGTCGCCCGGCATTTGCACATTACGCCGGGTAGCGCATCCATCATGCTCAAGTCGTTAAAAGAAAAGGGCTATCTCAAGGAAGACCGAAACCGGTTTTTGCGTCTATCCGAAGACGGCGCACATCTGGCACAGTCGGTCCGATCGCATCGTCAGATACTGATCGCCTTTTTCCGAGATGTCCTTCATATAAACGCAGAAAAGGCTGAAATCGACGCCTGCAAAATCGAACACCTGATCAGTATCGAGACGGGTGAGCGGTTGTTGACGTTTCTTCAGTATCTTCTGGCAGACCACCCGGAAGCCGGGAAGTTTCTGGCAACGTATCACGCCGGAACCAGCGACGGGTGCGCGTTGCATACTTGCCCGGTGTGCGAGGAAGTGGGCGAGTGTCTGACCGCTCAGGTAGGGTCGGCGTGAAAAAGGGTTGAGCAGGACGTAGCAAAGCAGGAAAGAGGCGTGTAGTTCACTTGGAAAAAAGGGGCTATCGAGCCGTGACTGGCCAAGCCCGTTCGATAGCCCCGGCACTCCAAGACGTTTTTGTCCCTGAGGGCAGGACACCGTCCTCCCTCATTGTGTGAATATATATTGGCTTTCTTCAAAAGTCAATATATGCCACATGAAAGGCAGCGTCATGAAACGGATGCTCTACGGGGCGTTGTGTGTGTGGGTGTTTTCGACCGGCACGATCCGGGCACAGGAGGCCCAGACGGACAGTCTTGCCGAACTCGGACGCCGATTGGCCATTCTGGCCGACGAGATCGAACGGTTGAAGCTTGGCAGGGCTGCCGTCGCTGCCGATGCGAGCGTCTACGGTCTCGGCCCTGCCGCATCCAAGGTGTACCGCAACGACTATGGTATATCGATCGGTGGTTATGGCGAGATGGTCTATACCAACTTTGCCAAGAAAAGGGACAACGGCGCGGTAGCCAACATGGTAGACAGGATGGACATGTTACACGCCATTCTCTATGTGGGATATAAATTCGACGATCGGTGGCTGCTCAACACGGAATTTGAATTCGAGCACGGCTCCACGGGTAGCGGTGGTGAGGTGTCCGCCGAATTTGTACACCTTGAATATCTCCATCGTCCCGCCTTCAACCTGCGTTTCGGGTTGTTGTTGATACCCATGGGGTTTGTCAACGAGATGCACGAACCGACGGTTTTCATGGGGGTGGATCGGCCCGACGTGGAACGGGTGATCATCCCGTCCACTTGGCGCGAAAACGGAGCCGGTGTTTTTGGCGAAATCGGACCTTTGGCGTATCGCACTTATGTCGTCAACGGACTAAAAGCCGAAGGATTTACGGCCAAAGGTCTGCGGGGGGGACGTCAGAAAGGCGCAATCGCCAAAGCCGACCATTTTGCATGGACAGGTCGGGTGGACCTGACCCCGTTGCCGGGCATCACGGTCGGTGGTTCCGGGTACGCGGGGTATTCCGGGCAGGACAAAAAAGCCGGAACACGGAGTCTCAACGTTCCCACCGTCATTTTCGAAGGACATGTGGATGTGCGCTACCGAGGTCTGTGGTTTAGCGCGCTTGGCGCACGAGCCAGCGTAGGCGAGGCGGCGTTGCTCAACCAGTCGTTAGAACTAATCGGCGACCAACGCATCAAATCGGTAGGGAAGACGCTTGCGGGGTTCTACTTGCAAGCCGGATACGATGCGTTGTCGGCTACCCGATACAACCATAGGACCCTGATGCCCTATGTTCGGTACGAAAGCTACAATACCCAGCACAGCGTGCCAACGGGTTTTGTGCAGGATCCGTCGAAAAAGGTGACCAACCTTACGTTTGGCGTGGCGTTTCAACCCGAAAGCCGGATCGTGTTCAAATTCGACTATAAGAACATAGACAACAAAGCAAAGACCGGGTTGAATCAGCTTAACGCCGGAGCGGGGTATATCTTTTGAGCCGTTGCGTGGCGTTTCTTTTTATCGGCATGACCGGGCTTTCCACCGTCTGGTCGGCCTGCTCTCCCCAAACGGTAAGACAGGATACTTCTGTAACCGTCGAGCGCCGTCTGGCGATGATGGGAACTGACCTGACCGTAACGGTCGAGGCCGTGAGCCGTTCTGCGGCGCTCATGGCGAGTGAGCGAGCGATCCGAGCGCTTGAGGAAACCGAAAGCCGGTTGTCCACTTGGCGCGAAGATACGGAACTGGCTCGATTCAACCGGACGGAACCGGGACAACCCGTTTGGCTTTCTCCGCGTCTGTATGCCGACCTTGCGGCTGCTCGGCGCTGGTGGAAGGAAACCGACGGTGCGTTCGATCCGGGTATCGGCGCGTTGATAGAGGCATGGGGATTACGTCAGGGGTTCCGAGTTCCCGCACCGGAGACCCTGCAAAAAGCCCTGTCCGGGGGTGGGTTGGGGAATCTTGTACTTGAAGACAGGAAGGCGGTCCGACTTCGAGAAACCATGAAGATCGAAGAAGGCGGATTTGGCAAGGGAATCGGGTTGGACGAGGCGCTTCGCGTCATGGCCGGCAGCGGCGTCACCAATGGAAAAATCGATCTTGGCGGCCAAGTGATCGTGATGGGTGGAAAACCCACGCCCATCTCGGTCGCTCATCCGGATCGCCGTGACGAACCCGTCATCGAAATCGTGATCGATCAAGGATCGGTCGCCACGTCGGGCAACAGCGAACGCGGGATCGTCATCGACGGGGTTCGCTACGGTCATATTCTCGACCCCAAAACCGGGTCGCCGACCCACGACTTTGGCAGTTTGACCGTCTGGGCGCCGGATGCGACGACCGCGGACTGCTTGTCTACCGGACTTTATGTGTTGGGACCGGACGGCGCGCTGGCATGGGCCGCCGGACGAACGAACATCGAAGTCCTGGTGCTGGAAAGAACGGCAACCGGTCTTCGTGCCCGTGCCACGCCGGGATGGAAACCGCGTATGGCTCGTGTAGCCAAAAACGTCGTCATTGCCTTTGGCTCATAGCGTTTCCATCCCGATAGAGGAAAGACGTATTTTGCGAAAAAAATTCCGACATCCGGTGACATTATGGGGGCTGGCGGCGGTCACACTGTTGCTTATGGCGTTTCCCGCGCGAGGCGGGGTGTTGCTGACCGTGGACGAAGCGCTCAGGCTGGCGTTCCCGGACTGTCAGATCACTCGCAAAACCGTCTATCTGACGCGCAACCAACTTGCTCAGGCGGCGAGCCTGTCGGATGTCGAAACCCGTAGTGCACTTGTCAACCCGTATGTAGCCACGAAAAACGGTCGGATAGTGGGTGTGGCCTATTTTGACGTGCATACGGTGCGGACGCTTACCGAAACTCTGATGATCGTCATAGATGCGGAAAATAGGATTCAGCGTATAGAAATCATTGCCTTTCACGAACCACGTGAATATCTTCCGCGCCCGGCGTGGCTTCAGCAGTTTGCCGGACAGCAGCTCGACGATGAGCTGGCGCTAAAAAGAAAAATCCGGAACATGACCGGCGCCACGCTTACGGCTCGCGCCGTTACGGACGCCATACGCCGGGTCATGGCGCTTCACCTGACACTCAAGGGCACGCTTATCCCGTGAATCGTACCGAAGCTTGGTTCGTACATCTCTCCACCCTGCTTGTAGGCGTCACCGGCATCGTCTACGCTATCATGCGCTACGGCATGACATCGGTGGACGAGTTTGCCATCGTCAACCACCCTTGGCAGGCGGATGTACAGCACTATCACATTCTTTTTGCTCCGTTGCTCGTCTTTGCCGTGGGGTTGATCTGGAAACGCCATATCGCCACCCACTACCGGATGGGGTTGAAAACCGGGCGGCGCAGCGGGGTAGAAATGGTGTTGTCGCTTGTTCCCATGACCGTTTCGGGGTATCTCATACAGGTCACTTCGGCGGAACCTTGGCGAAACATATGGATCGTCGTCCATGTCACAACTTCGGGGCTTTGGCTTGCCGGGTACGCGGTGCATCAGTTTATGGCGTTGCGGCGCAAACGCGAATCCGCTTCGGACAACGGCACGTCGGTCCCGGAAGAACCCCGCCAGCCGGCAGCCGTGACACCATGATACCGCTCGACCAGCTTAACCCCGGTGACAAGGCCATCATCCGCAGCATCGGAGGCACGACCGCGGAAGAGGCTCATCTAATGGAAATGGGACTGCTTCCCGGTACACCGGTGGAGTTTGTCAAACGAGCACCGCTCGGCGATCCCATCGAACTCCGGGTGCGTCGGTATCATCTCTCCATCCGATGCGCCGAAGCCCACCGCATCCTCGTAGACAAAACGTAGCCCTCATGTCTCTCTCCTCTCCGGAAGACGCGCATACCAGTCTCCTGTCGGACGCATGGATCGACATCGCGCTGATCGGAAACCCCAACACGGGCAAAACTTCGATTTTTAACGCGCTTACCGGGTTGCGGCACAAGATCGGCAACTATCCCGGCGTGACGGTCGAACGCAAATCCGGTATGATAAGCGGATCCGATCGGCTGCGTATCCGTCTGCATGATCTGCCGGGACTCTACAGCCTCAACCCCAAATCGCTTGACGAACGCATCGCCAAAGAAGCGCTGATCGGTGTATCTCCGGACCAACCCCCCATCCGACTGGTCGTCGTCGTCGCCGACGCCAGCAACCTCAGCCGAAATCTTTATTTGGTCACACAGGTGATCGACCTTGGTCTTCCGGTCGTTGCCGCGCTCAACATGATGGACGATGCCAGAGCCAGCGGTCTTCATATCGATACGAAAACGCTGTCGGCGCGTCTGAACGTGCCGGTGGTTCCGGTGATCGCCTCGCGCGCGGAAGGGATCGATCATCTGAGAAAGACGATATGCGCTGTTCTCGAAAATCCGTTACCACGAGAGGAAGGAACGCTCAGGATCGACGAGGCGTTAAAAAACGATCTCAAGCCGCTCACCGGGTGGCTAAGCGAATATACCTCGCTTGCCCCCTCCGCACAGACGGCGGAGGCGTTGCGTATCGCGTCGAGCGACCTGGCTGGTGACGCATGGATGCAGGGCGCGCACACCGCAGCCTGTAAAAACGATCTTCAAACGCAAACCCGAGAGGTACGCGCCCGGCTCGAAGAACGACACATCGCATGGCGGATGCTGGAAGCGACGCTCCGCTACCGCCAAATCGACGAACTCTATGCCGCAACCGTACACGAGACTCCGATGGAGGTGCAGAGGCTTCATGTACGGCTGGACCGGGTGCTTACCCACCGAATTGCCGGTCCGGCCATCGTTTTGCTGGTATTTGCGCTTATCTTCCAGACCATTTTCTCATGGGCGGAAGCGCCGATGACGGTCATAGAGACCGGTGTCGGCGACCTAAACCACCATGTGGCAAGACTGATTCCCGAAGGGACGTTGCAAAGCCTGACCACCGACGGTGTCATCACGGGAGTCGGAGCCGTTGTCGTGTTTCTGCCTCAGATTCTGTTTTTGTTTTTCTTTTTGGCTCTGCTCGAAGATACCGGGTATCTGGCGCGTATTGCTTTTCTCATGGACCGACTGATGCGCAGCATCGGGCTTTCGGGCCGGGCGGTCATCCCGTTGCTTTCGTCGTTTGCCTGTGCCATACCGGGTGTCATGGCCACGCGGACCATCTCGAACTGGCGTGACCGGCTGATCACGATCATGATCGCCCCGCTGATGAGTTGCAGTGCCCGGCTTCCGGTATATATCCTCATGATCGGCACGTTTATCCCCGATACCCCTGTGCTGGGGGTGTTTTCGCTCCCCGGTCTGACGCTTCTGGCTATGTACCTTATCGGCATGAGCATCGCCGTGCTGGCCGCGCTGGTTCTAAACCGGCTGTTTATGCGAAACATGCCCTCCGACACTTTTATCATAGAATTGCCGCCTTATCGTCGGCCGTCGCTCAAATGGATTCTGCTCCAGATGTACGAACGTGCAAAAGTATTCGTGAGCGACGCAGGGCGGATCATCGTCGCCATCTCGATCGTCCTATGGTTTCTGGCTTCCTACCCGCGTCCCACATCCGAGGATCCTCCGGGAGAGCGTATTGCGCAAAGCTACGCCGGGCAGGTCGGTCATGCCATAGAACCCATCATCGCTCCGCTCGGTTTCGACTGGAAACTCGGTATCGGACTGATCACCTCGTTTGCCGCGCGCGAAGTGATGGTCAGCACACTGGCCACCATTTACAACGTGGAAGACGGCAACGAGGAAAGCGTCGATCTGCGTACGGCGCTCCGCAACGAGATAAACCCGGCTACGGGCGCACCGCAGTATACCCCGCTGGTGGCGGTCTCACTCATGGTGTTTTTCGTATTGGCCTGTCAATGTATGGCTACCGTGGCTATCGTCGGGCGCGAGACCAACAGTTGGCGCTGGCCGGTCGTCATGATCGTATATATGACCGGTCTGGCATACTTAGGTTCTTTGGTGGTTTTTCAGGGTGGACGAATGATAGGGTGGGGATAGCACGCATAGCGGAGACGGGCATGTCGTATCAAGATATCCTTGTCTATGTCATCGTGATGGCCGCCGTCGTGTTTGTAGCCCGGACGGTCGTACGACAGTTTTCGGGAGCGCGCGCGGGTTGCACGAAGTGCGATCGTTGCGAAACCACGTCGGAAAACGCATCCCAACCCACATCCCTGATTCAGATCGAACCTGTCCCCAAAGATCAGGAGTAGACCGCCATGACCGTATTCGAAACCATACGAAACCGACGTACCATCTATGAGTTCAAACCCGATCCCGTTCCCAACGAGACTATCGCCCGGATTTTAGAATCCGCGGTCTGGGCGCCTAACCACAAGCTCACGGAACCGTGGCGATTTATCGTGATTTCCGGTCGGGTAAGGGAAAAATTGGCAGCCGTGTACTGCCGTATTCAGCGAGAGAAGACGCGGTCGGACGATCCGGAAGTACTGGAGACGGCCACCCGGAAGGGATATGCCAAGTTTATGTCCAAACCCGCGTTGGTTGCCGTGATTTGCCGCAAAGACCCCGAGCCTTTCCGGGCAAGGGAAGACTACGCGGCGGCTTGTTGTGCGATCCAGAACATCAGTCTGTCGGCATGGGAACAAGGGGTTGGTATGCAGTGGAGTACGAGCGCCATATTGACCGATGCGGAAGCGCTCGATCTGCTTCGAATCGACCCGGAGACCGAAGAGATGATCGCGTTGCTATATACCGGTTTTCCTGCCCTTATTCCGGAGCAGAAACGCATACCCGCCACCGAACGCACGGCGTGGCTGGATTAAAATCATTTGTCACAAAGGGGCCAGAAGGTTACAAGGAGTCTACTATGCCCGTACTCGCTCAGGAACGTTTTGCCACCGGATTTCAGTGGGCCGGTTATATGCAGAACAGCCAAAAAAACCTCGAACGATTTCACGAAAACTACGACCGATTTCGTCTCACCGACCACGACGCCGCTTTTTTCGCAAGCTATACGCACCCGGTGAATGTTTTGATACTGGCCGAGGACTGGTGCGGCGACGTGGTCCAGCAGTTGCCACCTATCGTCCGCATGATCGAACGCGCACCCGGTATCGAATACCGCATTTTCAGACGCGACGAGCATCCGGACCTTATGGACCGCTATTTGACCGACGGCGCGCGCTCGATTCCGTATACGGTTTTTATGGATGCGGACCTGAACGAGACGGCGCAGTGGGGACCGCGCCCCGGCCCCTGTCAGGCCATCATGCGGGACTCTAAAAGCAAGATGCCGATGGAGGAGATCTATCCGTTGATCCGCACATGGTACAAGGACAACGTACACGGCATCCTGATACGCGAAATCCGAGGCATTTTGGAACGGCTTAAAAAAGGGTAAGACACCGATGCCCGTTATCGCGGAAATAAAAAAAAATCCCGGCAAACCGGATCAGGTTTTCTCGTGCGAGTTGCTTTATCACGGCGGCAATCGTGTCGTCATTTCCTACCGATCCGAACGCCCCTATCGCGCCGCCGGTCTTGAAATTCCGCCCGGCACGCTGACGCTTGGCTATTATCAGGAAGAATGGCCTTATATTCTCTGGAAAATGATCGGCCCGGACGGAGCACTTGTCGGCTACTATGTGCATCTGTGTGAAGACGTGCGGATCGGGGCCGACACGGTGGAATTTCGAGACATGCTGCTGGATATATGGTTTTCGCCGGATGGAACGGGACGTCTGTGGGACGAGGACGAATTGGAAGCGGCGCGGGTGTCCGGACTGGTAGACGAGGCGCAGGCCACAGCAGTGATCGAGCAGGCGCGCGATCTGATCCGGCAGTTTCCGGCCATACGCGTGTGGTTTGACGGTCTGCTGGAAGACATCCGGGAAAGTGCTTGACAAAAAGATCGGGGGCGGTATTTTTATATCGTTACGATCTACGTACCGTCTTCAGGCTCTTCTTCCTGCATCTTGCCGGGAGCGAGGGCTTCTTTCTTATTCGGAAGTGAACCCCACCCCGTAAGGCTTCTGTGAAGAACACCGTAACCCACCGACTTTCTTCGCATGGGGTTGATCCGCTTACTCTCTTCGGGCAACACGATTCCAGATTGAAGGCTATCGAAAACCAGTTTGACGCCCGGATCGTCGTTCGCGGCGAAGAGATGCTTATTACCGGCGAGAAAACGGAAGTCGAACAAATCGAGACCTTGTTGCGCGAACTTATGCAATCGATCCAAAAGGGGCATACCCACGAAGTCAACGACATCGTCCGTGCGACACGCGCTATGAAAGAGATCGGGGCTTCTGCGCAGCCTTTTTCCGGCGATTTTCTGGACGTCATGTCCAGACGTGAGCGGGTGCGTGCCAAAGGCCCTAACCAGCAGAAATACGTCGAAGCTGTCCAGTCGTGCGATATCGTCTTTGCCATCGGACCGGCGGGTACGGGAAAAACGTATTTAGCGGTCGCCATGGCGATATCCGCGTTGCGGCATCAGACCGTAGACCGTATCGTGCTGACGCGCCCTGCGGTCGAAGCGGGTGAAAGCCTCGGTTTTCTGCCGGGCGATCCGCAGGAAAAAGTGGACCCCTATCTGAAACCGCTCTACGATGCGCTCCACGACATGGTTCCGACGGACAAATCGTCGCGTCTTGTAGAAAACGGGATCATAGAGATCATCCCCATGGCCTATATGCGCGGGCGCACGCTCAACAGCGCCTTTGTCATCCTCGACGAAGCACAGAACACCACCGCCGCGCAGATGAAAATGTTTCTGACCCGTCTCGGCGCGCATTCAAAAGCCATCATCACCGGCGATATCACCCAGATCGATATCCCGGAAGACAAAATATCCGGTCTGGTTCAAGTGCAAAGCATACTCGCCGGGATCCAAGGTATTTCCTTTGTCTATCTCACTGAATCGGACGTTGTGCGTCACCGTCTGGTACAGGACATCATCCGGGCGTATGACAAGTTCGATAGAAAAAACGCGGAAAATGGAGGCAAATAGCCCGACGCGACCTGTTGTACGTATCGAGATGGCTGTCCCGGTTCGGGGTGTTCCCCGTGCCGCGCTCCGGCGGTCCATCCACCGGGTGTTGCGAGAAGAAGGCCGTCAGCAAGCGGATATCACCGTCATCGTCATAGACGATCCCGGCATCCGTCGGTTGAATCGGACCTACCGCCAGATGGACCGCGCCACGGATGTGCTCTCGTTCTGTATGGAAACCGGAGAAGACGCGGATCGCCCGCTGTTGGGAGAAATCTACATTTCCATCGACCGCGTCCGCGAACAGGCGCTCCGGTTTCAAGTGCACGAAGACGAAGAATGGCGCCGCCTTGTCGTTCACGGATGTCTGCATCTGCTGGGATACGACCATCACAAAACCGCAGAGCGGACCGTGATGAGAGGCAAGGAAGCCTTGTATCTGAGCGCCCGTCAACCTATCCAACCCTGATCCTGACCGCAGGTTTTCTTTGTTCCGACCGATGAAACAGGTCTTGGATAGGTTCTAAAAGGAGGTATCCGTTTTGGACGGTGACATACCCTTATGGTATGTTTGTGGGGTGTTTCTTTGCTCGACCCTCTATGCTATACTGCTTTCCGGTGCTGAAACCGCATTCTCTACGCTTCCGAAAGCCGCCTTTCGAAAAGACGACGTTCCTTCCGAAGAAAAGTCGCCCGAAATACACTGGCTCGACGATCAGGAAATGGTTTTTGCTTCGCTGATCGTCGGAAAAACCATTCTACTTACCCTTATCTTCGTCTCTTCCGTCACCGTATCACTTAGCATTTTTCTACCGCATACAAACCACCTTGTCGGGGTACTGGCTTTCACGGGATTTCTGTCCTCGATCTATCTCGTCGTCCTGATCGAATGGCTTCCGCGTGTGCTGGCGGCGCACTACGGAAAGGCTTCCGCGCGTGTTTCGCTTCTTGCTTGCCGTAGTGCATTTTATCTGTTTTACCCGTTGGTGCGCCCCGCGCTCTTGCTGAGCCGACGTGCGCATGGAACCGGTTTCTTTAGCAACGGACGCAACCCCTACTGGCTGGATGAAGAACTCCACCGGGTACTTGAACTCGAAGAAACGCACGAACTCCAGCCCGACGAAAAAGAGATGATCTCCAGCATCATCGAGATGAGCGAAACCAACGTGCGCGAAGTCATGATCCCCCGTGTAGACATGATCTGCGCAAAAGCCGACACGGACATCCCGAGGTTTCTGGAACTAATCCGGGAAGTCGGACACTCGCGGATTCCGATTTACCGCGAGGACATGGACCATATCGTCGGTGTGGTGTATGCGCGAGACTTTCTGACGGACGACGATGCCCCGGACACGGGAGCCACGCTGGAGGCGCTGGCCCGCCCGCCTTATTTCGTGCCGGAGACCCAAAAGGTGGATGAACTGCTCCGGGAGTTTCAGCAGGAAAAGATACATCTTGCCATCGTAGTCGACGAACACGGTGGAACCGCCGGGCTGGTGACGCTCGAAGACTTGCTGGAGGAGATCGTCGGCGAAATCCACGACGAATACGACGCAGCGCCCCCGCTCTACGAGACGCTTGCCGACGGCTCCGTACTCGTGGATGCCAAACTCAACATAGACGAACTCAACGAAATCATGCATACGGAAATCGTTGCCGACGGGTTCGAGACGGTGGCGGGGTTAGTGTACGGCGTGCTGGACCACGTGCCGGAGCCGGGTGAAGAAGTCGTCTACGGCGGTTTGCGCGTGGCCGTCCGGGAAGTCGACGGTCAGCGTATCGTCAAGGTGGCCGTATCGCGTCCCGAACCGTCGGACGACAAAGAAGAATAAGAACCACCGGATAGAGCCCAAAAGGCCTTATGTCAGCGGCCTGGAACGAAGGAGAAAACCATGCTGGTAGGGTATGTCAGCGACGAGCGTTACGTGTCCGTGCCGGACGTACTGCTTGAGTTCGAAGGGGAAGGCGTATCCATCGAGGCCCGGTCGAGAGCCACCGGCGCGGTATATGCCGAGGTGACACCCGGAAAAACATACCGCGTGACGCTGGCTAGCCGGGGCTATGGGTTCAAAAGCGTATGGATGACACCGGAAGAAGAAAACCCCTACCACTTCCGGTTACTCACGGACGGTCTGCTGGGCTATATGTGGCCCAAATGGGTAAAAACCGGTGAAAAAGCCGAATTTCGGGTTCATGCGGTCGAAGCCTACAAACTCGAACTGTACCGGTACGGGTGGGAAAAGGAGTTTGTCCGGACCATCGGGTGGTACGACGAACACGGTCCCCGCGCCACCATGCAGATCACACCCGACGGTGACTACACGCAGACCGGGGTGCAGTGGAACAAGCAGGGGTATAGCAGCCCGGCGCACAAACAGTACGTGGAGGCGCCCCAGCGCCCCGGTCTGTACTACATGCACGCCAGCACCGAGTCGGGTGTCTTTTTTTCTTTCCCATGGATCGTCTCGCCGACCAAGCCAAGCGCAAAAACGGCCGTGCTGGCCGCCAACATCAACTGGAACGCCTACAACAATTTTGGCGGTCGAAGCAACTATATCCACCCCGACCGTTTTCCTTCGACCCCAACCGTCAATGCGCGGTATGATCTCAAACGATATACGGATATTACCCACCGGAACTACGATACCGAAGATTATGCGCCCCTGTCGTTCGACCGTCCGGAGCCGCTCAACCATGTTCCGGAGCATACACAGGTCTTTGACCCCATCGAAGGGCGGTCCGCCTGTCATGTCGCGCCTGCCGAATGGCGCTTTCTCGGCTGGATGGAACGCGAGGGGTTTGCCTACGACCTGTATGCGGAGACACAGTTTCACGAAGGCGTATTGAATCTCGGCGATTATCGGGTACTCATTATCACCACACACCCCGAATACTGGTCACGCCACATGTATCATACGCTCAAAAAGTGGGTATTCGAGCGGGGCGGACGACTGATGTATCTCGGCGGCAACGGTCTCAACTGCGAGGTGGAGTTTTCCGACCAGTATACCATGAGGGTTCGCAACGGCAGCATAGACAGCTTGGATCGGCCCGCCAAGGACGCGGAAAGCCGATTCGACATCTATAACGAGTCGGAGGCGAATCTGCTTGGCGTGGCGTTTACGACACCCGGTATCATGACGAGTGCTCCGTATCGTGTCGTCGATGCGGACCACTGGGTGTTTGCGGGCGCCGGCGTCCAAAACGGAGATGTATTTGGCGAAGCTAGTCTGCACATGCGGGTTCCGGGTGGCGCTTCGGGGCACGAGACCGACAAGATCACGCCGGCGGCGCCTAAAAATGTGCATCTTTTGGCCAAAGGGCTTAATGCCGACGACGGCGGCGCGGACATGGTGATCCACGAACCGGGAAACGGGGGTATGGTCTTCTCCGTCGGATCGATCACCTATCCGGCGTCTATACTCGTAGATCGCGTGGTATCGCGTATCACGGCCAATGTTCTGTCGCGGTTTCTGCGCGACGGGTAGGGCGCTACAACTTTCTGAGACGCACGCCCTGCACGACGTGGTTGACGCCTTTTTCGAGGATCAGATGCGCCCGCTCGCGTGTGGGCAAAATGTTTTCGTGGAGATTGACAAGGTTGATGCTGCGCCAGATGCCCTGCGCCGTTTCGACCGCTTCGGCAGGAGACAACGCGGCGTAGTGGTGAAAGTAAGAGCGGGGATTCTGAAACGCGGTCTCACGAAGCCTGAGAAAACGGTCTATATACCACTTTTCCAAATCCTGCTCGGCGGCATCCACATAGATGGAAAAGTCGATAAAGTCCGATACGAACAGACGTGACGCCCCGTCGCCGGACACGCGATGTCCGGTCTGGAGAATATTCAACCCCTCCAGAATCATGATGTCGGGCTGTTGCACCGTTTTTTCCTTTCCGGGCACGATGTCATAGACAAGGTGTTCGTAGATGGGCGCGGAAACCCGCTCACGTCCCGACTTTACCTCCGCGACAAAATTTACCAATCGGCGGATGTCGTAGCTCTCCGGAAATCCCTTGCGGTGCATGATCCCACGATCCTGAAGTTCACGATTGGAAAATAGAAACCCGTCCGTTGTCACGAGGTCTACCCTCGGGTGGTCCGGCCATCGGCTGAGCAATGCCTGAAGGATGCGGGCCGTTGTGCTTTTTCCTACCGCAACGCTACCGGCAATGCCGATCACGTACGGTACTTTGGCCACGGGTTTGCCGAGAAACGTATCAGTCACACGGTACAGATGCTGGGCCGCCGCCACATGTAGATTGAGCAGACGCGAAAGCGGCAGATAAATCTGCGCCACCTCATCGAGCGAGACGCGCTCGATGAGGCCCCGGAGTTCGTCAAGATTTTCCTCGGAAAGCGTCATGGGCGTCGCGGCCCGGAGCAACGCCCACTCTGCACGGGTAAAGTGGCTGTAAGGGGAAAGCGGTGATGTCATTTTATCACAACCCGGTCGAGGGTTTGGCGTTCCAGCCGGATCGGATCGGGTGCGGCTCCGACACCGGGGGTGTCCGAAAGCGTCATCTGCGAAGGCCCCGAAAGAGCGATGGACGGACGCGACAAGTCTTCCGCATAGAAACGACTGCTGGGAAAAACGTCGGACGGATATTTCATGTTGGCCAGCGAGGCCAACGCTTTGCAGACCGACGCGCCAAGCGCGGATTCGAGCATACCCCCCACCCAGCAGGGAATGCCTGCTTCCTCGCAAATCTGGTTGACCCTTAGCGCGCGGGTAATGCCGCCCACCCGTGCCGGTTTGATGTTGACCCACCGACACGCCCCGATCTTTACCGCCCGCGCCGTCTTTTCCGGCGATGTGATGCTCTCGTCCAAACACACCGGTGTTTCGATCTGCGCCTGAAGCGCCGCATGGTCGATCAAATCGTCGTGCATCAGCGGTTGCTCGATCATTGCCAACTCGTAGCGGTCCAACTTTTTGAACATGGCCGCATCCGCCAGTGTGTACCCGCTGTTGCAGTCGATGTGAAAAACCATCGTGGGAAACGCCGCACGCACTGCCGCGATCATATCGAGGTCCCAACCGGGGCAGTATTTGAGCTTGATCCGGGTAAAACCGGTGTTCACGGCCTTTTCGATATTTCCCAACAGCATGTCGATCGAATCCTGCACGCCAAAATCGGCGCCCACGTCGATCACCGGGGATGTACCACCGATAAGTTTCCACAACGGAAGCCCCTGTCGCCGCGCCTCCATATCCCACCATGCGGCGTCGAGTCCGCCTTTGGCAAAAAAGTTGCCTTTGATCCAGAAAAACTGTTGCTGGAGTTCTTCTCCGGACGTGATCTCCTTGCCGATCAGACGCGGCGCGAGAATGTCACGGATAACACGATATACGCCCCCAGTGTACTCCGGGCTGTAGGTAGGCATGGCGAGCGGGGTGGTCTCACCCCATCCGAACATCTCGCCGGCATTCATGCGCATGATGACGCTTTCGATGACGTCATCGCTTCCGTAGGCCGTGCGCCACGGATACAAAAGCGGCATGGCGATGTGATACAGTTCTATGGACGTGATGACAGTCATGCCTTTCCTTTCAGATTTTCCAGCAGTTTGCCTGCAACGGCTTCGGCAAAAGCCGGATCGTTGATGTTGCAGTCCATTTCGACAACCGCGATATCGGGACGGACATGCGCTTTTATCGCATCGAACAGTGCCCGGTCGGCTTCCGGCCACCAGAATTCGTTTCCGGGGCTGTCGAGAATGGAAACGCCCTTGAGCGGCAGAAAAAACGAAACCGGCCCCCGCGCGGCATTGGCTTTTTGGGCGAGAATTCGACCGAGTTGTGCGTTTTCTTCGACGGTGGTGCGCATCAGGGTGATATTGGGGTTCCAGCGGTAGAGTTTGCGGTCGCGGTATTTTTCGGGGACGGTCTCCGGCGCCCAGAAGTTGACCATGTCGAGACAACCCGGGACGACAACCTGCGGAATGCCGGCGGCGCCGGCGGCGTCGAGCCGGGAAGACCCTGCGGACAGCACACCTCCGGCCAGTTCGTCGGCCCATTCGGTTGTCGTAATGTCCAGCACGCCCGTGATCAGCCCGTCGGCAATCAACCCCTCCATGGTACGCCCGCCGGTCCCGGTGCTGTGAAACACGAGCAACTCGTAGCCCGCCCGCTCCATGATCGCGCGTGCTTGATCCACCGCTTTCGTGGTGTTGCCAAACATGGATGCCGTGATCAGCGGTTTGTCTTCGCCGGGTGGGACCTTTGTTTCCACCATACCGCAAACAGCACCCGCCGCGCGCGCAAAAATCTGACGACTGATCCGGTTGATCCCGGCCACATCAACAACCGATGGGATCATGACGATGTCTTTGGTGCCCACATACGGGGCGATATCGCCGGATGCAACGGTAGATACCATGACTTTAGGAAACCCGACCGGAAGCGCGCGCATGGCGCTTGTGCCTACGGCCGTACCCGCAGACCCACCCATGCCGACGATTCCGTCGATTTTGCCCTGATCGTGCAGTTCACGGATCACGACAGCGACACCTCCGGCCATTGCCGAAATAGCCTCACCGCGGTCGTTTCGGGTTTTGAGCGCTTCTACGGTCGTACCTGCGGCAAGCGCGACCCGATCCCGCGCAATATCCGGTAAAAACAGCGGATCGCCCACCGCCCCGGTGTCCACGACCAGCGTTCGATGTCCCCGGCGTTCGATTTCCGTTTTGATAAACCGAAATTCCTCGCCTTTGGTATCCAGCGCGCCTACGATCGCAATGGTCGCCGCCATGACGAAGCTCCTTGTGGATGAGAAAGAATGTACCGATGTTGGATTTGGATTGGAGACATGAAAGTCTCTATATATTCCGTGATCGAGTGATAGGGTATACGGCTTTTCGTCTTCACTCTTACTTAGTGCGTATTACCCGATAGGTGTCAACCGGATTTTGGGGCGCTTGATTCCCGGAAGTGAAAAGGGTATACTGTAGGTATGGAAAACGAAAATCCGTGCCCGGTTTGCCAAACGACGCTTACGCACGTACGCGCCTCGCATTATCGTTGCCCCCAATGTGAGACGGATTATGGTCTGTTTCGCAAACACGCGCCCTATAGCGGGATACACCGCGTCCGATTGCGGACCCGGTCCCAGATATGGCTTGCGGAGCGTGACAGGGAGCGGGCGGGGGATGAAGAGGAATAGTCTGTGACATTTTCCGAACGGGCGCTGTCTGAGGGTTAAGAGCCATGAGCCTGTATTCCCGGCGGGAAACCGTAGCGGAAACCGACGAAGCGCTGGTAGAGCGTTGCCGAGCGGAATTGCCCTACAAAACCGGCGCTTTTGAAACGTTGATGCAGCGGTATCAGGAAAATGTGTTCCGCAAGGTGTTCAGCATGCTCAAAAACCGGGAAGAGGCGCTCGATCTGACACAGGAAATCTTTATCAAAGTTTTTCATTCGTTGCCCGAATTTCGACGCGACGCAAGCGTAGCCACTTGGCTGTATGCCATTACCGTCAACACGTGTCTGAATCATCTGGAAAAAATGCAGCGGCGGCCTTGGTGGATGTTGTCACACGAAGGGGACGACGCGCGGATCGGTATCGAACAGGATCAAGAACTCTTTCTGATAGCCAATCAGGCGACCGATGGCGCGGAGCAACGCGAAATCATTCAGCACGTCATGCAATCGTTAAGCGTTACGGAACAGGAAATCCTCCGGCTCCGGTATTTTCAGGAAATGGCCTATCAGGATATCGCGGATCGTCTCGGTATCCGTCTGAGCGCCGTAAAAATGCGAATCAAACGGGCGCGCGAGGCGTTTATCCGTGAATTCAAAAGACACATGAACATCGGATGATCCACTACCCGGCAGGTATTGGGCAGCAATCGAAGCCTCTTCACGCTTCTACTCAACGGGCTTTTCCCCGCTGGAGAACGTATGAAAAACTGGCAGGACAAATCCTCTTCGTGGCCTGATGACGGCGATACGCCGGACACCCGGCTAAAGGACGATTTGGTCCGTCACGTGGTGGCACGTACCCAACAGCGGGTGTTGCTCAAGGACATACTCGACCTTCTGGTACATGGCTTCGGAAGCATTCTTTTCGGATTGCTGGGTCGAGATTTGCATCGGATGATCCCGCCGTCCGGAAAAAGGAAAACACCGTGACTTTCTGGGAAGAAATCCTGCTTCCCGCGTTTCAGCGGTTTTACGGGGATGTCGCCGAGACATTGCCCAATATCGTCGCGGCCATGGCGATATTGGTCGCCGGTTGGCTCATCGCACGCGGGACCGACATACTGACGCGACGGATTCTCAAGACGCTGGGGTTTAACCGTCTGGTAGAACGCGCGGGCGTGTTGGGGTTTTTTCAAAGCGCTGGATACCCGCATGAACCGTCATGGATCATGGGCAAAGTGTTTTTCTGGCTGCTGTTGCTGACCTTTATCCTGACCGCCGCCGAAACCATGGAGTTTACGGTGATCGCGGTCACCATGCAAAAGCTCGTCGCCTTTATCCCCAACCTTATTGCCGTGTTATTGATCGTGGTATTTGGATCGTTGTTTGCGCGCGTGCTGAGCAGTATCGTACGCGGGGCGGCGAGCGACATCGGCGTCGAATTTTCCGACATTCTCGCGCGTGGCGTTCACGCACTGGTGCTGATCATGGTGTTGGTAATGGCCTTTAGCGAACTGGAAATTCATTCGCTTGTGTTGGAGATTACTTTTGCTTCCGTGCTCGGTGCGTTCGGACTTGCCGTAGCCCTCACGCTCGGTCTCGGAAGCCGGAGCGTAGCGCAGAACATCTTGGCCGGTGTATACGCCCGGCGCTCGTTTCAGGAGGGACAACGCATCCGCATACGAGGTCACCAAGGAGAGGTCGTTCAGATCGGAACGGTCAACACCGTCCTGCACAAAGAAGACGGGAGTATGGTCACCATCCCCAATGCGCTGTTTATTATGGATGTAGCGGTTACACACGAAGTGGAAGCCTCTGAGTAAACGCGCAAAAGCGTTGTTGAGGCTTGTCTCGGCGCGGGTCCGATAAAATGGACGTCACCTTCGACGGCTACAACCCCAGTTTCCGGCGCGACACGGGCGCCCAACCTAACAGCGTCTTCGCCTTTGTCATGTTCATCTCTTGATGGGCAAAGTCGCCGGAAATAAAAAACGCCTCGCACCGCCCCTTGCCCGTTCCGACAAAATCAAGCGCCGCTAAATACGCATTCGCCATGTCTTCTTCGTCGGTATAATACAGCTTTATGCCCTGCGGCGGGTTTTTGATCCGGTCAATAAACTGCGCCCGCGTCGCCGGTCCGGTGATACGCAACACCGCAAGGTTCATGTCGAATTCGCGCGCAAAATACTCGCAGATCATCTCTCCGAACCCCTTGGTCAGCCCGTACACATTCGGCCCGTCGAGCGGCGTTTCCTCCTCGGAGGGATACCACGTTCGGTTTCGGTTGTGGACACTCATCGTGCTGGTGTATACGCCGCGGGTAATCCCGAAATCGACCGCCGTATGAAGCAACAGATGGAGCCCCATGCAGTTGACATTGTAGTTGTCGATGATCTGCTCGGTGTTGTGATCGCTTGTCGATCCGCCCTGTCCGCTTTTCATGACCAGCGTAATAAAGGTGTCCATGCCGTCCAGACTCCGGCGTATTGCCTCCGGATCGGTGATCGAACCGGCCACATAGTCGATGTCGTCGTGTTTGGGCGGATTTACGTCGAGCACGCGAAGCGTATGCCGCTGCCGCAGATAAGGGGTGATAAAAGTTCCTACGTGACCCGCCCCACCCACCAGAAGTACCTTCATACCCCCTCCTGTCCGGAATCGCTTGTAAAAGGGACAAGCGACCGGCTATTATGCTCCGGTCCGCCGAGCGATTTGTGTGCCCTGCGGCGTGTCCTTGATTTCGTAGCCTGCGGCGGCGATACGCTCGCGGAACACATCCGCATCCTGCCATCGTTTCTCTGCGCGCGCCTGACGGCGCTGTTCCACCAGCTCGGCGATCTCCGCCCGGACCGGCTCTTCCTGCGGCACCCATTCCGCCAGTTTTAGCCCCAACACCCGGTCAAACGCCAACACGGTCGCCTTACGGACCGGATCCGGAAGATCGCTTTTGACCAAATCCCATGTCGTCGCCAGTGCCCGAGGCATGTTGAGGTCGTCGTTTACCGCTTCGGTAAACTTTTCCAAATAGGGTTTGTCGGGTAACGCCGTGCCGGGATCGCCCCAGCCGTAAACCGCAAGGCGAAGCCGGTGCAGCGCGCTGACCGCGCCGTCCAGACTTTCCCAGTTAAAGTTGAGTTTGGTGCGGTAATGCGCGCTCAGACAAAACATCCGGTACGCCAAAGGATCGTATCCCCGATCCAAAAGACTTTGTATCCGCAGAAATTCGCCTGTGGACTTGGACATCTTTGCCTCGTCCAGTTGCAAAAAATATCCGTGCATCCAGAAATTGGCGAGTCGGGTTCCGTGACACGCCTCGGTCTGAGCGATCTCGTTGGCATGATGCACGGCGATATGGTCTTCCCCGCCGCAGTGAATGTCAAAATAAACGCTCAGGTATTTGGCGGACATGGCCGAGCATTCGATGTGCCAGCCCGGAAACCCAATCCCCCACGGGCTGTCCCATTCCATCTGGCGTTTCTGATCCGGCGGACTGAATTTCCAGAGCGCAAAATCGGTCGCATGGCGCTTTTCACCCATCTCCACCCGTCTTCCGGCTTCCAGACCGGTGATGTCCAGCCGTCCGATATAGCCGTAGCTCGGCAGTTTTGCGGTGTCAAAATAGATGCCGTCGGACGTTTGATAGGTAAAACCCGCCGCTTCGATGCAACGGATCTCGCCGATCTGCTCGGCTATATGGTCGGTCGCCCGGCACCATACGTCGGGTTCGAGGATGTTGAGTCGTGCAAGGTCGCAGTGAAACGCCTCCGTATAAAAGGCGGCGATCTCCCATGCCGTTTTGCCGGTGCGACGCGACCCCTTCTCCATCTTGTCCTCGCCCACATCGGCGTCAGAGGTAAGATGCCCCACATCCGTAATGTTCATGACATGACGGACCGTATAGCCGTTAAACGCAAGCGTCCGCCGGAGGATGTCCTCGAAAAGATAGGTGCGCAGATTGCCGATATGCGCGTAATCGTATACTGTAGGGCCGCAGGTATACAGCCCCACTTCGCCGGAAGAAAGCGGTTCGAATTTTCGAAGCGAACGGGTATAAGTATCGTAAAGGAAAAGCTCGGACATGTTCAGGCTCTGCGGTTAGGTGGGAAGGGTTCGATGTTGACGGTCAAGCGCGTGTTCGGTAAGTTCCGCCGTCATGCCGTAATTGACAAACGGGGTCATCAGGTAGACTCCGTTAAAATGAGTAAGGATGGCGTCCACGACTTCTCGCGCGATGGCGACCCCTTCCTGCCGGGCTTTGGGACCGCGTCCCACCCGTGCCATACGCGCCCGTGCCTCGTCCGGGATGCGAAACCCCGGGACTTCGTTATGAAGAAACTCGGCGTTGCCGGCGCTCACCAGCGGCCATACCCCGACAAAAATGGGAAAGTTCAAATGACGGGTCGCCTCGTATATCTGGCGCGCCTGCCGCGGATCGAAGATAGGCTGTGTCATCACCATGTCGGCACCGGCTTCTATTTTTTTCTCAAGCCGCCGGATACGCCGGTCCAAATTGTCTCCGTTCGGGTCAAATGCGGCGGCAACGGTAAAGTCGGTTTTTCCGCCGAGTTCGCGCCCGGAAAACCCCACCCCCTGATT
>Ga0194132_10004184_pt1 | contig 24825 bp, 25 predicted proteins | sample TA2KigOf80mmetaG_FD_148612 | JGI IMG/M metagenome (GOLD analysis project Ga0194132, IMG submission 148612) | Freshwater microbial communities from Lake Tanganyika, Tanzania - TA2015054 Kigoma Offshore 80m | ecosystem: Environmental > Aquatic > Freshwater > Lake | place: Tanzania: Lake... | reverse complement strand
GTCCGAGCGCCGGAGCGCCGAAACCGTCTCGTTCGTCCCGCAGATCGGCCGCGCCAGTGCGTCCCTCGCCCAGAAGTGCTCGTCGAAGAGCACCTGAACGTGCTGGTCGGGCGAATCCTCGACTTCGGCGATCTCCGCGAGGATGACCGAGCGCTCGCGCTCGATCTCGTCCTCGGGGAACGTCGAGTGGAGGAAGATGTCGGAGAGCACGTCGAACGCGATCGGCAGGTGCTCGCCGAGCACCTTCGCGTGATAGCAGGTGACCTCGCGCCCGGTGAACGCGTTCAACACGCCACCGAGCGCTTCGATCTCCTCCGCGATCTCCTTCGCCGAGCGACGCTCCGTTCCCTTGAACAGGAGATGCTCGAGGAAGTGCGAGATGCCGTTCTGGGCCGCGGTCTCGAAGCGCGAGCCGTTGTGCACCCAGATGCCGAGTGTCACCGAGCGGAACTGCGCGATCGGCTCCGTCAAAACGCGGATACCGTTCGGCAGGACCGTTCGACGAACCGTGCTTTCGCGTCGGCTGCTCACGTCGTGGTGCTCGCCGCCGCGGCCTACTCGGCCCGCTCCTCCTCCATCGCCTCGCGACGAGAGAGGCGGATCTTGCCCGAGCGGTCGACGTCGAGGACCTTCACGCGGACCTCGTCGCCTTCCTTCAGCACGTCGGTGACGTTCCGGATGCGCTCGTGCGAGATCTGCGAGATGTGCAGCAGCCCGTCGGTTCCCGGCATGATCTCCACGAACGCGCCGAAGTCGACGATCTTCCGCACCTTGCCGTTGTAGATGCGTCCGACTTCGGCCTCGGCGGTGATCGCCGAGATCCGGTCGAGCGCCTTCTTCATCGCCTCGCCGTCCGACGAGGCGACCTGGACCGTGCCGTCGTCGCTGACGTCGATCGTGCAGCCCGTCTCCTCGACGAGCCCGCGGATCACCTTGCCACCCGGGCCGATCAGGTCGCGGATCTTGTCCTTCCGGATCTTGATCGTGGTGATGCGCGGCGCGTACGGCGACATCGTGCCGCGCGCCTCGCCGATGCACTTCGCCATCTCGCCGAGGATGTGGAGCCGGCCCTCTTTTGCTTGCTCGAGAGCGGTCTTCATCACCTCGCGGTCGACGCCCGCGATCTTGATGTCCATCTGCAGGGCGGTGACGCCCTCGGCCGTGCCGGCGACCTTGAAGTCCATGTCGCCGAGATGGTCCTCGTCGCCGAGGATGTCGCTCAGGACGGCGAAGCTGTCGCCTTCCTTGATCAAGCCCATCGCGATGCCCGCGACCGGAGCCTTCGTCTTCACGCCCGCGTCGAGGAGCGACAGCGAGCCGCCGCAGACCGTCGCCATCGAGGACGAGCCGTTCGACTCGAGGATCTCCGAGACGATCCGGAGGACGTAGGGGAAGCTTTCGAAGTCCGGCAGGACCGGCTGCAGCGCGCGCTCGGCGAGGGCGCCGTGGCCGATGTCGCGGCGGCTCGGACCGCGAAGGAACTTCACCTCGCCGACGCTGAACGGCGGGAAGTTGTAGTGCAGCATGAACGTCTTGGTCGTCTCGCCGAGCAGAGCGTCGATGCGCTGCTTGTCGGAGGACGTTCCGAGAGTCGTCGTGACGAGCGCCTGCGTCTCGCCGCGCGTGAAGAGCGCCGAACCATGCGTGCGCGGGAGCACGCCCACCTCGGAGGTGATCGGGCGGACGGTGCGCAGGTCGCGGCCGTCGAGACGCTTCTTGTTTTTGACGATCCTCTGGCGAACGGCGTCGTACTTGAGCTTCGAGAACGCCGATTTGATCGTCTTGTCGTCGTCGGGGAACTCGGCCGCGAGCGCCGTGACCGTCTGGTCCTTTGCCGCGTCGAACTTCGCCGCGCGCTCCATCTTCGCGGGCTCGCTCAGAGCGGCCTGCAGGAGCGGCGTTCCGACTTCACGCACGCGCGACTCGACGCGCTCGTTGGAGACCACGGCGGGCGGCGTGATCTTCGGCTTGCCGACGGCGCGGCGGAGGTCCTCCTGCAGCGCCAGGATCGGCTGCAGGCCCTCGTGCGCGAAGAAGAGCGCGTCGAGCATCACGGCGTCCGGGACGATCTTCGCGCCGCCTTCCACCATCACGATCGCATCCGCGCTGCCCGCGACGATCAGGTTCACGTCGCTCGTCTCGAGCTGCGCCGCGGTGGGGTTCAAGACGAACTTTCCGCCGACGCGCCCCACGCGAATGCCGGCGATCGGCCCCGCGAACGGAACGTCCGACACGGTGAGCGCGGCGGAAGCGCCGCACATCGCGATCACGTCCGGATCGCAGTCCTTGTCGGCCGAGAGGACCGTCGCGATGATCTGCGTCTCGCAGTTCCAGCCCTTGGGGAAGAGCGGCCGGATCGGACGGTCGATCAGACGCGAGGTCAGGATCTCCTTCTCCGACGGCCGTCCCTCACGCTTGAAGAAGCCGCCCGGGATCTTGCCGGCGGCGAACGTCTTCTCTTGATAATCCACCGTGAGCGGCAGGAAATCCACGTTCTCGCGCGGCGTCGGCGCCGCGGTGGCCGTGACCAGAACCGCCGTGTCGCCGTAGCGGACGAACGCCGAGCCTCCGGCCTGCTTCGCGAGCCGGCCTACCTCGATCGAGAAGGCTCGCCCCGCGAGCTCGACATCAACTACCTTTTTCATACACCTCTCCCTCGGGGGGCGAGTGTGTGCGCCCCAGTCCGAGACCGGGAAGTGGGCAGCTTGGCTCTATCGGCGCAGCGAAAGCCGCTCGATGAGCGTCTTGTAGCGCGCCAGGTCTTCCCTTTTCAGGTAGTCCAGGAGACGCCGTCTCTGACTGACGAGCTTGATCAATCCACGGCGCGAATGACGATCCTTCGCGTGGGTCTTGAGATGCTCCGTCAGCTCTCCGATACGCTGGCTCAGGAGAGCCACCTGCACTTCCGGAGAGCCAGTGTCTGTCTCGTGGGCACGATAGCCCTCGACGAGCTCGCGCTTACGCGCCGCGGCCAAAGCCACTACTCTTCCTCCATCCTTCGATTTTCTCGGGCGTCTCGTAACACCCCGGTTATCCCCTGTAAAGCTCGCTGGCCTCCGGCAGGACGACGCGACGAAGGCGCCACGCACCATCCTCGGCGCCCAGCACGGCGAGGAGACGATCTCCTGGGGCGATCACGGCGGCGAGCTGCTCGTCGGCGCCGGGCGGCGGGAGCTCCTCGAGAGCTCCCTTCTGGCCTGCGGCGATCCGAAAGGCCGTTCGGCCGTCGACGTCGATCTCGCGCAGATCGCGCAGTGCAGCACGCGGCGGCAGGACCGGCAGCTCGCCGGCCGGCGCCTCGAGGACGTCGTCCAGCGCAACGCACTCGCCGATCGTGAACGAGCCGAATTCCGTCCGGCGGAGCTCCTCGAGCGCCGCGACCGTGCCGCACGCCTCGCCGATCTCCGCCGCGAGGACACGGACGTAGGTGCCCTTGGAGCAGCGCACCTCGAACTCGATGCCGCTCGACTCGGTGCTCGGCCGGAGGACGAGCCGCTCGATCTCGATCCGTCGCGGAGCGCGCTCGACCACGACGCCGCCCCGGGCGAGCTCGTAGAGGCGCTTCCCGCCCTGGCGCACGGCCGAGTACATCGGCGGCACCTGGTCACGGCATCCGACGAAGCGCCGCGCGACGCCGTCGAGCTGCGCAGGATCCAGAGGCGGGATCGGCGCTTCCGCGACGCAGCGTCCGGTCGTGTCGAGCGTGTCCGTGGCGACGCCTAGCCGGATCCGGCCCTCGTACGCCTTCCGGTCCGCGGCGAGGAACTGCGCGATCCGCGTCCCTCCGTCGATGCAGAGCGGCAGGACGCCGGTCGCGAACGGGTCGAGAGTGCCGAGGTGTCCGATGCTCTGGAGGCGGTGTCGCCGCTTGACGACGCGCACGACGTCCGCGGACGTGCGTCCCGCGGGCTTGTCGACGAGGAGGATGCCGTCCGTCACGGCTCTCGCTCCGGATCCTCGTCCTTCTTCTCCTCGTCGTCGGAGGCTCCTCCGTGGCCGGCCTCGTCGCGGCGCAGCGAGCGCAGGAGGTCGTCGACCCGCCGCGCGTCCGCCAGCTCCTCGTCGAAGAAGAACTCGAGCTCCGGCGTGAAGCGGAGCTCGAGCTCCGCGGCGAGCTTGCGACGAAGAAACGGAACGACGCGCATCAGCGCCTTCCGGACGACCTCGGGCTCGTGCGCGCCCGCTTCCATCAAGCCGAAGAAGACGCGCGCGAGGCGCAGGTCCGACGTGACGCGCACGCGCGTGACCGTCGCGGAGGCCGCCTCGACGTCGCGCACGTCGTGCAGCAGGACGTGCGCGAGCACACGGTGGATCTCGCTACCCACACGCTCCGCACGGCGACCGTGCGTCGGGCCCGCGGAGGATCGCTCCCCCGAAGCCCGGCGTTCCCGCTCACGCTTCAAGACGTTCCCGGAAGCCGGACCGAGCCGGCTACGGAAGCCTCAGGGAGAGACCCGCTCCGCGGCCGCTTGCGCACCGCGCGACGTCGGCGTCGGCATCCGGCGCGCCACCTGCTCGAGCTCGTAGACCTCGATCACGTCGCCCGGCTTCAGGTCGTTGAAGCCTTCGAGTCCGATGCCGCACTCGTACCCGGCGGTCACCTCGCGCACGTCGTCCTTGAAGCGTTTCAGGCTGCCGATCTTGCCCTCGTGCACCACGGCGTGATCGCGCAGGAGCCGCGCCGGGGCGCCGCGCAGGATCTTGCCATCGCTGACGGAGGAGCCCGCGATCACTCCTGCGCCGCTCACGCCGAAGATCTGGCGCACCTCGGCGCGACCGACCGTGCGCTCGCGCACCGTCGGCTCGAGCATGCCCTCGAGCGCATCCCGAATCTGATTGATGGCGTCGTAGATGATCGTATAGAGCCGGATGTCGACGCCCTCGCGCTCGGCGAGCGAAGCGGCCTTCGACTCCGGACGGACGTTGAAGCCGACGATTACCGCGTTCGAAGCGGAAGCCAGGAGCACGTCCGACTCGGTCACGCCGCCGACCGAGGAGTGGATGACTGTGACCTTGACCTCGTCGGTGCCGAGGCGCGCGAACGCCTCGGTCAGCGCGTCGACGGAGCCCTGCACGTCGACCTTCAGGACGACGCGGAGCTCCTTCACGTTCTGCGACTCGAGCTGCTTGTAGAGGTCGTCGAGCGAGACCTTCGTCGGCTTGCTGAGCTCCGCCTGGCGCTGCTTGTCGCGTCGGTGGTCGGCGACCTGACGCGCCGTCGCTTCGTCCGCGACGGCGGCGAACGAGTCGCCCGCCTCCGGCACGCCGGAGAGGCCGAGGATCTCGACCGGCGTCGACGGCCCCGCTTCGGTCAAGCGCGCGCCCTGCCAGTCGAGCATCGCGCGCACGCGGCCGTACTCGCGGCCGACGACGAACGGATCCCCCGGACGCAGCGTTCCCTCCTGTACGAGCAGCGTCGCCACCGGACCGCGGCCGCGGTCGAGCTGCGCCTCGACGATCGAGCCGCGCGCGCGGCCGTCGCGGTTCGCCTTCAGGTCCATGACGTCGGCCTGCAGGAGCACCATCTCGAGCAGATGGTCGAGCCCTTCGCCGGTCCGCGCCGAGACCAGGCCGAAGATCGTGTCGCCGCCCCAGTCCTCGGGGACGAGCCCGTGATCCGCGAGTCCTTGCTTGACGCGATCGACGTTGGCGTCGTGGAGATCGATCTTGTTGACCGCGACGATGATCGGGACGCCCGCCGCGCGGGAGTGATTGATCGCCTCGATCGTCTGCGGCATCGGGCCGTCGTCGGCCGCGACCACGAGGATCACGATGTCCGTGACCTTCGCTCCGCGCGCGCGCATCGCCGTGAACGCCTCGTGGCCCGGCGTGTCGAGGAACGCGATTCGGCGCCCGTTCACCTCGGCCGTGTACGCGCCCATGTGCTGCGTGATGCCGCCGGCTTCGCCTTCCGCGACGCGTGCCTTGCGGATCGCGTCGAGGAGCGACGTCTTGCCGTGGTCGACGTGGCCCATGACCGTGACGACCGGATCGCGCGGCTCGGGCTCGCCCTTCACCTCCTCGATCTCGGTGCCCTCGATCTCCTTCTCGGCGTCGAAGGCGACGTTCTCGACGGTGTAGTCGAACTCCGAGGCGAGCAGCGAGGCATGGTCGAAGTCGAGGACATGGTTGACCGTCGCCATGACGCCCATCTCCATCAGCTTCTTGATCACCTCGCCGGCCTTGAGGCCCATGGCCTTGGCGAGGTCGCCGACGGTGATGCCTTCGCTGACGCGGATCTGGCGCTTGCGGGCGGAGGGCGTCGTGATCTCGGTGCGCTTCTGCTCCTTACCGGGCGCCGCGCGCTTCTTCTGCGGCTTCCGACCCATGCGCCCGCCCATGCGGTCGCCGAACGGATCGAACTGCCCGGGCTTCCGGATGACCTTGCGGCCTCGGCGACGGCGCGGGCTGTCGTCTCCTCCCGTCCCGCCCTCGGGCGGCGGACCACCGGCCGGTCCGGGGCCCGGAGCGGGTGCGGCGGCACCGGGACCGCTGCGCGCGGGACGCGGCGGCGGCTCGGCCTTCTTGAGGTCGATCTTCCCGAGAACCTGGACGCGGCGCATGCTGTCGTCGAGCGCGGGAGCGCTCGGATCGATGCGCGCGGCCGGTGCGCGGCGCGTCTCGGTCGCCGCCGGAGCCGCTTCGCGCTGCGTAGCCGGTCGCGGCCTCGCAGGCTGCGGCGCCGGTATCACTTCGCGGCGTGGGGAAGGACGCGGCGCCGGCGGGGGTGCGGCTTCGACGACCGGCTCGGGTGCGGGCTTGGGCTCCTTCGGGGCGACGGTCTCGCGCAGGGGCTCCGGCGCGGGCTCTGGCTCGCTCTGCACCTCTGCCGCGGGAAGATCGAGCAACGACGCGTCGAAGTCCTCGTCGACGGAAGCATGCTCCTTCGCCGCGCTCGTGTCGCGTGCCTCGGCCGCTTCGTGCGCCGGGGCCCGCTCGGCAGCGCCGTCGAGATCGGGAAGATCGATCAGGCTTCCGTCGTCGAGCTCCTCCGCCGACGGCGCCGGCGCGTCGCGCTTCTCGACGACCTCGACCTTCGTGCGCGTACGCCGCCGGATGACGTCGTGCCGAACACGCGCCTCGACGACGCGCTCGCGCGTCGTGACTTCCTTGTCGGCCTCGCGCGCCGTGACGAGTCGATCGCTGACGACGCGCTCATCGCCGACGCGGATCTGACCCGCCGGGCCACGGCCCAGGGCGTCGCGGATGCGCTCGGCCTCCTCGTCGCTGAGGGCACCGGTCGTCCGCTTCCCGTGGATGCCATGCTCCTCCAGTCTGGCGACGAGATCCCTGCTCGGCATCCCCCACTCTTTCGCCAGATCGTGGATCCTCTTGGCCATGATTCTCAGGTCCCTTCGGGTTCAACCGCGCCGCGACGACTTGGGAGCCGTGGAGAGCAGCGCTTCCCGCACCGCGCGCGACACCCGAACACGAAGCCCCAACACCATCTTCCGGCTCGCGACGAAACGCTCGGCGCAAGCCCCCTCCGAATGGAGATAGCTACCTCTACCGCCGATGCGCCGCCACTCGAGACCGCCCTGCGGCGTCACGCCGAGACGCTGCATCGAGTCCTGTGCGGCGCGCTCGCCGCAGCCGGCGCACGTACGCATCGGTACGTGACGTCCACGCGTCGCGCGCTTCGGTTCGCGTCGCGGAGCGCTCAAATCTTCTCCTCCTCCGCCGCGTCGAGAGCGCCGCTCGCGAGATCGTCCGAGCCCTCGCTCGGTGCAGAGAGCTCGTCGACGTCCGCGCCGGAGTCGCTCTCGGCAGCTTCCGCGGCGGCGAGACGGCTCGCCTCGAGCGCGGCCGCTTCGCGCGCGGCGGCTTCCGCGGCGACGCGCCTCTCCTCGACGTGGCGGCGCGCTGCATCGAGGATCCCGACGGCCCGCTCGGGGCCGATGCCCTCGACCTCGGCGATCGCCTCCGCATCGGATTGCGCGACTTCCTCCGCCGACTTGAAGCCGTGCTGCATGAGGAGCTCGGCAGTGACGTCGCTGACGCCGGTGATCGACGTGAGGGACGCGCGCGACTGCCGGACCTCCTCGTCCGCCTCGGACTCGCCGCGGACGTCGAGCCGCCAGCCGGTGAGGCGCGAAGCGAGCGTGACGTTCTGACCCTTCTTCCCGATCGCGAGCGAGAGCTGGTCGTCTGGGACGATCACCTCCATCGCGTGATCGTCCTCGTCGAGGATGATCTTCGACACCTTGGCGGGCGCGAGCCCGCGGCAGACGAACTCCGCCGGGTCCGCCGTCCAGTGGATGATGTCGATCTTCTCGCCGCGGAGCTCCTGTACGACCGCCTGCACGCGCGTACCGCGCATGCCGACGCACGCGCCGACCGGGTCGACGTCGCGATCGTGCGAGACGACGGCGATCTTTGCGCGGCCGCCCGGCTCGCGCACGGCCGCCTTCACCTCGACGATGCCCTCGTAGATCTCGGGGACCTCCTGGCGGAAAAGCTCGATCAGGAGGTTCGGATGGGTCCGGCTGAGGACGATCTGAGGGCCCTTCGCGGTCAGGTCGACGTCGTAGATGTAGGCGCGAATGCGGTCGCCCTGACGATAGCGCTCGCGTGGGATCTGCTCGCGCTCGGGCAGGATCGCGTCGGTGCGGCCGAGGTTGACGATGATGTTCTTCCGCTCGAAGCGCTGGACGATGCCGGAGAAGATCTCGCCCTTCCGATCCTTGAACTCGTTGTAGATGATCTCGCGCTCGGCGTCGCGGACCTTCTGGATGATCGCCTGCTTCGCGGCCTGCGCGCCGATCCGGCCGAAGTCGCTGCGTGGAAGCTTCGCGAGGAATTCGTCGCCGACCTCGGCTTCCTCGTCGTAGTCGCGGCGCGCCATCTCGAGCGTGATCTCGGTGAGCGGGTCGACGACCTCGTCGACGACCCGCTTGATCTCGAACAGCTCGACCTCGCCGATGTCGGGGTTGAACTTCGCCTCGATCTGGCGTTCGGCGCCGAGCATCTTGCGCGCCGCCTGGACCATGGCACTTTCCACCGCTTCGATCACGACGTCGCGATCGATCTGCTTCTCCTTGCTGACTTGTTCGATGACCCGGCCGAGCGGAAGCTCCATCGTCGATCTCCTCGAGCGCCTAGTTTCGCTCGCCCCGCAAGTCGTGGGCGAAGTCGTGCTCGTAGTGAGCTTTCTGGATCACGCCATACGGGAGAGTGAGCCGGCCGTGCGATCGGTCGTCGATCTCGACGCCGTCGTCGTCCGCCGCGAGGAGCTCGCCGGTGAAGTTGCGCGCCCCTGCGATCGGCGCGCTCGTACGGATCCGCACGACCTTCCGGCAATAGCGAGAGAAGTCCTGGCGGCTCTTGAGCGGCCGATTGACACCGGGCGACGAGCACTCGAGCGTGTAGCCGCCCGGCACCGCGTCGTGGGCGTCCAGGAGGTCGGAGACCTCGCGGCTCATCGCGGCCAGATCGTCGACGGTGATCCCGCCCGGACGATCCAGTAGCAAGCGCAAAATCGACCTGCGCCCCCCCGGCTGGAACTCGACGTCGACGAGCTCGAGGCCATGGGCCTCGGCCACCGGCTCTACGAGCCCCGCCACGGTTTGTGACACCTGATCGATGCGCGTTCTCCCTGATCGCCCCCCGCAGTCGCAGAAGAGCCCGCGCGAGGCGGGCCCCAAAAACAAAAAAAGCGGGCATGGACCCACTCTCCGACGGCCGAGGACAGGGTGTCTGTAGCACGCCCTGTACAAAGCGACAACCGCTCGGAAAGTAACGGGAAACTCCGCCCGGCCGGGGTCGCGCGGGGGCTCTTCAGCTCTGCCCGTCGAAGAGGGTCACGAGGGCCAATACGGACAGCGTACGGCGGCCGGAGGGGGTCTGGACGACGACCTCGTCGCCGACGCCCTTGTTCACCAGGGCCTTTCCGATGGGCGAGCTGATCGAGACGGTGTTGGCCCCCGTCTCGACCTCCTCCGGAAAGACGAGCTTGAACTCGCTCTCCTCGCCGGAATCGAGGTCCTCGACCGTGACGCGGCTCCCGTAGGCGGCCCTGTCGCGCGGGATGCGCGCGATCGAGAACGTCGCGAGCTCGGCCAGGCGCCCATTGATCTGGCCGATCCGGGCGCGGAGCTGGCCCTGGCGATTCTTTGCGGCGTCGTACTCGGCGTTCTCGCGGAGATCGCCGTGTGCGCGCGCTTCCTCCAGGCGCTTCGGCAGGTCGTGCGCGAGCTCGCGCTGGAGCTCGGCGAGCTCCGACTTCAGTCGCTCGATGATCGGTAGGTCCATCGTTCTCTCGGCTCCGGTCGGGCCGGCCCGCGCGGGCGGAGCCGGAGAGGATCAGCGCCTCGGGAGGACCAGCCGGTCCGCCTCGGCCACGTGCCCCGCCCCGCTATACGACCTCGCGGTGCTCTCGAACCAGCCCTCGACCTCGTCGCGAAAAGGAATCTCGCCGGTCAGGTACCAGTACATGACCACCGCGCCCAGCCCAACGCCGATCAAAAAGCGCATCATCGTCACCGCCCCACCCGGCGGCGCGGCATGGCGTGCCGTTCAAGAAATCCGCGCTCGCCCTTCTCCTCGAACCCCTGCGAGGCTACCTCCGGCGGGAGCCTCTCCTCCTGCCGATGCGGATCGTAGACGTTCTGGCGGCCATACTCTACCCACCCGGCTGCCCGCTCTGCGGGCGCGACCTGCTTCGTCTCGCGCGCGGCGGGTCGCGACTCTGTCGCGGGTGCGATCGCTCCCTTGGCCGCATCGTTCGCGCCTGCGCTCGCTGTGCGGAGCCGGGTGCCGCGCCGCTCTGCGAGACGTGCGCGCGGCGTCCGCCGCCCTTCGGCCGCGTCGTCGCGTGCTTTCCCTACCGCGAGGACGCTCCGGGAGCGCGGGCGATCCGCCGCTGGAAGTACGACGGAGACCTTCCCCTCGGCGCGGCGCTGTCGAGATGCCTCGTCGAGCGGAGTCCGTGGCGTCCGACGTGCTACGATCTCGTCGTGCCCGTTCCCCTCCACCCCGGCCGCTACCGCACGCGCGGCTTCAACCAGGCGGCCGTTCTCGCGCATGCGGTCGCGAGGTGCGATTCGACCGCAGGACGATTCGCGCCCGGCGTGCTCGCACGGACGCAGGCGACGGAAAGACAGGCGCGCCTCGGCTTGCGACAACGCGCCGGCAACGTCGAGGCCGCCTTCGTCGCGCGACGAGCCCTCGACGGCTCCGCGATCCTCCTCGTCGACGACGTCCTGACGACGGGCGCGACGGCGCGCGTCTGCTCCCGCGTCCTTCTCGATGCGGGTGCCCGCGACGTCGACGTGGTCGTCCTCGCGCGAACGCCGTCGACCGCGAAGGAGCGCGCTTGACCTCGCTCGCGGAGGAGCGCGCACGCTGGGACGCGCGCCACGCGGCGGGACCCGGGGCGACACCGCCCTCTCCCTTCGTCGAGCGACACGCGAGAAACGAGGCCGCGCGCCGGCCCGGCGGTCTCGTGCTCGACCTCGCGTGCGGGAGCGGTCGTCACGCGCGACTCCTCGACTCGCTCGGCCTCACGACGATCGCCGTCGATTTCTCGACGTCGGCGCTCGCGAGCGCAGCGCCCCGCGGCTCCGGGATCCGACCGGTGGCGGCGGACGTCGGCGCGCTGCCGTTCGCCGAAGGTCGGTTCGATCTGATCGTCCAGACGTGCTTCCTCGACCGCGCGATCTTGCCGCGCCTCGCCTGCCTTCTGGCACGGGGCGGGCTCCTCGTCGTCGAGACGTTCACGGTCGCCCAGTTCGAGGCGACGGGTCATCCGCGGCGCGAGTTCTGTCTCGAGCCCGGTGAGCTCGAGAGCCTGTGCGGGCGTCCCGACACCGCTCTCGAAACGATCGACCGAAGCTCCGCGGACCGTGGAAAGTCGGGCCGAACCCAGCTCGTCGAAGGGATTGCGGCCCGCCGGCCTTGATCTTGGCCGGGATCGTCATAAGAAAACCAATGAACCCGAAAGAGCCCCGGGCCCACTCCACGGCGACCGAGCCGCCCGGCACCTCGAGGCCTCGCAGCACATGAATCTCGGCATCCTCATATCGGGCCGCGGATCGAACATGGACGCGATCCTGGCGGCGATCGAGGAAGGCCGCCTCGACGCTTCGGTACCGATCGTCGTGAGCAATCGCGCCGGCGTTGCGGGTCTCGATCGCGCGAGAGCGCGCGGAGTCCCGACTCTGGTCCTCGCGCACCGGGAGCATCCCTCGCGCGAAGCGTTCGACGAGGCACTCGTCGAGGCGTTGCGGCGCCACGACGTCGACACCGTGGCGCTCGCCGGCTTCGACCGGCTTCTCTCGCCCGTCTTGCTCTCGGCGTTCCCCGGACGGGTCGTCAACATCCATCCCGCCCTGCTGCCGTCCTTTCCGGGCCTGCACGCCCAGCAGCAGGCTCTCGACTACGGCGTGCGCATCACCGGAGCGACGGTGCACCTCGTCGACGAGCGGATGGACCACGGACCGATCCTCGCGCAGGCCGCCGTCCCGGTGCTCGACGACGACACCGAGGACACGCTCGCCGAACGCATCCTCGCGGAGGAGCATCGCATCTATCCGCTCGCTCTCGCGCTTCTCGCGCACGACGAGGTCCGGATCGAGGGACGCCGCGTCCGCGGAGGCGTACCGACGGCGTGAAGCCGCCACGGACATCCTCTCGCGCGGACGAGGTGCGCGCTCTCCGGAAGCGCGGCGAGCTCCAGCAGATCATCGATCGTTACGGCGCGATCGGCGAGGACGACGCGGAGGGCTGGGGCGATCTCGACCTCGTGCTCGAGCTCGCGCGCACCTTCTCGCTCGTCGGGAACGAGTCGCGCGTCGAGCAGCTCTTCCTGCGCTGCGTCGAGCTGAATCCGCGACGGGCGGCGCTCTACCACTGCCAGATCGGCTGGTACTTCCAACGGAAGAAGCGCTGGGCGCGGGCGCTCGGCTGGTACGAGCGAGCTCTCGAGACGTTCCCCGCGTACCATCTCTGCCACTTCCGGCGCGGGTACTGCCTCGAGCGCCTGCACCGGCCTCGCGCTGCGGTCGAAGCGTTCCACGCCGCCGACCAGTCGTACACGGAGTCGCCCCCGGATCAGCAGGAGCGCGGGCGTGGCATCCAGATTCAGGTCCTCTTCCACCTCGCGCGGAACCTGCGCGAGATCGGTGAGACCGAGCGAGCCCGCGCCGCCCTCGACCGCTGCGGCCAGCTCGACGATCGACCTGGCGAGCGCGTCATCCGCAACGAGCACCGCCTCGCGAGCTACGGGGAGACCCATCTGCGCGACGGCAACCACGAGGCCGCGATCCGCTGCCTCGAGGAAGCACGGCGGCTCGACGCGAGCTCCTCCGTCATCTGGGAGCGCCTCGGCCGCGCCTACGAGAGCGCAGGACGCATCGCCGAAGCGAAGACGGTCCTCCGCCGCGCCACCGAGCTACCGAAGGGAGAGGTCGCGCTCGTCTCGCTCGGCGCGTTCCTGCGCCGTCGAGGACGGCCCGAGGAAGCCGCCGAGGTCCTGGGCGCGGCCCTGGTGCGGCACACCCGTGGCGAGGTGCAGATCCGGATGGAGCTCGCGGAGCTCCAGCTCTCGCTCGGACGCCCGAAGGCCGCCCTCGAGGAGCTCGAGCGGCTCGCCGGCGGCCGGCTGCCGCCCGGCTCGACGCTCGCGGCGGACGTCGAGACGAAGATCGCGCAGGTGCTGCTCGACCACGGTCACCTCGCTCGGGCGGTCCCCTACCTGCGCGCGGCGGCCGAGCAGGACGGAGCCGGCGAGGCCGAGAAGGAGAAGCTCGCGGAGGTGCTCGCGCTGCTCGAGAAGGGCAACGGCACCGAGCGCGCGTCGCCTCTCGTCGACGCCTCGCTCCCCGACCGGGTCGCGCATCTCCTCGGTCCCGAGCCGTCCGTCCAGCGCGGCCGCATCGCCAGCTACTTTCCCGATCGCGGCTTCGGCTTCATCGCCTACGGCGAGGGCGAGACCATCTTCTTCCACGTGAGCCACTGCGAAGTGCCGTCGGGCGAGAGCCTCGCCACCGGACAGGAGGTCTCGTTCGTAATCGCCGTCAACCAGAGGAATCGCCGGGCCCAGGCCGAGCGAATCCGGCTCCACGACACCGCCAAGGCGAACCGCTGATTCAGTCCTCCATCACGCGCGCGACGTCGATTCCGTAGAGACGCGCGAGTCGCGCCGGCGAGATTCCGAGGAAATAGCCGAGCCGCAGACACCACATCAGGAAGATCGTCCTCCAGACGCCGTTCTCGTCCCAGCGGCGCGCGGACGTGCTCACCTTCTCGCGGAGCGCCGCGACCTTGCCGGCCCGCCTCAGCCGCCTGGCGAGCGCGATGTCCTCGAAGAGCGGCAACGCCTCGAAGCCGCCGAGCCGCTCGAAGACGTCCCGCCGCACGAAGATCGCCTGATCGCCGGTGAAGATGCCGGTGAGGCGCGAGCGGCGGTTCATGAGAGCGGCAATCGTGCGAAGCCGCGGATGGGAGCCGCGCAGGACCACGTCGAATCGGCCGCCGATCGCGCCACTCGAGATCGCCTGCTCGACCGCGCGAGGCCAGCCGACGGGCAGCCAGGTGTCGGCGTGCAAGAACAGCAGCACGTCGCCGGACGCTTCGCCCGCGCCGCGGTTCATCTGTCGCGCGCGGCCCGGCTTCGAGACGAGCACACGGTCCGCGAGTGCTCCGGCGCGCGCGACGGTGTCGTCCGTGCTGCCGCCGTCGACGACCAGGATCTCGTGCGGCTCTCCGGCCCGCACGTGCGAGAGCGTGGCCTGGATCTCCTCCGCCTCGTTCCGCGCAGGAACGACGACCGAGATCGCGACCCCGTCGCCGCGTCCTTCGCGCTCCGGGCTCACCGCGCGGTCGCGCGAAGCTCCGCCGCCTCGGTGCTTCCGTCGCCGACGAGATCCGCCACCGATCCCACGCCCCGCCGCTCGATCTCGCCGTCGAGTGCCCGCGCGAGTCGCTTCGGAAGGAACGGCCCCTCGTAGACGAGACCCGTGTAGAGCGAGACGAGGTCCGCCCCCGCCGCGAGCTTGTCGAGAACGTGCTCGATGCGCGCGACGCCGCCCACTCCGATGATCGGCACGTCGCGCCCGACGACGCCGCGGATGCGCGCGATCATGCGATCCGCCGCGGGCCGCAGCGGCTCTCCGGAGAGACCGCCTGCCTCGCCCGCCTGCGGGCTCCGACAGCCCTCGCGCGACAGGGTCGTGTTCGTCGCGATGAAGCCCGCGGCACCCGCTTCGAGCGCGGCGGCGCAGATTTCCCCGACGGCGCCTGCGTCCAGATCCGGAGAGAGCTTGACGAGAACGCGCGGCGCGCTCACGCCGAGCCCGAGAAGCGAGACCTCCCGCCGCACTTCGCCGACGAGGCGCCCGAGCCGATCCGGTGCCTGCAAGTCGCGCAACCCGGGCGTGTTCGGAGAGCTCACGTTGATCGCGAGGTAGTCGGCGAGCCGGCCGAGTCGTCGCGCCGACTCGCGATAGTCCGCGAGCTCGGCTTCCGGGTCCCCCATGCGGGAGCGCGAAGCGCCGATGTTGAGCCCGATCGGCGTACGAGGGCGCGCGCGCAGAGAGCGAACGAGCCGGGCCGCGACGCGCTCCGCCCCGTCGTTGTTGAAGCCGAGGCGATTCACGATCGCGCGATCCTCGGCGAGCCGGAACAGGCGCGGCGGCGGGTTCCCGCTCTGGGCCTCGCCCGTCACCGTGCCGAGCTCGGCGAAGCCGAACCCGAACCATCCCCACGCGTGCGGCGCGATCGCGTTCTTGTCGAATCCCGCGGCGAGCCCGATCGGATTCGGAAACGTCAAGCCAAGGAGGCGGCGCTCGAGACGCGGGCTGGTCGGCGGCGGGATCTCGAGTCCGGCTCGCGCCGCGGTCGCGAGCGCGGCTCCGGCGAGGCCGGCGAAGCGAACCGCCCGGCGGTGCACCCTCTCCGCCTCGAGGCGGAAGAGGAGCGGTCGCACGCTCGCGTAGGAGGTCACCCGAGAAGAGCGTCGAGCTCGCCGCGGCGCTCGAGCCCGGCCAGCTCGTCGTAGCCGCCGATCGAGCGCTCGTCGATGAAGATCTGCGGCACCGTGCGCTGGCCCGTGCGCTCGGCGAGACGAACGCGCTCGGAAGGATCGCGCGTCACGTCGACCTCGGTGAAGGCGACGCCCTTTTCTGTCAGTAGATCCTTGGCGGCGTGGCAGTACGGACAGTACATCGTCGTGTAGATCGTCACGGCGGCCATCGTCTTTTGCCTACTCGTTGTGCCCGGCTGCGGCAACGTCGCGACGTCTCCGGAGGATCTCCATGCGCGAATTCGACAGGTTGGTCACGCTGATGGCGCGCTTGCGCTCGCCGGGCGGCTGTCCGTGGGATCTCGAGCAGACGCATCAGTCGATCCGCAAGTACGTGATCGAGGAAGCGTACGAGGTCGCGGAGGCGATCGACCGGGACGAGCCGCGAGAGCTCTGCAGCGAGCTGGGCGACCTCCTCCTCCAGGTCGTCTTCCACGCGCGAATGGCAGAGGAGAGCGGTCGCTTCGCCGTTGCCGACGTCTGCACCGCCATCTGCGACAAGCTCGAGCGCCGGCATCCGCACGTCTTCGGCGACACGAGCGTCCGCGATGCGGACGAGGTCACGCGCAACTGGGAGGCGATCAAGGTCCGGGAGCGCGGCGCGGGCGCTTCGACGCTCGATGGCGTCCCCCGCTCTCTCCCGGCGCTGCAGCGCGCGGAGCGGATCTCGTCGAAGGCCGCGGGCACCGGCTTCGACTGGAGCCGCGCGGAGGACGTCCTCGCGAAAGTGGACGAGGAGCGCGCCGAGCTCGCGGAGGCGCTCGAAGGGAAGGATCCGGAGCGGGTCGCGGACGAGCTCGGCGACCTCCTCTTCACCCTCGCGAATCTGGGCCGGAAGCTCGACGTCGAGGCCGAGCGGGCGCTCTCCCGCGCCGTCGACCGCTTCGAGCGCCGGTTCCGCGACATGGAGACGACCGCCGGGCGTGCCGGCGAGGATTTTCGCGCGCTCGATCCGGACGCGCTCGAGGAGCGCTGGCAGGCGGCGAAGCGCCGCGTTGACCCGCCCGCCGGCGACCGTTAAGGCTTCTCGTTTCGAGAGGGAGATCCATGGCCAATCATCCATCCGCCGAGAAGCGCCATCGCCAGTCGGTGAAGCGCGCGGCCCGCAACCAGGGCGTCCGGACGCGTGTCCGCAGCTCCGTCAAGAAGGCGCGAACGCTCATCGAGTCCGGCGACAAGGCCGCCGCCGGAGACGCCGTCCGTCTCGCGCAGAAGACCCTCGACAAGGCCGTGTCGAAGGGCGTCCTGCACCGCAAGAACGCCTCGCGGCGCCTCGCGCGCCTCGCCCGTCAGGCGTTCGGCCTGAGCTGAAGCAGCAGGGCCTCGAGGCCGGTGGCGGCATCCTCGCCCCGCTTCGCGGCCACGTCCACGCGCGACAGGTCCGTCAGGGCGCGGACGAGCTCCCGGGTCCGGTAGCGCCGCGCCTGCGGAACGACGTAGTAGCCGCGGCCGCTGCCGAACTCCCGGATAGCGGTCTGCTCATCGAGGCCCGAGTCCAGCAGGGCTCGCGCGCGCAGGAGCGACCGCAGCTCGGAAGCGAGCTGCCCGACGAGGACCTCGGGCCTCTCGCCGAGCGCGAGCGCGCGGCGCAGCTCGGCGAGGGCGCGGCCGATCCGTCGCTCGCGCACCGCGCCCTCGAGCGCGAACGCGATCACCGCGCGCTCGCCGCCGACGCTGTCGCGCACCTTCTCGGGGTCGATCGGCTCCGCCCCGAAGCGGAGCGAAAGCTTGTCGAGCTCGTTCGCGGTGCGCGCGACGTCGCCCTGCACGTGCTCGACGAGCGTCGCGAGCGCTTCGCGCGAGAGCGAGACGCCGCGCTCCGTCGCGAGCCGTGCCGTCAGCTCGATCCTCTCGGTCTGCGGGCGCCCCCGATCGCGTCCGCTGCCCACGTTCAGGATCTCGACGTCGGCGACCTCACGGAGGCGCGCGAAGAGCGTCTTCCGCATGTCGGGCGAATCCGAGACGAGAACGAAGCGCGTCCCCGGAGCGATCTCGTCGAGGAGCGCGGCGATCTCCTTCTGCGCGTCCTCGCGGAGCCGCTCGGGCTGACGGAGGACGACGAAGCGCTTTCCGAGAAGCGGCAGCGTCTTCAGCGCGACCGCGACGTCCGCCACCTCGGCGCGATCGCCGTGCAGAACGTCGATCGCTCCGAACGGCGGCGGATCTCCGACCGCCGCGTTCTGGAGCTGCGCCAGGCGGCGGCGCACCAGGTAGGGATCCCCCGCGAGCAGGGTCACGAGACGCGGCGTCCCGTCCGCCGCTCCGCTCTCGGACGCCCCTCGCCGGCGCGCGCTCAGAAGTTCTCCACCATCGCATTGTAGACGTCGCGCGACATGTTCTCGAGAACGCGGTCGATCGCTTCCTGCTTCTGCGACTCGGAGAGCTGCACGTCGGTGAGCTGCAGCAGGTTCTCCTCGTTCAACGTCGACTGCTCCTGGAACTGCGAGGACTGCACGACGACCGTGTCGGGAACCGCACCGAACGAGTCGCTCTCGCGGAAGTTGTTGACGCGCCACACGATCGCGTTGCGCCGAGGATCGCGGAGCAGCGCGCTCAGCTCCATGATCGTCTCGTACTGCGCCGCCTCGTCGCTGTTCGAGAACGCGATCGGGCGGTACCAGAGCGACCGGATCACGCCCTCGAGCACGACTTCGGCGTCGCCGCTCGAGACGATCTGGAAGTTGCCGCGGCGCGCGATCTCGTCCTCGAGCGCGACGCGCACCGCGTTCTCCAGGCCCGGATCGCGCGTCTGGTTCGTGAACGTCGTGACGTGGATCCTCGTCCCGCCGCCGGGGAGCGTCGTACCTTCACCCGGGAAGTGGTAGCCGCAGGCCGACGAGCCCAGCACCGCGAGAGCGGCCACCGCGATCGCACGCGCGATCCCGAGGTCTCTCATGCGACCACGTTCACGAGGCGCCCCGGCACCACGATGACCTTCCGCACGCTGCGGTCTCCCACGAGCTCGCGGACCTTCTCGCTCGCGAGTGCCCGCTCGCGCAAGTCCGCCTCGGCCGTATCGCGCGGCACGACCAGCCGGTCGCGGACCTTCCCGTTCACCTGGACGGCGATCTCGATCGCTTCCTCGAGAAGCGCCTGCTCGCTCCACACCGGCCATCCGGCGTCGAAGACCGATCCCGCGCCGCCGAACCACGCGTGCAGCTCCTCCGCGAGGTGCGGCGCGAACGGCGCCAGGAGCCGGCACATCGTCCAGGCGACCTCCGCGGACAAGGCCGTCGGCTCCGGGTGATTCGCGCGGTAGCGCTGCGCGTCGTTCAGGAGCTCCATCAAGGCTGCGATCGCGGTGTTGAACGCGAACGCCTCGGTGTCCTCCGTGACCTTCTTGATCGTCGCGTGGAGACGCCGGTGCAGCGGTCGCTCGTCCTCAGCAAGATCCGCCGACGTCGCCGCTCCCGCCTCGCGCAAGCGGGCGATCGCGGCCCCGTCGTCTCCGAACAGGGTGACGATCCGGTTGAGGAAGCGCTCGGCTCCGCCGACGCCTTCGTCGCTCCACTCCATGTCGTTCTCGGGGGGCGCTGCGAAGAGGAGCGTGATTCGGGCAACGTCCGACCCGTGCTCGCGCACGAACGGCCCCATCGGCACGCCGTTCCCCGCGCTCTTGCTCATCGTGATCGGACCGCTCTGCGCCGCCCATGTCCCGTTCGCCTCGACGAGTGCGTGGCTCTCCGCGCGGAGGCGCGCGCGCATCTCGGGAACCGAGAGCGGGTCGGCGGGAAGCCCGAGCGCCTTCTGCAGCGACTCGGGTGCGAGGAGCCCTTCCGGCCGGGTCTCGAGCGGTGTCGTCACGCGGCGCTGCACCATGCCCTGCGTGAAGAGCGCGCGGAACGGCTCGTCCTCGGGGACGAGGCCCTCGTCGTAGAGAACCTTCGTGATGAACCGCGAATACAGAAGGTGCAGGATCGCGTGCTCGACTCCCCCGATGTACTGGTCGACGGGCATCCAGCGGCGAATCGCATCGGACGACCAGATCATCCGATCGTTCCTGGCGTCCGCGTAGCGGAGGAAGTACCACGAGGAGTCGACGAAGGTGTCCATCGTGTCCGTGTCGCGGCGCACCTCCGCGCCGGTCTCGGGGTCGACGGCGCGGACGAACTCTTCGCTCGACGCGAGCGGCGACTTGCCGCGCGGCAGGTAGTCCTCGATCTCGGGGAGGACGACCGGGAGATCGGTCTCGCGCACGGGCACGACCGTGCCGTCCTCGCGATGGAGCATCGGGATCGGTGCACCCCAGTAGCGCTGGCGACTGACGAGCCAGTCGCGCAGGCGATAGGTGACGCGCGGTCGACCGAGCCCGCGCTCCTCGAGCGACTGCGTGATCGCCTTTCCGGCGGCGCGGTTCTCCTGGCCGTCGTACGCGCCGGATCCGACCATCACGCCATCCTCGGCGAAGGCCGCCTCGGGCTCCGGCGGCGCGGACTCCCCGCGCGGCACGATCACCGTCCGGATCGGCAGCCCGTTCGCGCGCGCGAACTCGAAGTCCCGCTGGTCGTGGGCGGGGACCGCCATGATCGCGCCGGTGCCGTAGCCCATCAGGACGTAGTCGGCGATCCAGATCGGGACCTCCGCTCCGTTCACCGGGTTCACGCACGTCGCGCCGAGCGCGACGCCCGTCTTCTCGCGATCGAGGCTCTGGCGATCGATCTCGCTGCGGCGGCGCGCCTGCTCGACGTAGGCGAGGACGGCCGCGCGCTTCTCGGGCGCGAGGAGCTTCTGGACGAGCGGATGCTCCGGAGCCAGGACGAGAAAGGTCGCGCCGAAGAGCGTGTCCGGACGCGTCGTGAACACGGTGATGCGATCGTCGCTCCCGGAGACTGCGAACTCGACCTCCGCGCCCTCGCTGCGGCCGATCCAGTTCCGCTGCATCGCCTTGACCTTCTCGGGCCAGCCCTCGAGGCGATCGAGGTCGCGGACAAGACGCTCCGCGTACGCGGTGATGCGGAAGAACCACTGCGAGAGCTCGCGCTTCTCGACGAGCGCACCGCTCCGCCAGCTTCGTCCAGAGGAATCGACCTGCTCGTTCGCGAGCACGGTCTGGTCGACGGGATCCCAGTTGACGGTCGCGGTCGCGCGGTACGCGAGGCCGCGGCGGTACAGGAGGAGGAACAGCCACTGCGTCCACCGGTAGTAGTCGGGGTCGCACGTCGTGACCTCGCGATCCCAGTCGTACATCACGCCCGCGATGTCGAGAGAGCTCTTCGACTCCCGGATGTTGCCGTACGTCCACGCGCGCGGATGGGTCCCCGTCTTGATCGCCGCGTTCTCGGCGGGAAGGCCGAACGCGTCCCACCCGAACGGGTGCAGCACGTCGTAGCCGCGCATCACGTAGTAGCGGGTCAGGGCGTCGCCGATGAAGTAGTTCTTCCCGTGGCCGACGTGGAGATCGCCGCTCGGATACGGGAACATCTCGAGGATGTAGCGGCGCTCCGCTCCGGCGCGTCGGCCGGCGCGGAAGATCCCCTGCTCCGCCCAGAACTTGCGCCAGCGCGGCTCGATCGTCGGATCGAAGCGGAAGCGCTCCCGGTGCACGCCCTGGCTCATCCCTCGTCCCGTCCGAGCCCGACCGAGCGCGGCGACGTCTCGAGAGAGCGAGCGATCGCATCGAGGATGCCGTTGACGAACCCGGGCGACTCGTCGCCGCCGAAGTCGCGGGCGATCTCGACCGCCTCGTCGATCGCGACGGGCGGCGGCACGTCGCTCCGTCCTGCCAGCAGCTCCGCGACCGCGACGCGCAGCACCTGAACGTCGAGCGCGGCCATGCGATCGACACGCCAGCGCGTCCCCGCGGTGCCGATCCGCCGGTCGATCTCCGCGCGTCGATGCTGGACCGCCGCGACGAGCTCCTCCGCGTACGCGACTTCCTCCGAAGCGTCCGCTTCGACCTCGCCCTTCGCGCGGAGCCGCTGCGCCATGCGCACCGGCGTCGGCGTCGCCTCGCCCATCTCCATCGAGTAGAGCGCCTGCACGGCGAGGATCCGCGCGCGACGGCGCGTGCTCTGCTGCGATCCCATGGCCGGGCGTCAGGCCGAGCGTTCCAGCTCGCTCAGGAGACCGACCATCTCGAGCGCGACGACGGCGGCTTCGTATCCCTTGTTGCCGTGCCCCGCGCCGGCGCGCGCGAGCGCCTGCTCGACGGTCTCGGTCGTCAAGACGCCGAACGCCATCGGGACCCGGTGCCGGCACGCCGCCTCGCTGACGCCGCGGCTCACCTCTCGAGCGATGAATTCGAAGTGCGGCGTCTCCCCGCGCACGACCGCACCGAGGCAAACGACCGCGGCGTAACGCCCCGTACGGGCCGCCTCGGCCGCGGCGAGGGTGATCTCGAACGCGCCTGGTACGTGCAGCACGTCGATCGCGTCGTCCGCGACGCCGTTCTCGCGAAGAGCCTGCAACGCGCCGTCGAGCAAGCCGCCCGTCACCGAGCGGTTGAAGCGCGAGACGACGATCGCGACGCGACGCCCTCGTCCGTCGATCGAACCCTGCAGATCCCGCATCAGCGCTTCTCCGCGCGCCGCGAAGCGCGCTCGCCCGGCTCGAGCCCGCTCAGGAGATGGCCGAGCTTCGCCTGCTTCGTGCGGAGGTAGCCGATGTTGTCCTCGTGCGCCTCGACCTCGATCGGGACGCGCTCGACGACCTCGATCCCGTAGTGTGCGAGGCCGCTGATCTTCCTCGCGTTGTTCGTCATCAGCCGCACGCGGGAGACGCCCAGGTCGCGGAGGATCTGCGCGGAGATCCCGTAGTCGCGCGGATCGTCCTTGAAGCCGAGCTCGAGGTTCGCCTCGACCGTGTCGAGCCCCTCATCCTGCAGCGCGTACGCGCGGATCTTGTTCGCGAGTCCGATTCCGCGCCCCTCCTGGTGGAGGTAGACGAGGATCCCGCGTCCCTCCTCGGCGATCCGCCGCAGTGCCGCCTCGAGCTGCTCGCCGCAATCGCAGCGCCGGGAGCCCAGGACATCGCCCGTCAAGCACTGCGAATGCACGCGGACGAGCGCGGGCTCGTCGCGGCGCAGCCGCCCGCGGACGAGCGCGAGATGCTCGCTCTGGTCGACGCGGTTCCGGTACGCGATCGCACGGAAGCGCCCCCCGAAGCCGCTCTCGAGCTCCGTCTCGTCGAGGCGCTCGACCAGGAGCTCGGCGCGCAGGCGATGCTGCAGCACGCCGGCGACCGCGACCATGCGAAGACCGTGTCGCTGCGCGAACTCGCGCAGGCCTGCTCCGCAGGCGATCTCGCCGTCGTCGTCGAGGACCGTGCAGACCGTCGCCGCGGGCGCGCGGCCCGCGAGCCGCATCAGGTCGAGCGCCGCCTCCATGCGACCCGGGCGCTCGAGCACGCCGCCGACGCCGACCTGGATCGGCGGAATGTGCCCCGGCATCACGATGTCGCCCGGGCCGGAGCGCGTGTCGACGGCGACCCGGATCGTGTGGGCGCGGTCCCCCGCCGAGATCCCGGTGGAGACGCCGCTTCGCGCCTCGAAGGAGATGCCGTACGCGAGCGATTCGTCCGTCGATCGGTCCGCCGGCATCAGCGGGATTCCGAGGCGACGCAGCGTCGCCGGGAACAAGGCGAGGCAGACGAGGCCGCGAGCGTGCACCGCCATGAAGCCGACGTGCTCCGGCGTGGTCTGCTCGGCGGCGACGCACACCTCGCCGCGAGTCGGCTCGTCCTCGTCGTCGACGATCAGGACCATGCGGCCGTCGGCAACGTCGGCGATCGCTGCGCCGAGGGCGTCGTCTGTCTCGATCGAGCGCATGTTCAGCCACCGTCGAGGCGGGCCCTCCAGAGGTAGTCCGCGCCCACCGGGGTCACGCGAACCTCCCGCAGGCGGACCGCCTCGGGGAGCGAGCGTGCCCCTATGGAGCCGATCATCGGGATTCCGTCCCCTCCGATCAAGAGAGGCGCCGTGAAGACGCAGATCTCGTCGACGAGACGTCTCGCGACGAGGTCCGCGCCGAGGCGAGCCCCCCCCTCGACCAGGGCGGAGGTCAGGCCGCGCTTCCCGAGCGCGCGGAGCAGCGACCGGAGGTCGACCTTCCCCTGCCGCGCGGAGACGCGGACGATCGTCGCGCCGCTCTCCTCGAGCCGGCGCGCCCGAGCCGCAGGAGCGTCCCGCGTCGTCGCGATCCAGACCGGCGCTTCGCCCTCGCGGAAGAGCTTCGCAGCGGGCGGCGTGCGAAGGCGGCCGTCGACGACGACGCGGATCGGATCGCGGCCGCCGACCCGGCGGCAGGTCAGCGAGGGATCGTCGGCGAGGACCGTTCCGACGCCGACGACGATCGCGTCCAGCTCGTCCCGCCAGCGATGCACCATCTCGCGTGCTTCGGGCCCCGTGATCCAGCGCGAAGCGCCCGTCGTCGTGGCGATCCGCCCGTCGAGCGACGCCCCGAGCTTGAGCCGCACCCACGGCATCCCGACCGTGCGGTGCTTTCGATAGAAGCGGAGGAGCACCTCCGACGCTTCGCTCTCGACGCCCGTCGTCACCTCGATTCCGGCGCGCCGGATCCGCGCGATCCCCCGACCGCGGACGCGCGCATCCGGATCGGTCGAGCCGAGGACGAGGCGCGCGACTCCGGATTCCACGACCGCGGAAGCGCACGCGGGCGTCCTTCCGACGAAAGAGCATGGCTCGAGCGTGCAGTAGAGCGTCGCACCGCGCGCCGCCTCGCCCGCGACGCGGAGCGCGATCGCCTCCGCGTGCGGCTCGCCCGCCCGCCGATGCCAGCCCTGCCCGACGACGCGTCCGTCCCGCACGACGAGGGCGCCGACGGGCGGGTTCGGGTGCGTCCGCCCGA